>TBL_comb47_HYPODRAFT_10006953_pt1 | contig 12065 bp, 8 predicted proteins | sample TroBogypolimnion_40_FD_10682 | JGI IMG/M metagenome (IMG submission 10682) | reverse complement strand
CCTTCCATCTGGGAGGGCAGGGCCACCGAGAAGCCGACGACCTCGGGCCGATGCCGGCCCACCAGTCCGGCGGCGGCCTCGGCGGTGAGCCCCGGCGCCACCAGGAGGGCCGGAATGGCGCTGGCCGCGAAGAACACCTCCGCCATCCGCAGCCCGAGCACGTGCTCGTTCGCTTCGGCGTTGAACAGGATCACCCGCGGGGGCGCGGACCGGGCGTCGTCCGGGAGGGACTTGCGGATGTTCGCCGTCAGTTCGCCGACCAGGGCGCTGAAACGGTGTTCCGTGGCCACCGTGACCTGCCCCCTGGCCCAGCTTTCGCCGATCTCCGCCAGCAGCGGCTGGAGCATCCCCAGCAGCAGGTCCATGGGGGGGATGCGCAGCCGCCGGCTTTCCGCCAGGATCTCCTCCACCCCGTCCGAGCCGCCGGACCGGGCCAACCGGTGCATGGCGTGGAAGAACACCTTGATCTCGTGGAAGCCCTTCCGGTCCAGGGTGTCCGCGTCCAGGGCGCGCTGGAAGCAGGCCCCGCATACCCCGTGGCTGATCCGGAAGTCATCCCAGGGCTCGCACTCGCGAATGAAATGGAAGCAGTAGGAACACCACTTGATCATGGCGCGATGCCCGGGCGGCCGCGCTCCAGCGCCTCCTGGGCCGCCTGGAACGCGGCCCCCGCCGCGCGGATCCAGGCGGGGGAGAACCGCTCCGGGTCCATGAGCCAGGGCCGGAGGCTGGTCACGGCCCCGGCGATGCCCGCCGCCTGGTCGCAGACCGCGGAAACGATGAGCTCGCCGGTGCCGGCCAGCCGCTCCTGCAGTTCGTCCCCGGTGGCGAGCCGGAAGGCCCGGACGAGTTCCGCCCAGACCGGTTCCGGGATGTGCCGGAAGCGTTCCCGTTTCAGGTGTTCCGCCGCCTCCGCCAGGCCCCGGCAGTCGCCGGTCCGGTCCGGCGGCAGTCCGGCCAGGCCGGCCTGCAGCCCCTCCAACTGACGTTCCAGGGTGACGCGGGGGATCCCCCGGTTGCCCAGCACCCGGCCCAGCCACTCCACCTGGTCCAGCAGCTCGGTGGCCGGCAGGGCGGCCAGGGTGGCCAGCCAGGCGGCATCGCTCTGGGCGAACCGGCGGCCCCGCTCCCCGAACCGTTCCTCGAAATAGGGGAACGCCTCCCGGCACCGGTCGCCGGCGGCCACGGCCGCCCGGAGCACCTCGGGGTCCTGGGGGACCGGATGGTCGCCGGCTTCGGGATTGAGCATGCCGGCGGTGAACAGGGGCGCCGCGTCCCGAACGGGGAACAGCGCCGCGTAGATGCGCTCCAGATGGTCGAAGCAGTCCAGGGCGACCTGGATGATCCGCCCGCGCCCATCCGGTTCCAGCGGAAAATCGTTCATGGCGCGGCTGAAGGCGCGCCAGTTGCCGGCGGTGGCGTCGCCGTAGCCCGCGTAGTAGTGGGCGGTCCCGCCGGTCTGCGGGCCGAAGGCCGCGAGCACGTCCGGAAGGTGCACGGCGTTGCCCAGGGTGGTGCCCTCCAGGACGTACAGGAATCCGAGCAGATCGGCCGGCCGTTCCAGCCGGCGGCGCCGGATCAGGGCGGCGAGCTCGCGGGTGGGCGCCTGCGCCGCCTCGAGGTCGGGCACCGGCATCGGATCGAACCCGCTCAGATCCCGCCTCAGGTGGACCAGGCGGGAGGGACGGTCCAGCAGGAACGCGCCGACCGGGCCGGGGCCCAGCAGGGCGAGCTCATGCTCGAGCGTGCTGTGGATGACGGCCATCGCCCGCAATTGCCCCACATAGCTGACCACGGGCAACCGGCCCCCGGTGAGCGCGGCGATGTACGGGAGCGCCTCCATGCGGGCGTGGCGGCCGCCCACAGCCTCCTTGAGCGCTTCCATCAGCGTCGCGGACGGGGTTGGAACCATGGCTGCGATCTCCTGATGGATGGGGGCAACTGCAGGCCCCCCCGCGGGGGGGGTCACCAACTCTATCATCCCGGCTTTAACCGAGCGGACGTCGCGGGGGGGTGATAAAGTGAATTCATTCATCAACGCTCCAAGAGGCACCCTTGAGAGACCAGGCAGTGTGGCTAGAGCAGTTCGCCGAGCTGCGCAAGCGGGCGGAGGCGATTCTGAGGGATCGGATCGCCCTGGCGCCGAGCCGTCAGGCCGCCCTGTCGGCGGAAGATGCCCTGCGGGCGCTTCATGAATTATCTGTTCACCAGATCGAACTGGAGATGCAGAACGAGGAGATGGGCACCACCTTGCTGGAGGTGGAGGCCGAGCGGGAGCGCTACGCCAACTTCTACGACCTCAGCCCGGTGGGGTTCTGCTCCCTGAGCGAAGACGGGCTGATCCTGGAGGCGAACCTGACCCTGGCCGGACTGCTGGGCGTGGCCCGGAACGAGCTGGTCGGGCAGCCCGGCTCGCGCTGCATCGACCTGGCCGGCCAGGCGGAATTCCGCCTGCGCCTGCAGGGGCTCTTCGCCAACGGCGAGCCGCTGGACTTCGACCTGCGGCTGGCCAGGCCGGACGGGACGGCCCTGTGGGCGCACATGGCCGCGGTCGCCGCCAAGAACCGCAACCAGGTCAGGGTATGCCGGGCCGTGCTGAGCGACATCACCGGGCGCAAGGAGGCCGAGGCGGCACTGCAGCGGAGCGAACGGCAATTCCGCACCCTGTTCGCCAGCCTGAACGAGGGGGTCGCCCTGCACGAGCTGGTGCGGGACGGGTCCGGCGCCGTCAAGGACTACCGGGTCCTCGAGGTGAACCCGGCCTTCCTGGTCCACACCGGGATCGATCCGGCCCGTGCCCGCGGCCGCCTGGGCTCCGAACTGTACGGCGCCCCGGCGCCCTTCCTGGCGGAATTCAGCAAGGTCGCCCTGACCGGCGAGTCGCTCGCCTTTGAAACCTATTGTCCATCGGCCTGGCCGTCTTCGTGTCGATGGCCGCCGTCGGCTGGCTCTCCGCGACCCGGCGGCGGCTGGAAGCCGCCACCCGTTCCCTGGAAAAGAGCGAACAGCACTTCTGGAACCTGTTCCGTTTCTTCCTCGGCTTCTGGAAAATATCAATACAGGGTATCCTTTTACAAAACATCCGGATGATTCAGGATAATTAATAAATTATATAAGTTGATCAAAGGTGCCTCATGCCTGACGCTCAGCAAGCCGGGATCATCAAGGCCATCAGGTGCGCCGACCGGGCTGGGGCCAACCTGATCATCGACACATGGGCTGCCGGGCACAGCTACGAAGCCGCCGTGATGGATCTGCTGACGCCTACCCTGGAGTCCTTTGGAGAGCTGTGGGCCAGCGCGGGGGGTGAAAGCTCATTGGCCCAGGGCTATGTGGCGTCGAAGATCGCCGAGGACGTGCTGGCAAAGGTGCTGGAGGAACGCCGGAAGACGAACGCCGACGTTCCTCTGTCCAAGGGAGCCGTCGTGGTGGGCAACGTCCAGGACGATTACCATCCGCTGGGCCGGAAGATGATCTCCGCCTTCCTGCGTTTCTCCGGATGGGAGGTCCATGACCTGGGGGTCGATGTCAGCCCCGAAGAGTTCCTGGACAAGGCTGAGAGCCTGGGGGCCAGGGTCATCGGAGCCTCCGCCATGATGTACTCCACCGCCAGGAACATCGGGAACCTGCGCGAGGAGATCGATCGCAGAGGCTTCACCGGGCGGATACAGCTTGCCGTGGGGGGCGCCGTTTTCAAACTCCGCCCGGAACTGGTGGCGGAATTCGGCGGGGACGGCACTGCCGCCAGCGCACTCAGCGCCTCGCCTCTATTTGATGACCTGTGGAACCGTTCCCTCGCCTTCGAGACTGAGAAGGCGAAAGCGGAGACCCCGTGAACGGCCTGGAGCGCGTCCTCGCCACGGTCGCCGGCAGACCCCATGACCGCCCCGCCTTCCTGCTGAACGCCGGCCTTGCGGGGGCGAAGCTCACCGGCGTACCCCTCGCCCGGTATTTCACCGATGCCTCGGCTTATGCGGACGGACAGTGTGCCGTGCGGGAGACCTTCGAACCGGACCTCATCCTGAGCCCCTTCCTCTTCACGGCTCTCGGAGAGGCATTCGGCAGCACCTCCGTCATCCGGGGCAACAGTGCGCCGAACCTGGCCAGGCCCGCGGCGGCCTCGGCGGAGGAGGCCCTCAGGCTCCCCTGGCCGGATCTGGAAAGCCAGCCCCGGCTCCTCTATCTGCGAGACTGCGTTCGGGAACTGGCGGGCCGGTTGCAAGGGGAGGCCGCCCTGGTGGGGGTTCTGGCCAGTTCCGTGGACTTGCCTGTCCTCATCCTGGGCATGGAGCCATGGCTTGACGCCCTCCTGTTCGACCGCAGGAACGCCCAGGCTCTCATGGAGCGTTGCGGCGAATTCATCGCGAATCTGGCCAATGCCTTGCTTGAAGACGGCGCGAACATCATCGCCCTGTCCGCCAATTTCAACAGCCCGACGGTGGTGACGGAGGAGGTGATCCGGTCCTTGACCCGGCCTTCCCTGGAAGCATCGTTCCGGGAGATCCGAGGTCCCCTTATTCTGCATCACGGTGGCTGCCGCCTGGCTCCGCATCTCAAGAGCTACCTCGGCCTGCCCAACGTGGCGGGTTGGGTGGTCGATGCCCGGGATTCCCTGGCCGAGGCCCGGAGCACCCTGGGGGCGGATCCTGTCCTGCTCGGCAACCTGGAAGGTCCTGCCCTGGATACCAGGTCTCCGGAGGCCATCCATGCCGAATGCCAGCGGATTCTGGCGGACCGGGCGGAAGACCCCCACTTCATCCTGGCCACCTCCCAAGCCGATATTCCCTACGACACTCCCCTGGAAAACATTGCAGCCATCCGCCAGGCCGTTTCGGAGCTCCGGGCGGTGGCGCCATGAAGGATGAAGCCGCTCCGGTCGTGTGCATCGCCTGCTCGATCTTCAAAAAGGAAATCCAGCACCTCCTCCGGCAGGACGCATGGGACGTCCCCTGCCGGTTCCTGGGCTCCATGCTGCACATGGTGCCGGAAAGACTCGGGGAAGAGCTGAAGACAGCCTTGGCCGAGGCCCTCCGGGAAGGGAACCGGGTCGTCCTCGCCTACGGCGATTGCTGCCCCCGGATGGAGGACCTGGGATCCCAAGGGGAGGTTTCAAGGACGGAAGGGATCAACTGCTGCGAAATCCTGCTGGGCAGGGATGACTACCGGCGGATGCGCAAGGAAGGCGTCTTCTTCCTCATCCCGGAGTGGACCTTGAACTGGCGGCAGATTTTCAACCATGAACTCGGGCTCGAGGGCATCAACGCGGTCACGTTCATGCAGGAGATGCATACCCGGTTCGTGTACCTGGACACGGGGCTGGTCCCCATCCCCACGCCGCAGTTGGAAGAGATCTCAGCTTTCGCAGGTCTTCCGGTGGAAATCCTGTCCACCCCGCTGGATCACCTCCGTGCCGGCCTGAAGGCCGCCGTCGAGAAGGTCCGCCGCCATGGCCAATGAAAAGGTCGACTCCAACCTGGATGCGGCGGCCAAGCAGTTCGTCATTCTCGATCTGCTGAAAGACCTCATGGCCTACTCCGAGAATCCGGGCGAAATGGGTTCCTACCTCACCCGGCAGATCCGGGAGTTCCTCGGTGCCCGGTTCGTGGTCCTGGTTCATTACCAGAATGCCAAGGAGGGGAGGATACAGAAGATCGTCTCCATCCAGCCTCAGCGGTTCCGGAAATGGGACAGGATGGCGGCCCTTCGGGAACTGCTGTTCGCCTGCCGGAATCTCACGTCCACCCAGTTGATCCATGCGGAGGACCCCCCCAGCGAGATCACCCGGAGCCTGAACGGGCTCGACGTCCGGGCTGCGATCGTCTCGCCCCTCATGGTGGGCAGTGAACTGGTCGGGTGCCTGTACGCCATCGATCTCCTGGAACTGCTCCGGGAGGCGGACACCACCGAGACGCTCGCCACGCTTTCGCCGGTGGTGGCCCTGGTGCTGAGGAACGCCACCTTCTTCGATTCCCTGGAGTCCATCATCGAGGAGCGGACTCAGGAACTGCGAAATAGCGAAGAGCGGTTCATGCAGGTGGTGGATTGCGCGGATGAATGGATCTGGGAAGTCGACAGAGAAGGACGGTACACCTATGCCAGCGGCGCTGTGCAAAGGCTCCTTGGCTACACGCCCGAAGAGCTGGTGGGAAGACTCCATTTCTACGATCTCTTTGCTTCCGATTCGCGTGATGAACTGCGCGCCCAGGCGCAGGCGGTATTCGATCAGAAGGCCCAGATCCGGAATTTCCCCAATTCGAACCGGCACAAGGATGGACGAATCGTGCATCTGGAAACGTCAGGCGTGCCCATCCTCGACGCCGAGGGGAATCTTCTGGGGTACCGGGGGGCGGACAAGGACATAACAGACCGGCGTCAGGCGGAACTGGAAGTCGAGCGGTTGACCATCCTGCTCAAGGAATCCCAGGCCATCGCAAAAGTCGGCGGATGGGAAGTTGATCTGGCCGCGAACACCCTCTACTGGACCGAAGAGACCTTCCGGATCCATGAGACGACGCCGACGGAATACACGCCCCGCCTGGAGACCGCGTTCGCTTTCTATGCCCCCGAGTCGGTGGCCATCGTCCAGGCCGCAGTGAGAAAATCCCTGGACGAAGGCTCCGGCTATGAACTCGACCTGGAGCTGATCACCGCCAAGGGGCACCGGATCTGGGTCCATACGACCTGCCAGACCGTCCTGGATCAAGGCAGGGTCGTCAAGCTGGTGGGGTTCGTCCAGGACATCAGCAATCGCAAAAAGGCGGAAGAGGCCCTGAGAGAGAGTGAAGCGCGGCTTCAGGAAGCCCATAAGCTGGAGAGCCTGGGCGTATTGTCCGCAGGGGTCGCCCACAACCTCAACAACATTCTCAGCATCATCATGGGCAACGCGTCCTTGCGCGAACAGGCGACTGCCGATCCCTCGGACCGGGAGGCCTACCTGGGCATCACCAAGGCCTGCGCGCGGGGGAGGGACGTCGTGAGGTCCATGCTGCACTTTGCCCAGCCCACCCTTTCCACCATCGTTCCCATCGAGCTGCACACCATCATCAAGGAAGTGCGCGTGCTCCTGGAAAACACCACCAGGAACGCCATCATCATCTCTGAAACGTTCGCCGGCGAGCCTTTGTGGATAAACGGGGATCCCGGGAGCATCAATCACGCCATCCTGAACCTGTGCCTCAATTCGCTGGGGGCCATGCCTGATGGGGGAACACTCGCGTTCCGGACCGCCATCCTGGCGGAAAACCTGGTGGAGGTTTCCATCGGGGACAACGGCACCGGCATGGCCCCGGAGGTCCTCGCTCATGTGCTCGAACCCTTCTACACCACCAAGGAAGTGGGCCAGGGCACGGGGCTGGGGCTGAGCATGACCTACGGCGTGGTCAAGGCGCACGGCGGCACCATCGACCTCTCCAGCGAGGTGGGCGCGGGCACCACGGTGACATTGAGGTTCCCCAGGATCCCGACTCCGGTCCGGGTCGAAACGCTGGACGCGCCTGCGCCCTCGCTTGGGTCCATGAACGTATTCCTGGTGGATGATGACGAGGATGTCAGGTTCCTCATGACCCGGATGCTCAAGCAGGGCGGGGTGCGTCAGGTGAAGACCTTTGCCGGCGGTGAAGCGTTGCTGGAGCACCTGCCTTCCGGAGAACGCCCCGACCTTGTCATCCTGGACCAGAACATGCCGGGAATGAACGGCGTCCAGACCATGGAGCGGATCCGGGACCTGCATCCGGAACTGCCGATCCTCATTTCATCCGGGCAGCCCGACATCGAATCATGGGAAATCCTCAAGCGACCCAGGGTCGGTGTCATTTCCAAACCCTTCACCGTGGAGGAGATCCGGGCCAAGCTGGCACAGTTTGTCCCCGGGGTCCCACCGGGTCGATGATGGCCTCATCAGGTCCGGCTGGAGCCGTGCGCCTGGCCAGGAAATTCAGCACCATCGTCTCCAGCGCGTGATCCACCACCAGGCTGCCGCAGAAGCTGATGGACCCGGCCGAAAGCACCGCGCCCCCCTGGGGCGTTTCGAAGTACACGATGTCGGCGCCGCCCTGGCCCGGGTTCAGGCCATGGGCCAGGCGCACGGCCCCGGCCGGCGTCAGCGGTCCCGCCTTGTCCTCCTCCCCGCCGGAGGCGCCTCCGTCGTTCAGCCCCTGCGCCCCCACCAGGCTGTCCTCGGCCAGCCCGGCGCCCTGGAACAGCCAGTGGGACGGCGCCAGCACCCGGAAGGGCGCGAAGGTGTGGATGCCCCGGGGATCGGAGCCCACCCCCAGGATCGGCTGGCTGGGCCGGCCGAGATCCTTCCACTTGCCGCCCCGCTCGCCGGTCTGGACATGGATCCCCCGGTCCTTGCGGCATTCCAGCCGGCCGCCCTTGAGGGTGACCTTCCACCAGAGCACGTTGCCGGACAGGTTGAGGACGCTGTCGCCGGCCCGGAGGAAGGCCTCCAGGCGGTCCATCATCTCCCGGCTCCAGTATTCCGAATGGGTGTTGAGCACCAGCACCCGGTAGCCCAGCAGGGCCGACGGGTCCTGGTGCAGGTCCTGGTCGGCGATCTGGTGGTAGGGGATCCCGTGGCGCTGGAGGAAGGTGTGGATATGCTTTTCCGCGTAGCCGGTGTGGCCGATGGGCGTGTCACGGCAGGCGGCCAGATCGGGCCGGTCCAGGCTGACGATGGTCTCGAAGCTGTCCTCGGGCGCCCGGGGGCGCTCCCCCCGGTAGAAGGAGCCGCCGCCCCAGGGATTGTAGGCCTGCCAGGTGAAGGTGTTGGACATGACCACCACCGGGGGCATGCCGGGCCCCTTGGGCCCCCGGAGCACGAACGGCATGTAGAACGCGTCCCCTGGACCATGCCCCCGGGTGGTCTTGAGCTTGACCGCATAGAGCCCGGAGGGCCAGCCGACGGGCAGGGGAAAGCTGCAGGCGGCCGGCCACCCGGCCCCCGCGGCGAAGGCCCGGGGCGGATAGACCTGGGGGCTGCCCGGCTGGTCCTCGACCACCGCCAGCGGGCGCTCGTCCTGGCCCAGGCGCAGGACGGAATAGGAGAACGAGCCCAGCAGGGCATGGACGTGCAGCTCCATGAGGTCGCCCGGGGCGTAGGACACCCGGTCCAGGTAGCCCTCCACCGGGGAGCGGTCGCGCATGGGGACGGGCTTTTCCGGCATCCCCGGGCAGGCGAGGAGCGGCAGGAGGGAGAGCAGGCAGAGCCGGGGGGCGGTATGGCGGGTCATGCCTGCTTGGATGCTCCGGATCCCCGTTCATGGTGCGCTTGCGGAGAAATATCGGCGGACCCGGCCCTTTACTTTCGGGTGAAGCTGATGCCGCTGAAGGTCACCCGGGCCCCGGGGTTGCAGGAGCCAGAGTGATGTTTTTTCACGAACCGTCTCCAGGTTATTAAACGTTCGTTACCTGGATGGGCCAAAGACCGGCCAGGTTCCCGCCGCCTGATCCCTTGAACTCCCCAAGCGCCGGGTCCTGGCCGCCTGCCTTCGGGACGGGTCGCGCGACCTTCGCCGGCTACGGGCGACGCTGCACGGGGACCTGCAGGCGCATGGTCTTCAGACCATCCAGCAATTCCAGCTCCAGCTGCCCGGCGTCCGTGGCCAGATGCAGTTCCCCCTTGCTCCCCGTGCCGAGGATGGCGCCGTTGCGGGGATCCCGGGCCGTGACCTCGGGGTGGAGGGTCTGGTCCCACACCAGGAGCACCTGGCCATGGGGCAAGGCCACGGCCGCCGGCCGGTCCTGGGCCCCGGCGGACGGGGCGGCCCGCAGGACCTTGGTTTCCCCTTGCGGGGTGATCACTTCCAGCGAAGCCAGCGCCTCCTCTTCCTTCGGGCTGATCGGGATATCGAACAGGAAGGAACGCTCGCCCGATGGGGCCGCGCCCTCGGCGGCGACCTCCGGACTGAAGGTCAGACTGCGGATGGCCGCCCCGCCGGCATCACGCAGAACGACGGTGTCCGGCCCGGCGGCCGGCGCCGCTGTGCTCGTGCTGACCGTCAGGACCGGCTCCAGGCTGGGGCCGGCCGGGCCGATGGTGCCTGAAACCACCAGCGCGCTGGACCGGGCGCGGCGCCGGCGCACCGAGTCGCTGTCATCCGCCAGGGCCTCCAGGATGTGCCGGTAGGTGAAGTCGCTGACCCAGGCCGGCAGGCAGTAGCTCATGATGTCATGGACCCGGGCGGGGTCCTTGAGCTGCACCCGGTCGAGGTCCACGCCCCATGAACCGATGCTGCCCCCCTTGAAGGGAAAGTCCTCGTCGTGCGGTTCCGGTTCATGGTCGCAAAGGACATGGTCCCTGCCCATGGCGTGTCCCAGTTCATGCAAGAGCACCACCGGACCATCGACCTCCAGCTCGCCCTCCGCCTCCGCGTCGCGGACCACCACGGATTTCCCCACGTTGATCCCGGGCAGGGCGATCGGGGCGTAGCCGTTGAACCTGGCGTCCGCAGGCGCCGCGTAGACGCCCACATAGTAGCGGAGAAAGGCGCCTTCGCCGGCGTCCTGGCGCCTGCGCTCGAGCTTGCACACCATGTTCTGGAGGCTCTCCACCTCATCCTTGGCGGCGAGGACCTGGTCCTCCATGACCCACAACGGCTCCACCTCGGCCTGCACTTCCGCCACCGGAAACATGGCCCGGAGCGGCGCCAGCCAATCCGCCAGGGTCCGCCGGCTGGTCAGGAACCTGGGCGGGACGGACACCAGGGAGCCGTGATCGATGTGCTTGATCGCCAGGGGGATGAAGGTGATGCGCAAAGGCTCCAGGGGCACCACGTCCAGCGCCAGGGGCCGGCGGTCGGCGGGGAAATGGCGCCCCCGGACCCGGGCTCCGGAGCTGTCCGGCAGGATTTCCGCATGGAGGGTGAGGCCGGGCTGGATGAGCGCCGCGGGTATCGGGAGGTTCCAGCTGTCCCACAGGGATCCCGGATCGGGATGCTGGGGTACGCCGGGGCCGAACGCCGGGATGCTCTGCTTCAGGATCTCGCGGCCATCCTTGTCCCGGAGCGTGACCCGCACGGCCGGCTGGAGGGCATTGCTCCGGTCGGCCTGCAGGACCACCCGCAGGATGCCCTTGCGTCCCGCCACCAGGGGGATGCGCGCGGTGAGGTCGGTGACGCCCTGGCTGATGAGGGCGGCGACGATCCGGTAGGACACCGCGGGAACCTGGCCCACCTCGAAGCGGGCCAGCGCCTCCACCGCCCCCCCTGGAGCGGCCAGCCGGATGGAGCCGGTCTGCGCGCCTTCTGGAACGGTCGCCAGGAGGTAGCCCTCCTTCCGGGTGAAGGAAGCCGCGGTCCCGCCGATGGTCACCGAAGTCACCTCCTGCAGGTCAGTGCCGACGATGGCGACCGGGGATCCCACCGGTCCGCGGGCGGGACGCACCTCCTTGACCGCGACGGCCCCCTCGGCGGAGAGGGGCAACAGGAAGCCGAGCAGCAGGGCAAGGAGCGGCAGGCACGGGCGGCGGATCATGATGCCGAAGGATAAATTAATTAATCATTGAACGAAAGAACTGAAAGCAGAAAAAGGCCCCATAATCCGCGTATGCGCTATTCCGAACCCCTGTTCCGCCCGCCCAGCGAAGCCGATTCCTTCATCCACCTCACACTGCGCCGGCTGGCCAAGGGCAGCGACGCGGCCGGCCACGTGGAGGCCGCGCGCAGGGTCCGGGCGGCGGGGATGGAGCAGTCGCTGATGTTCCTGCTGGGCGCGGGGGGGCGGGAACGCAGCGAGGAGCACGCGCGGGCGTCGGGGCGGCTCGCCAGCGCCATGGATCCGCGCTTCCTGTCCACCCTCACCCTGACCGTGGTGCCCGGGACGCCGCTGGCGCTCCAGCAGGCGCAGGGCCGCTTCCAGCTGCCGGACGTGCCGGGCCTGCTCCAGGAACTGGTCTGGCTGGTGGAGGAGACCCACCTCAGCGGAGTGATCTTCCGCTCCAACCACGCCTCCAACCACCTGCCCATCGGCGGGCGGCTGCCCAGGGACCGGGAGGCGATCCTGGCCGCCATCGAGGAGGCGCGCTCGGGACGGACCGCCTTGCGCCCGGAGTGGATGCGGGGCCTGTA
>TBL_comb47_HYPODRAFT_10006951_pt1 | contig 12067 bp, 7 predicted proteins | sample TroBogypolimnion_40_FD_10682 | JGI IMG/M metagenome (IMG submission 10682) | reverse complement strand
AGTAGGCATCATTATCCTATTGGCTATTGGTTATGTCGGTTTTGCGGTGCATGACTTTTTAATTATGGCCTGCTGTTTTGCCGGTATTGGAGCCTTAGCCGGATTTTTACTATGGAACTATCCGCGGGGTTTACTTTTTCTAGGGGATGGGGGTGCTTATTTGCTCGGCTTTTGGATCGCGGAGATTTCGATTTTATTAGTCACGCGCAACCCCCAGGTTTCTAAGTGGTTTCCGGTACTCGTTTGCTTTTATCCAATTTTTGAAACGCTCTTTACCATCTATCGACGCGTGATTCTCAAAAAAACCAATGCCGGCCAACCTGATGCGGTGCACTTGCATCAAATTATTTTTCGCCGCTTAGTGCGCTGGTCAGTGGGTACTCAAGATGCCAACTTATTAACGCAGCGTAATTCCTTAACCTCGCTTTACCTGTGGATTCTGTGTGCTTTGGCAGTTGCGCCAGCGGTCTTGTTTTGGACCAACCACTGGGCACTGAAATTTTTTGTCGTGCTCTTTGCGGTTGCCTATATTTGGCTTTACCGCGCACTGGTCAAATTTAAGATGCCTAAATGGTTCGTGATGAGAAATAACTAACCCATGGCAGACCCTGCGTTTTCTAGTACTCCCAATGATGGCTTAACCGTTGCGATCTTATTGTGCACTTATAACGGTGAACAATTTTTACAAGCCCAACTTGACTCTATTGCAAAACAAAGCCATCGACACTGGTCATTATTTGTTTCCGATGATGGTTCTACTGACGGCACTTTGAACTTGATTGAGCGCTTTGCTAGCGTGGTTGGGCCAGAGCGTGTGCAGATTTTTTCTGGACCAAGGCGAGGCTTTTCTCAGAATTTTTTGTCTTTAATAGTGCGTCCAGAAATTGATTGTCCTTACATTGCATTGGCTGATCAAGATGACGTGTGGTTGATTGAAAAATTGGCGTGTGCCGTTGCTGCCATAAAAGATCACGCAACAACACCTGCCTTATATCTGGGTCGAACGCGTTATATTGATGGGCAAGGTCAGGTCTTAGGGGAGTCTGCTGTATTTTCAAAACCCCCTAGGTTTGCTAATGCCTTGGTGCAAAGTATAGGCGGTGGCAATACGATGATGATTAATCAACAAACCTTAGAGCGTTTGCGCGCTATTGTCCATCCCCTTGATGTTGTCTCGCATGACTGGTGGCTTTATTTGTTAGTGACTGCCCTAGGGGGCTTGGTTTACTATGATTGCCGGCCGTGGGTGCTGTATCGTCAGCATGGTCAAAACCTAGTTGGTATGAATACTAGCTTAAGACAAAAATGGCATCGCATCCAGATGCTATTAGCAGGTGATTTTCGGCGCTGGAATGATCGCAATATTAAGGCGTTAAGTTTGATTCGCCCCCAAATGAGCGAGCAGATTTGCGCTGTGTTTGATGCTTTTGTGTATGGGCGCCAGCAAGGTTTGTATAGACGCGTAACCAGTATGCTTGCTGCGAGAGTCTATCGTCAAACAAACTTGGGTAATCTTGGTTTGTGGTTTGCTATTCTTACCAACAGGGTTTAAAGAATTATGTCAGTAGCAGCAGTTATAGTTACCTATTTTCCAAAGGCAAACTTATTAACCCGGGTTCTGATGGGTTTGGCTTCACAAGTCGATTGTATTTATGTCATCGACAATACTCCCAAACCTGTGTTGCCAAATCAGCCACGCCATTGGTTAAATGCAGCTTGGTTAGAGCCCTTTGGAACCATCCATTACCATGCCTTAGAAGAAAATTTGGGTATTGCTAAAGCGCAAAATATTGCCATCTTCTTCGCCTTTGCGGCAAATTATCAAGAACTCATTTTTTTTGATCAAGACAGCTTCCCGCCAGCCAATTTAGTCGATGCTCTCTTGGTAGCACGCGCAGGGCTAGAAAATAGCGGTGCGCGCGTGGGCGCGATTGGTCCGTTGATTTTGGATAAAAAATCCAATTTATTTACACCTTATATTCAAGCTAGTTCAGTGTGGGTGAGTGGGGTAAATCATTCTGATAACCTTTTAAAGCCAGCGCCAGCTGAATACATTATTTCTTCGGGTAGTTTAATTTCTGCCAGCACCTTGCAATTAGTGGGATTGATGAATGAGCGGCTCTTTATTGACTGGGTTGATGTCGAGTGGGGGCTGCGCGCGCAAACTCATGGCTTAACCAACTATGTCACTCCCACTGTAGTGATGGATCATAGTATTGGTGATAGTTATGTGAAGATTGGGCCAAAAATTATTTATAAGCACAATGATTTGCGCAACTTTTATATTGTCCGAAATGCCTGTTATCTAGTGCTGTATGGGCGCTTTAAATTTGCTTGGCACTTTACGGTGTTAATGAAAATTCCGCTGTATATCCTTTTTTATACTTGGACGGCCACAGGATCAAAGCTGCGAGTTTTCAAGGTCCTACTTAAGGGTGCATTGTGGGGTTTCAGGGGCAAATTGGGCCCTGCGCCAGCTAATCTACTTTAAAAATCTAACGCAAAGCTCCTTTTTGAGCAAGTGCTGCTCATTGACCATATTCATTCTATTTTGTGATAAATGTCACAAAAAATCCAAATATGGTATATTCTGTCATTCGATGAAATCATCCAATACTGCAGAAAAATAAAGCAGGTCAGAGCAACCCTGAACTCCAGATATATTGACTTTAAGAGACCTATGAGTGCGAATTTGCAAAACCGATTTAGACAAATGATCCCTCAAAATGAGATCACAGAAGCGCTAACGAAATTTAAGAGCGTTTTTTATACGATTGGGATTTTTACAGCATGCATCAATATTTTGATGCTCGTTCCGTCTTTTTATATGCTGGAAGTTTACGATCGGGTTTTGGCGAGTCGGAATGAAACCACTCTCTTAATGCTCACATTAATGACATTGGGATTATTTGCTCTAATTTCTGTTTTAGAGCATATTCGTTCTATGGTGGTCATCCGCATCGGCGCCAAGATGGATGTTTTTTTAAACACCAGGGTTTACACGGCCGCTTTTGAGCAAAACTTACGTAGTTCAGGTGTGAATGCCGGTCAAGCGCTCAATGATTTAACCACCATTCGTCAGTTTGTCACTGGCAATGGCATGTTTGCCTTTTTTGATGCGCCGTGGTTCCCGATTTATTTGCTTTTGATTTTTGTATTTAGTTTTTGGATGGGCCTGTTTGCCTTGGTTAGCGTAATGATATTGGTGGGTTTGGCTTGGCTCAATGAAATTGTTTCACGCAAACCATTAGCACAGGCTAATAATTTAGCCAATCGCTCCAGCAATATGGCAACCAATAATTTACGCAATGCCGAGGTGATTGAGGCCATGGGCATGCTGCCCAATATACGTAAACGTTGGTACGCGCAACATGCGCAGTTTTTAAAATTACAAGCAGAAGCCAGTCAAAAAGCTTCAAGAGTTTCTTCAGTAACTAAGTTTGTACGTATTGCAGTTCAATCCTTAATTTTAGGTTTGGGTGCTCTTTTAGCTATTGAGGGCGTTGTCACCAGCGGTATGATGATTGCCGGTTCTATTTTGCTCGGAAGAGCATTGTCCCCAGTGGAGCAAATTATTGGAGTCTGGCGTCAGTGGAGTGGTGTAATGAGCGCCTATCAGCGCTTGCAAAAATTACTCGCTGATAACCCCCCCCGCATTCCTGGCATGCAATTGCCAAAACCAGAAGGGCATCTGCAAGTAGAAGGTGTCACGGCTGCTCCACCCATGGTGACAATGGCAGTATTAAAAAGTGTCAGTTTTGGGATTAATGCTGGCGATTGCCTGGGAGTTATTGGCCCAAGTGGCTCTGGTAAATCAACTTTGGCACGCTTGCTAGTAGGTGTCTGGCGCGCAGCAGTTGGCAAGGTGCGCTTAGATGGCGCCGATGTGTTCCTGTGGAACAAGGATGAGCTCGGACCACACATGGGTTACCTGCCGCAAGACATTGAATTATTTGCCGGTACTATTGGTGAGAACATTGCTCGCTTTGGCGATGTAGATGCTGACCAAGTGGTTGTTGCTGCTAAGTTGGCTGGTGTGCATGATTTGATTTTGCGCTTGCCAGAAGGTTACGATACCCCCATTGGTGATGGTGGTTTGGGCTTATCTGGCGGTGAGAAGCAGCGGATTGGGCTAGCCCGCGCACTCTACGGAGACCCTGCTTTAATTGTGCTTGATGAGCCGAACTCCAATTTGGATGACATTGGTGAGATTGCTTTAACGCAAGCGATTATTCGCCTACGTCAACTGCGCAAAACCGTAGTTTTAATTAGCCATCGTCCAAGCATTATTCGTGAAACCAATAAGTTATTGGTATTGCGCGAGGGGATTGTTTCTGCTTTTGGTCCAACCGATCAGGTACTCAAAGACTTAGCTGAATTTAAAGCCAAGCAAGAATCTCAAGCTGCTGCTAGAGCTAAAGCTGAAGCGGATGCTCGGGCGCAAGCTGCTGCCAAAGTTGGCAAGCTGGGGCAAGATGCTTCTGTAGAAGATCCAGATCAAACGCCTGGCGAAAATACCTCGCCTAGCGCTGAGTAAAAAGAGAACGTGATGCTAAAACTTCCTTATGAAAATTCAAAATCATGGCTGCTCAAACAAATGGCGGCAATGCAAGAAGCAAGGGCCAACGAGGCAGACTATATTGAGCGCGATGAAAAGCACTATGCTCGCCTAGGCTGGATTGTCCTCGCTATTGGTTTTGGAGGTTTTATGCTCTGGGCGATGTTTGCTCCTTTGGATAAGGGTGTGCCAGCACCTGGCTCTGTCATTAGTGATGGTCAGCGTAAAACGATTCAAACACCACTAAATGGCGTGATAGATGAAATTTTGGTGAAAGATGGTGAAGAGGTTAAGGCTGGTCAAGTACTTTTGCGATTAAATAATTTGACAGTTTCAGCTCAGGCAATTGGAGCCCAACAAGGTGTTTTTGGATTGACTTCTCAAATCGCAGGTCTTCAAGATTCAATTGCTAATCAAGAGCTACAAGCTAAATTCTTAAAAGAGCAGTTGGCTAACTTGCAAGATTTGGCAAAAGATGGGTATGTAGCACGAAATCGCGTGCTTGAATTACAGCGCAACTATTTGCAAATCAATGCTTCTCTTGCAGAAAATCGAGGAAATTTGGTGCGTTATCAATCTCAATTGCATGAAATGGAGGCTCGTCTAAAGGCCTTAGAGTTTGATTTGGAAAATACCGAGGTTAAGTCGCCCGTTAATGGCTCCATTGTGAATTTAGAAGTATTTACTAAAGGCGCCGTCGTTGGTCCTGGATCTCGTTTGATGGAGGTTGCACCATCAGATGGTACGCTGGTAATTGAAGCTCATGTTCCCGTACATTTGATTGATAAAGTACATTTAAATTTACCAGTCGAGATTTTATTTCCAGCCTTTAATCAGCGCAGCACTCCAAATATTCCTGGAGTGGTTACCGTCCTACCTAATGATCGTTCGCAAGATCCGCGAACTGGCGAGCAGTTTTATAAGATTCAGGTCCAGGTTACCGAAAAAGGGCTGCGTAAGTTAGCTGACAATAAAGTGCGCCCTGGTATGCCTGCTGAAGTCTTTATTGTCACCGGTCAGAGAACCATGATGACTTATCTCTTAAAGCCTATTACTGACCGCATCCACGGTTCCTTGCGCGAGGAGTAGTGGTGAAAAAAACGGCATTAGCAAGCGCTCTAGTAGCAGCGATCCTTTGCATGGATAATGCTAGGGCATTAGATCTCATGAATTCTTATGAGGGGGCTTTAGCTTCTGATCCGACCTTTAGAGCGGCAGTAAAAGATGCTGAAGCAGGCCGTGCCAATTTAGAAATTGGTCGCGCAGGTTTATTGCCACAGTTAAGCGCGACCTATTATAGCGCCATCAATAACAGTAAGATTGCTCAGCCTTACCAGGGCGTAACTTATATTACAAACCAGGCCTATCCGAGCAATAATTCCTACTTTCAGGTGACCCAAGCCCTGTTTAATTTGCAGGCAATTGCGCAGTTTCGCCAAGGGACAGCGCAAGCAAATTTAGCGCAAGCGCGTTTAGCTTATTTCACTCAAGACTTATTGATTCGTGTTTTACAAGCCTATACAGATTTACTGCTCTCGCGCGATCAACATGCTTATGTGCTGGCTCAGCGTGATGCTTTTAAGGAGCAGTTGATCGTTAATCAACGTCGCTTTGAAAAAGGTGAAGGAACGATCACTGATTCGCTTGAGACACGTGCCTCATATGAGATGGCCGATGCGCAGGTGATCGAAGCCCGCGATGTAATCGAGAATAATAAGCGTAAATTAGAAGCAATTATCGGAGTTTCTTTGCAATCAGCGGCTGAAGTTAAACCAATCCTCAAGCGTTTTCAAGTAATGCCTTTGCAGCCTAGAGCTTTTGAAGTATGGAAAGAAATGGCGCTTGCGGGCAACCCAGAAATTTTGGCCAGTCAACACAACGAAGAGGTGGCCCATCAAGATTTACAAAGAAGTGTTGCAGGCAATTTTCCAACGGTCTCTGCTGTTGCAACTTGGGGCCAACAAAATTCCTATTATATTTCGACCATCAATCAAAATGCGGTAACTTCAACTGCGGGCATTCAGGCATCTTGGCCTATTTTTACTGGTGGTCAGGTGACCGGTCAAATCTCACAGTCTCGTGCCAATTATGAAAAAGCCCAAGCGCAAACAGATGAGGCTCGTTCGCGCGTCATCACAGAATTGCGTAAGCAATATGATGCCGTTCTTTCTAGCGATCAAAAGGTTGCCGCCCTAAATCGCGCTGTTGAATCTGCGACCGAATTAAAAAAGGCCATGCGCCAAAGTGTGAAAGGCGGCGAGCGCATTAACCTTGATGTGCTTATGGCTGATAGACAGGCTGCCAATGCGCAAAAAGATTTGGCCCAAGCCAAGTACAACTATTTGCTTTCTTATTTGCGCTTAAAACAACAGGCAGGTAATTTAAGTTCACAAGATTTAGAAACAGTTGCCAGTTATTTTGAGCGTGACAATTCATTTGTTCCACCTGCTTTAGTATCAGTTAAGCCGGGCGCTCTTAAGGCAATTGAGCCGATCGCTCAGGTCAGTGTATTAGCCAATCCAGCAAGTGATGCATTAGAAATGCCGCCCGGATTTAAGCCCCAAGAAGTTCCGGTCAGCGCGACGGATTCGACAACCAATTTAGTAACTGCGCCGCTAGAGTAAAGACCTTATTTTTTAATGCATTGAGGTCAAGGTGACCCTAGATAATGAGCGATCAGTTTACGCTGTAGTTCTGATCGCGGGGTTAGCGGCACCATGATGGTGGGTTGCGAGATTTTCCCCTCTTGCCAGTTGCTCAAGTTTGGCCGGATTTTTAATGACGATGCATTTGACTTGTTTTTCAATAATGCCGTCCTTAATCAGTAACTGCAGGGCGCGCGAAATGGTTTCTCGACTTACGTTAATGATATTGGCCAGTGCCTGTTGATTGGGTAAGCCTTCGATGGTCATGACATTATTGGTTTGTGGCTTAGCGGCATTGAGCAAAAAACTAAAAATACGCGTATGCGCTCGGTTTAAGGTCAACACGGATTGCAATAGGTTGGTATGGCGCAGTGTGAGACAGAGATGCTTTAACATGCGTTCAGCCAATTGCGGCATTTTAGTAAATAGTTGCATTGCAATCGCTGCAGGTAACTTTGCAATGATCGCTTCAGTTTGGCTGATGATAGCTGCCTCATTGGGAGCGCCATCGATCACTGAAGCTTCGCCTGCAATCGAGCCTGGTGTTAATGTTTGAATGCTCAAATCGCGACCATCTGCTGAGCGTTTAATCACTTGGATTTGCCCGGCAACGAGCAAAATCAAGTGCGTTGCAATTTGCCCTTGCCCCAAAATGACTTCGCCTTTGACGGTTTTTTGAAAACTGGTATGGGGCAAAATCTCTTCTAAGTTGACCAATGGCACTTCTGCAAAAAGCGGATGTTTTTGCAGGGCCTCAAGCGGAGTTAGGGTAATGTGTTTGTGCATAATTGTGACAATTATCACAATTATAAAGTAATTTAGAGCGCTAGGCTTAGGTTTTAGAGCTGTGGTGCGCGCGATTGCACAGCAAATTCAAAGCCCAAAGTATCTAAGGAGAGGTGTAAAGAGTAAGCGGGGTCGCACCCCAGTAAATGGCCCCAGCGTTTACGAAACAAGCCTTTCTCTTGCTCAAAACGCAGCCGTTTGGCCAAAGTATCTTCTTGACCACGACTGGCTGACTCATGGTGGACCATTTGTGCGTAGGGCGTCCAAACATTGCGATAGCCGGCAGATAGGATGCGCAAGCAAAAATCAACATCGTTAAAGGCGACGGCCAAAGATTCATCAAGGCCGCCTAGCTCATCAAAAATTGATTTGCGAATCACAAGGCAAGCTGCAGTCACAGCGCTATAGGACTGATGTAAAACAGCGCGGTGAAAATATCCTGGGTTGTCTTTGGGCAGGCCTAAGAAGGCGTGACCGGCAACACCTCCTGGTCCTATGAGTACGCCAGCATGCTGCAATACGCCATGGGGATACCATAGCCTAGCCCCTACAGCGCCAATCTCTTTTTGGTTGGCAAACGAGACCATGTCTTCTAACCAGTCGGGCGTCAGAATTTCAATGTCATTGTTCATTAGGCACAAAAAAGAACCCTGGGCAATTTTAGCGGCATGGTTATTAAGTGCAGAATAGTTAAAGGGTCGGCGATCTTCAACAATATTGACACCCATATCACGCAGACGTTTAAACAATTGAGCCGTGCGTTCTTCTTCGCTACCGTTATCCACAATAATAATTTCATAATTGGGGTAACTGGTTTTGCTAAAAATAGAGAACACACATTTTTCTAATAGCTCTGCTTTATCGCGCGTCGGAATAATGATGCTTACTTTAGGGCTAGGGCTCGGACATTCAAAACAGACTCGTTGAAATTGAGGAGCCTCAGGATTGGGCGTGACGTGCGCGGCAATACCTTGGCGATCTAAATGCTCTTGCACAGCACGCAGTGCAGCTGCTGGCGCATAGGATTTTTCATTGATGTGAACAGCAGAACTGCCAGCTAACATGCGCCAGTGATACAGGACATGGGGAACATGCACAATTTGATCTGGCTTTAAGGTTTCGATAACACGCAGTGCCAAATCATAGTCTTGTGAGCCTTCAAAGCCAATGCGAAAGCCGCCAACTTTCTCAACAATGCTTTTACGGTAGCAACCTAAATGCGAGATCATGTTCTGGGCAAGCATCAGTTCACGATTAAAAGTGCATTTAAAGTAAGGCTCACGTCTTTGCCGATCTGGGCCTAACTTGTCTTCATCGGAATAGAGTAGCCCAACCTGGGGATGAGCGTTGATTGCTTTAGCCAAGTACCATAAAGCCAAGGGGTGCAAAAGATCATCGTGATCAAGTAGGGCAATAAAGTCGCCGTGGGCAAGGCTTAGCGCACTATTGGATGCGGCACAAATATGACCATTGGTTGATCGGGTGAGCCATTTGATACGAGAATCCGATTGCGCTTTAGCTGCAATCGTCGCCTGCACCAGAGGATCAGTGGAGCAATCATCGGCAATGCACAGTTCCCAATGAGGGTAAATTTGTCCGATGACACTATCGATCGCTTGTTCAAGTACTTCGATGGGTGTGTTGTAGGTGGGCATCACAATCGAGATTAAGGGTCGTGTTTGCCAGTGATCAACCTGGATGGCTAATTGAGAGTAATGGCTTGGTGCTGGTTCGTTATCCGCAATCCAGACTTGATAGTTTTCTTGCGTCTTAGGTTGAGGCAATGTTTTTCTACCCTTAATTGCATCGCGCAGACCAGCAAGTCCTGAGCTGCGAAAGATCACAATGGCTCTGTCAGTTAAGTGAGCCAATTGACCGGGATGCTGCAAGATGCTCAAAAATACCGGCGCATAACGTCGAATTTGACCTAGGCGTTTAGAAAGGTGCCGCAAAGGTGCGGTGATGCGCCAGCTGGTACTGTTTAACAAACCATCTCTTTGATGGCTTAGGCGTAAGTTGGCAAAGAGGAGTTGATCTTTTTGTGTTTCAAGTTGTGCGTTATTGCGTTGCTGGTATTCAACCTTTGTTCTTAGCTTTACATTGGTTTTGAGTAGCTCGCCATACTGAAAGACTCGTTCAAGAATGACTGTAAGTTCAGCATCATTTAAAAGGGCGCCCCATTTTTCATGGAGTATTTGAAGTGCGCTCTTAGCGCTAGGTTCATGGACTCCCGAACTATCATGAATACGATAAATCGCACTTGCGCCTGGTAAATGAGCCATCAAAGTGTGTTGACTAATTTGCAGCCAGAAATCCCAATCTTCATATTGGGCAAGTGATTGATCAAAATGACAGCCATCACTTACTAAGCTGCGATCAAATAAGACTGCATGAATGGGGGTAATGTTGCGAGCTTTTAGCTGTACGCTATCAAATGGGTTATCAAAAATATCTCCTGTAGGGCGATTATCATAATCAACTAAGGCAACTCCACAATAGGCTGCTCGATACAGCAAGGCGCCTTGACTAAGAGTGCGCGCTAGGCGTGAAATATGATCAGGCAAAAACCAATCGTCATCATCTAAAAAAATCAGATAGCGTCCTTGCGCAGTTTCAAGACCGCGATTAGCTGCCGCACAGCGATTAAGCACTTGATCTGTGTGAATGAAACGGACTGGGTGTGGACCACAATGCGAGGGTACTGGATCATGGTTGGGGGTGGCGCTAATAATAAGCACCTCAATGTGGGGATAGTTCTGTAGCGCAATGGAGGCAAGTGCTTGCGCTAATAACGGGCGGTTCATGCTGCGAATGAGTACGCTGACTAATGCCGGCGCAGTCTGTTCAGTCCGAGGTTTTGCAAAACTTGCAAAATGGGGCTCATCAAGATCTTGAGCATTTTGCACAAGATAGGCTTCAGCTGCCAAAACATCTGGTCCTAAGGTGTATGTGCGATAGCGGTTTAAAGCGGCTATGTGCTCGCCATAATTGTGTACCGCAAGTTGAGACTTAAAGCATTGGGCTGCAGCAGTTTTAATTGCCGCCTGTGCTGAAATATCGAGCAACACATTAGGATGCAAGGGTGCACTAATTTCATAAAAGGCAACACGATAATTGCCACCTAAACGTTTGATTGCTTCAATCGCAATGAGTGCAGTTTGTCGATGATCGGGGTGTAGCTCCATTGGCGAGGGGCAGTACACCAGATCAAGGTGATTTTCCCAAAGCACATCAATGACTTTATTGACCAAGGCTTCAGAGTAGTGAATCTGCCGATCACTGAGCCCCCAAAAAACTGGGGTACCATAACCGATCACTTGTGCTGCCGCGCAAGATTCGGCGCGGCGCATATCTGCCATGCCTTGGGCTTGTCCATCACTCAGAATGACCACTTGGAGCGGGGTCTGATCTGCTACATGTTGCGCCAGGGCGCCACCACAGCCAAAGATTTCATCATCAGGGTGAGGGGCTAGAACGAGCACGCCTTGCTGAGCAACAATGCGCTTGTTGGCGGTATAAGGGGTTAAGTAGTGCTCGAGCATCTAGATAGTTTAGTGGTATGCAGCAAAATAGACGCTAAAGATGAGCGTTACGTTCAATGCCAGTGCCAGGCTCAGGAGTATTTTAGAGCTCAGCGCTAGTGAGGGTTTGCGTCCCAAGCTAAACGCAAAAATACAGGTGGGTATCCAAAAATAACGACCCTGAACGCCTTCAATAAATGGGTGTGGAAAAGGCGTCCAAGTAAAGAGGAGCATATTCCAAATGAGCATCATCGATAGTATGGCCATTACCAAAAAGAGTAGATGTTCACGCCATAGACGGTTTTTAGTGAACCAGCTTAAATCGATGCTAAGGCAAGTCAATCCAATGAGCCAAATTGTACAAACGCTGTAATACCATTGTGGCAAGTCAATATGTAGCCAACCTAAAACGCCAATAAAAGTTTTTTGGTAGAACAACACTATTTGTTCGTTCGATAGGGTATGGGCAAGTACACTCCACCATTGCTGGGGGTGCGTTAAATAAAATTGAACGATTTGCATGGTCGATAGTGCTCGCCAGATCCGCAAATCCACTG
>TBL_comb47_HYPODRAFT_10006949_pt1 | contig 12069 bp, 11 predicted proteins | sample TroBogypolimnion_40_FD_10682 | JGI IMG/M metagenome (IMG submission 10682) | reverse complement strand
CCCATACAAAGGGAAAGCGGTCACTTATTTTGTTTTTGCGGGAAAAGCATTGGGACTTCAGCAACGGTTTTGTCGGCAGGAAAGTTTTTCTTCCAGATTATTTGAACGAAAACATTCCTTGAACCATACTTCTCCAGCTTTCTACAAAACTTACCGAGGTTGTGTATTCTTTAGTGATCGGATTTTCAGGGGATATATTGGAAGAATTCTAAGATGCTTTTATTCAAAGAGCGAACGTCAAATTGTTATTGATTGCTTATGCAGCAGGCAATGGTACAAGGTCCATTTTAATTCTTATCTTGAAATTTTCAAAATGGCGAAGTAAGCAACAAATAGAATTCGATTATTATAGCCACCTTATAGTTTTGCACTGATCAACTCTTTTGTCGATAACAACCCGCAAGCAGCATAAATGTCTTGGCCACGTGATGCCCTGACAGTTGTTGTAATATCTTTCGCATTTAACTGTTCCCTGAAGTTGTTGACCGTCTCTTCATCAGGACTTTCCAAAGGTGTCCCCGGGACAGCATGAAATCGGATCAGGTTAATGCGGCACCGGATACCCGATAATAGCCGTGAGAGTTCGCGTACATGCAAGGGGGTATCGTTCAATCCTTTAAAAAGAATATATTCGAAGGAGACCCGACGTTGCCGACCAAAGTCCCAACTTTTTATTTCTCTGACTACTTCAGCAATCGGATAAGCAATCTGAACGGGCATTAATTTCTGGCGCTCAGAGTCAAAAGGTGTATGCAAACTGATCGCAAGATGCGCCTCACTCTCATTTAAAAACCTGATCATCGCAGGAATAATCCCGATCGAAGATACCGTGATACGCCTTGGGCTCATGGCATATCCCCATTCTGAAGTAAGAATATCGAGACTTTTCAAGACTGCCTCCAGATTGTCGAACGGTTCACCCATCCCCATATAGACAATATTCGATATATTCCTGAACTCGCTAATGCTCCTGATCTGGTTGACAATTTCTCCGGCAGTCAATTGTCCCTGAAAACCTTGTTTGCCGGTCATGCAGAACAAACATCCCATTTTGCAACCCACCTGTGTTGAAACGCAAACCGTTTTACGCTCCTCTTCCGGGATCATGGCTGTTTCGATAAAACGGTTGTGCAAAGTTGGAAAAAGGTATTTTTTTGTACCATCTATGCTAATCTGTACTTTTGAAGGGGCTGATAGTCCAAGATCAAATTTTTCGTTCAACAGTTCACGTGCTTTTTTTGAGAGATTGCTCATCTCATCTATTGCATTGATCTCTTTTTTGTAAAGCCACTCCGCCAATTGCCTGCCGGCATATTTGGGTAATCCTATTGACAGGCACACCTCCTGTAACTCATTCAAATCTTTGCCAAAAAGTTGATCCTTTATCATCTGATTAAATTATAATTTTGCGATACCACCTGAAGTTGCAGCCGAAATGGATTAGAAATAAATCTCCGAAAAAATATTATTATAGGATATTCCTTTGGATATCAGCAGATCACGCACATCAACAACCATCATCGATTTGCCGCAAAGGTAGTATTTATAATCTTTGGGGAACTTATTCTGTTCTAAAAGGTATTGGGTTACATGTCCCTGATAAATACCAGCTGATGGCCCACCCGAACAACATCTGATGTAGTTTGCACCAAGCGTTCGTTCAAATTCGTCTTTAAAATAAAATTGATTGAAGTGACGTGCCCCATGAATGACGATTTTATTGCCTGAGAATCCCGATTTTAATTTACTGTAAAAGGGTGCAATTCCCGTACCTGTCGCAATCCAGTATTCAGGTCCATCCTCAAAGTGAAAACTTCCATACGGATTGGAAACCAGCAATTCATCGCCCTCTATTGCCGTAGCCAGTCGTGGGGTAAGGTATCCGTCTTCCTTGATATTGAACAGTACTCCGGTCAGATCTGAATTATTTCCACTGCAAATACTGTAAATCCGGGGTGGTTGAAGCTGGTCAACAGCCAATTTCACAACTTGTCCCGGTATGAAAACTACGCTCCTTTTCCAGGAAATAAGGAAAACTCCAGGCGAGATTTCAAGGTTACTAACAACCTTTACTGATTGGAGATTTTGTTCTTTTCTAGAATATTCTTCTGGTTTTGCCATTTAAAAATTAAATATGGGCGGGTTTTAGTTAACCCATAAATCTTCCTGGTGTATTTATATCTTTTTCAATATGATTGCGAGTCCGTTTTTGCTTTTCAGATCAAATTGAAGTCCTTTTCTGAATGTCACCTGCTGTTTAGTCATTCTCACCTTGCCAGGACTTCCGAAAGTGAGATCGTCACTATATATCGTTGCCTCAAACTTCGAATTTTTGTCGAGAAAGTCTAAATTAAGAGACAATTTCCTGGGTCGATCGGTCAGTGAGCCGATAAACCAATCTTCACCGCTTTTCCTTGCAATAGTTCCATATTCACCTATTTTGCCTTCCAAAACTTTGGTATTGTCCCACACGGTAGGCAAGGCATCATAAAACGAAAGTTCAGGCGATTCAACGATAACGGACGGTGAGTTTGTACCCACGACTCCTTTTTTGCGTGGTGAGCTTTCCGGTCTGTCATACCAATAAATAAATTGCCAGGGACTATAGATACAGATTGCCTTTGCCATTTGGGAAACATGTGATCCCATTTTCTCATCTACGCGTGTGGCAAAGTAGCAATTCGTATGGTCACCGGCACCGGCCAACATCCGGGTAAACATTGTAATTAAATCATGCTGATTATCCGGACTTTCTTCATCCCCTCTGATCCCTTCCTGAGTCAATAGGTTGGGCCAGGTCCGTGAATAGCCTGTAGGACGGTATTCGTCGTGCACATCTAGCATCAGATGATGTTCCCCCGTTTTTCGGATGGCCTCGTGGAGCCAGGAAGTATTTTGTTGCAACCCAACATTCACAAACCCAAATTTTATCCCTTTTACCCCCCAGGATTGGTAAAGAGGGAGTATTGTGTCTAGCTGGCGCGAAAGGGCCCTTTGATTCACATACAGGATGATCCCAACCCCTTTCCCTTTCCCATAATTGATCACCTCCTGAAGATCAAGCGGGCCGGGTGACCGTGCCGGATCAACTGAAACACCTTTTGCATCTGAAGCAATGTTGTTTTCAGGGCCATACCATCCGGCATCAAATTCGACATAGGAGATATTGTGGCGCGAAGCAAAATCAATACATGCCTTGCCACCAACAGTTGTTAGGGTGACTTCGCGGATGACTTTACCAGGTTTTATCCATGATACATCCTGAATTGCAGATGGTTCGTTCAGGTTCAGGATAAAATAATCCTGTTCTAGCAATTGTCCGGGAGAAGTTGCAGTCATTATATAGCGCCATGGTGTCGAAAAAGAAGAGTGATAATACGATTTCCCATCAAGGGTCGCCAGCAAAAGTAGCGAGTCTTTATCAGAACGATTAAATTTCATCCGGGCATGATCTACCAATGCAGCTTCACCCAATGCGATGACCAGTTGATCCGAAATTTCAATCACATATGGGCGTTCACAACCTTTCACAGTTTTACTGACCGACCCTTTGACATATTTGGCTTGTGCCATCCCTGCAATCCAGGAGGTGTAATCTTTTTTGAATTGAAATCCTGTCAGCTCATTGGTCACAGTAACGGGATGGTCAGTCTGCAAATGATACCGGAAAGCAATTCCCTCATCATAAGCCCTTACTTCCACAGAGAAGTTCCTGCCTGGTGATTTAATCTCTTTGAGTTTGATAATCGTTTCGTTATACCGGTTGGGATAATGGTTTCTTTCACCATATACCGGTACCCAAGGGTCATTGACCTCTTTTTGCTGAACCGAAACAACCTGCAATCCGGACTGAATCGGCAACTCATTTTCAAAAGTCAACCCTAGAGGGGAATCTGAAATAACTATATTTTCTTGATATACAAATGAATAGTAAATAGAATTATTTTTCTTTGGATTTAATCTGACAATCATATTGTTCTTTTGATCCGGACTTTTGGTCTTGATTTCAATCCCAGAAGAATTGGAAACAATGAAAACAAGGGCAGATAACAGAAGAAAGGCTACTTTCATTATAATACTGATTCGTGATTATTAAAAACTAGTGGATCAAATATTTAGCTCCCAGCTATAATAATTAATCCCAAACCGGCTACAAAAAGAAGGAACATCATTGTCAGCAATAGATTGACCATTTTTGGAGAATTTTTAAACTCCTTCCAGATGAAAACACCCCAAAGGGCTGCAATTAGGGTTGCTCCTTGTCCGAGACCATATGAAATAGCAAAACCTGCTTTTCCGGCAGCTATAATACTTAACGACATTCCCAGACACCAGATCATACCGCCAAATATACCTGTAAAGTGCTCTTTCAGGGTTCCCTTAAAATACTGGTCATAGGAAACCGGGAGCCCTTCAAAAGGGTGCTTCATTAAAATGGTATTAAACAAGAAGTTGCTAAATAGAATTCCAAGCGAAAAGATAAATAAAGCCGAATATGGCGTCAGTAAACCAGTTTCAGGATGCTCAAAGTCTGTGACCATCGAACCTGCCACAAAGCGATAAAACAGAGCCATCAGAATACCTCCAACCACTGAAAGCACTATCCCTTTTGTAGGGATTTTTTGTGCCTGGGCAGCTTTTTTCCGATAGGCAATCGCATCAAGAATTATGGCTATTGTAATTAAAAAAACACCCAAAAACAGCCACGTCGCATTACCCTGAGGTTTTGCAATATAATTGACAATCACGCCAAGCACAAGAGCAATTCCGATTCCAACAGGAAAAGCCACCGACATTCCGGCAATGGCAATGGCTGCTGCGATAAGAATATTGGCCAGATTAAAAATGATGCCACCTGCTAAAGCACCTGAAATGCCTGACCATTGCGCCTGTCGGAGATTTTCGATAAACCCCATCCCTTTATCACCGCTACTACCCAAAGTAAAACCAAGAATCAGGGAAAAGAGGAGTATTCCAAGGACATAATCCCAATAAAACAATTCAAAACGCCAGGTCTTTGCAGCCAGTTTTTGAGTGTTGGCCCAGGATCCCCAACACAACATCGTAATCACAGTCAGGATTACAGCTACTGAATAAGTTTCGACTATGTACATCGCCCTAATATTTTACAGTTAGTTAATTATTCACTTTTCATGCATGATATACTGTTCGATCAGCTTTGATAATTCATCCGGAGTCTTTTTAAATACAAGATAGGAATGTAAACCCTTTTCCTGTACTTTCCACCTGTTATAGCCTGACGGCTCAGCAACCATCTCTCCCCGAACCTGGCTAAAAGCAAAATCAGCACCTTTTACAGCCGCTAAAACGGCTGTTTCATCCCAGCTCTGCCGACCGTTCTGATCTTCCTTTGAAAAATTCATCGCGATATTAAAAGCCATCCTTGCGGGGCTCTTAATGTTGGTGCCGATGAGTTTTTTACCGGTAAAGATTTTATCGCCGATCTCGAAACCACTAAGGATAACCTGGGTTGGCCAGTTTTCGAATACATATCTGGATGAAACAGAGTCTTCCTTAACATTAAATTCCGATCCTTCAGGAAATTTTCCAGCCATGGCCACCCATCTTTTTACTTTTTTTACAATCAGGTCTTTACCCGTTAGCTCACTGAAATTATCTGGCTTAGAAAGTAAAAGGTCATTCAGGTTCGTTAGAAAACCTACTGTAACAACTACGACCGATGTATCGGGCTGTGCTGAAAGGATCTGACGGTACAAGCCCACTGCGTTTTGTGCCTGGTCATTTGAAATGAGTTTATGGGGAAACCTGGCTACCAGCGAATCTGTCCAATGCTGGCCACAACCGATATTTACACCGTGGGTTTTTGGTGATCCGACCGGAATGTCAGGACGTCCATAATAGGTATTGATCACATTGAGTGAGGGGGCAACCAAAGCATACCGGTTGGAGGCTATTGTTGCCAGGATCTCGGCTTTTCCACTATCTGCAAAAGCATGTAACATTGTCAAGGCACCCACATCGTCGTAATCGGGTCCCATATCACTGTCGAAAATAATTTTTACCGGTTGCTCATTCCCAATTTTTGACGGCTCACACGAAATCAATAAAACTAATCCGCAAAAAAGAGCTATATATTTGTATTTCAAATATTTCATCGTTTTTATTTTAGAAAGGAAAATTTATATTTCTCGTTTGTTTTCTCGGCAGTTTTAAAGATAACCGCTTTAGTCAGGTAAAAATTTGCAGCTGTGGCCTCTTNCCGTTTTTCCCCTTTGACCAATACTTTAATCGTATGTTTTCCCTGTTTGAGGTTTGTCATATGAAACAAGTCCATATTTGTGTGTGTCTGGTTTGAAAAATAAAAATAGGTGTCAATCGTCCGTTTTAATTCCCCATCAATAAAGATATCGGCTTTGCCACCATCCCTGAACCAGTTTCCTTCGAGCGATATGCCTGTTCCTTCAAAAACCAGGTTTGCTTCATCGCCTTTGTTTCCACTGAATCTGGCCTGGTCAGTTTTATAGTTTTCCCATTTACCTTTAAATATCCATCCGTCTTTGGCAAATACATTTACATTGTGGTCGAAAACCAGTTTGGGAAAGGCGACTTCAAAGGCAAATGGCTTAGGGACCTGGACCTTAATTTTCAATTCAGTATCAGTTGCCTGCCCGCCATTCTCAATGACAAGTCCTCTGGCATATTTTAATGTCTGGTCAACTGCTTTATTATAAGAGTAATTCGTGTTTATAAAAAGAGAATCGCCGATTGCATTTACAGCTTCCCTGTAGGTTTTCGGCAATCCGCTAAATCCTTTAACGACGCCAAGGACCGCCATTGCGTTTGAGGGATTACAGTCGGAATCCTGTCCGCACCTTGCCGTTATTTCCATCGTTTTATTCGGGTCCCCATCGCCATAAAGCAACCCAAGTACAATAAAGGCCCCATTAAATTTCGCATCGATATTGAATTTGGAACCTGCATCACAGATATGAACATTGCCGTATTTCGCCTGAAGCTCACCCCAAGCAGAGCGCCAATCGGCTGGATAATGTTCATGAAGCAGTATAACATCTTTTACAATTTTGGAATAATCGCTCTCTGCCGGTATTGAGAGCAATGCCTTTTCGATCAGTTTATGAATATCACTTTCGAAATAGGCCTCTGAGTATAGTGCAGAAACGAAAACCCCACCATAAACCCCATCGCCATAATTCATGATATGCCCGATTTTATCGGCGATTTTATTTGCAGTTTGTGGCATACCTGGGCACATAAAACCAATATAATCTGCTTCTATCTGAAAATCAATATCATCCGCATGAAGGTTATAATCAGGATGTCCCGATTTTGGTGGGAAGATACTGTCGAAATAATTCTTGCGCCCCTGAACATTGGCATGCCACAACTGATAACCGGCTTTCGCAAAAAGTTCCTGAAATTTCTTTGCCGGCGCGTCAATCCCAAATTGATCCATTGTCATTAAAAAAGTAAGCTGCACATAGATATCATCCTGCCAGATCGATCCCTTTACATCCGCAGGTACCCATTTAATCGAATCCTCAAAGGTCTTGCCCTGAGCTTTGAATTCCGTAGGAGCCCCATATGTTACACCAATCATCTTTCCAGCCCATCCTCCGGCGATTTTGTCTTTCAATACATTTTCAGAGATGGTCCGTGAATCCACAAGTGTCTTTTCCGTTTTCCCTGTACACGAAAACAGTCCGAGTAGCACGAAGGGAACAATCAGTTTGAATAAAATCTTTTTCATTTTTAAGTTTTAAAAATTATTGAAAATCAGTTTTATATGTCACGAAATAATTTCCCTGCGGTATGGTGCAGATGATTGGGCCCCCATCCTGGTCACCGAAATTGCTGCTGCCGAACATGCAAATTCGACACCTTTTTGTAGTCCAAAACCCTCAGACAAGGACACTGCAATTGCCCCATTGAATACATCTCCTGCTGCAGTCGTATCAACTGCCACAACTTTTTGCGAAGGGACCAGAATCGCCGTGCCATTGGCATATAGCAACGCACCTTTGCTTCCAAGTGTAATAATGACCACTTTAACACCTCGCTCATGTAAATTAATTGCAGCCTCGGTTGCAGAAGAAATGTCAGTGACCCGAATACCTGTAATTATTTCGGCTTCTGTCTCATTTGGTGTGATCATATAGAGTTTCGTTAAAAGCTCATCCGATAGTGGCGTTGCGGGTGCGGGATTTAGGACTACCTTTATTCCAGACTGAAAAGCAAGGTTGGCAGCAAACTCAACAGTGCTGAGCGGGATTTCAAGCTGCATNAAAACAATATCAGAATTAGTGATCTGTTCTTGTGCAAGTTTAATATCCTCACAATTCAAATAGCTATTTGAGCCCGGTGCAACAACGATGCAGTTTTCACCTTTGGCATCTACAGTGATCAGCGCGACACCTGAGGGATGCAATGGATCAATGATGAGGTTATCGATATTGATATTTTCCGACCCAAATATTTTCCAGGCCTGCCTCGCAAAAAGGTCGTCACCGGTTTTGGTAATCAGACTCACTTTACCTCCAAGCCGCGCAGCCGCAACAGCCTGGTTCGCCCCCTTACCTCCATGGTTCATAAAAAATTCACCACCTAAAATAGTTTCACCCGGGACTGGCAATTTTGAGGTTTTCACAACCATGTCGGTATTGCTACTTCCAATAACCACTATGTTATTAAATTTCATCGGTTTAAAATGTTAAATGATTAATTTTCAAAGATAATTCTTGAGTTGGCTGATGGGTTTTTTATTCCAGCCCAGCCATTGCATGAGCAACAAAATATTTTACTAAAATATAGTTTTTCAAATTAAAACCGTCACCTTTTAAGCCCCACCCATCAATTTAACAATATTCTATTTTAAAGCAGGCAAAAAGAGTATTATAGAAGTTGCCCTTCATTGTCAAATATTTATTGTAGTTTTATGACTCTTTAGAATTAACAGATTACGAAGGATAAAGACCATGAAGAAGAAATCGAATTTAGTGCTGTATATCAGTATTTTAAGTGTAATTGTGATTGTTTTGCTCATTGTTGGGAAGAAGGCAGGGTGGTTTGGGAAAGATATGTCAATTAAAGTGGCAACTGAGAAAGTTCACAAAAAGGATATAACCGAAATCATTACGGCAAATGGGAAAATTGAACCTCAAAAACAGGTAAAAATAAGTCCTGAAGTTCCGGGTGAAATTATCGAGCTGCCTGTCAAGGAAGGAGATGAAGTTCAAAAGGGTGATTTATTGGTTGTTATACGTCCTGACATTTATATCTCCACAAAAAATCGTCTCGAAGCTACACTGAATAGCCAAAAGGCCCGCTTGGCCCAAGCTGAAGCGCAGCTAGTTGAAAAGGAACTTAATTACAATCGGTCCAAACAGCTTTACGAAAGGAACACGATTGCAAAATCGGACTTTGAAACCATCGAAGCCGCTTATAAAGTGGCCGTGTCAGAAGTTCAGGCTGGCAAGTATGGTGTAAAAAGTGCAGAATCGGGTCTCAATGAAGCTCAGGACAACCTGATCAAAACGAAAATCTATGCACCAATTTCGGGGACTGTTTCCAAACTTAACGTTGAACAGGGCGAAAAGGTCGTGGGGACGAATCAATTTGCGGGTACTGAATTAATGACCATTGCTGACCTGAGTAAAATGGAGGTAAAAGTTGAAGTGAATGAAAATGATATAGTCCACGTCGAAAAATCCGATACAGCGAATATTGAAATTGATGCTTATTTGAAACGCAAATTTAGTGGGCTTGTTACCGAGATTGCCAGTTCAGCCAATGTCACAGGTACTTCAACTGATCAGGTTACCAATTTCAATGTCAAGATCTTGTTGTTGCAGGCATCTTATACTGACCTGTTGGCAAATAATCCGCATCAGAATCCTTTTCTCCCGGGAATGTCGGCAACTGTTGAAATTAAAACAGAAACCCGTAGGGGAGTTATTTCTGTTCCGATTCAGGCTGTTACAACTCGTTCAAAAGATGGAGCTTCTAAAAAAGAGGCTGATCAGGATGACAAAGTTGACAATGGCACGACTGCTTCCGATGAGAAAGTTACGATCAAAGACCCCGAGCAGTTTGAAGTTGTATTTGTAAACCGTGATGGTTTGGCACGTCAGATTAAAGTTAAAACAGGAATCCAGGACAATACAAACATCGAAATCGTGGAGGGCTTAAAACCTGACGATGAAGTTATTGTAGCTCCTTATGGTCTTATATCAAAAACCCTAAAAGATTCGGTTACGATCAGTGTGGTGAAAATTGATGAGCTCTACAAAGTTAAGAAGTGATGCAACGTTTGATGCAGGTCACCCTTTTGGTTGATGATTATGACAGGGCAATCGCTTTTTATACGCAAAAACTCAATTTTTTAGTGCGGGAGGACACCGTGCTGACACCATCAAAACGTTGGGTATTAATCTCCCCATCTGGTTCTTCAGAGTGTTGCCTGCTACTTGCCAAAGCAGTAAACGAAGAACAAAAGAGCAGGATCGGAAATCAAACGGGTGGTCGAGTTTCGTTGTTTCTTGAAACTGACAATTTTGATCAGGATTTCCATAACCTGAAATCAAATGGGGTAAAAATAATCAGGGAACCCAGGAATGAAGACTATGGGATAGTAGCCGTGTTTGCCGATCTGTATGGTAACCTATGGGATTTAATCGGACCAGCTTATCATCATTAAATTCCTTACCGGTTTTTTAGTTCATGAGAATTGGATATCTTCGTGGTTCAAATTATTGCTGCACAGAGATGTTTAAAAAATTGGTTCAGGGAATCAGATGGATAATAATCAGGCTGTTGATGTTACCTGTATATTTTTATAAATATGCCATATCGCCTATGACACCTGCCTCATGCCGGCATATCCCCAGTTGCTCCGAATATGCGGTTGAGGCATTAAAAATTCATGGTCCCTTTATTGGACTTTACCTGGCGACAAAACGAATCCTGCGATGTCATCCATGGGGGACACACGGTTATGATCCCGTTCCGCCGCGGAAATGATAAAATATTGGCTAATAATTAGATTATACAAATTTGTACATGAATAGACTATTGATATCTTTCCTTCTTTCAGGAGTATTGCTTACCGGATGTTTTTCCGGGAAACAAAGATATAAAGACAAAGTATTGTTTGTGAGTATTTTACCTTTAAAGTACTTCACAGACAAAATTGTGGGTAATACCTGGAAAGTTGAGGTTACAGTTCCGCCGGGGGTTGGTCCAGAGACTTATTCACCTACACCAAAACAGATGGTTTTGCTAAGCGAGGCCAAAGGTTATTTTTCTATCGGATATCTTGGTTTTGAACGTGCCTGGTTGGAAAATTTCAAATCGACGAATACACAATTGCAGATCTTTCCTCTCTCCAAAGGTATCGATTTGATTACCGGGGAAAAGGACCATGGTGACCATGTCCATTTGGGGGGAGTCGATCCCCATATCTGGTCATCGCCAAAAACAGCACGCATTATGGCTCAGAATATTTTTGATGGGATGGTTCTGATTGACCCTCAAAACAAGGAAAATTACCTGAAAAACCTGACAATCCTGCTTGCTGAGATTGATAGGGTAGATTCAACAGTTAACCAATTGTTGAAAAAGGCAACTTCAAAGAAATTTATCATTTTTCACCCTGCATTGACCTATTTTGCACGTGATTATGGACTTGAACAGCTCTCTATCGAATTTGAAGGTAAAGTTCCCTCTCCCAGACACCTGCAAAGTGTGATCGATAAGGCGAAAGCTGCAAATATCAGATTTGTACTTATTCAGAAAGAATTTGATAAGGAAAATGCTGAAATTATTGCAAAGGAGACAGGTGGTAAAATTGTACAGATCGATCCGCTATCCTATGACTGGCCTGAACAGATGATTTCGATTGCTGAAAAGTTATCAACTCCGTTTTAATCAACCCGACCATGGATACTCTGATCGAAATACGCAACTTGTCTGTTGGATATGGACAAAGCCTAGTATTACAAGGTGTTAATCTCACTATCCAACAATTCGATTTTATTGGCGTAATCGGCCCCAACGGTGGTGGCAAAACGA
>TBL_comb47_HYPODRAFT_10006948_pt1 | contig 12070 bp, 13 predicted proteins | sample TroBogypolimnion_40_FD_10682 | JGI IMG/M metagenome (IMG submission 10682) | reverse complement strand
AATCAAGTACATTTCTCATAAGAATATTTGTTTTATTCCTGAATGGAGAGAAAAGTATCCAGATTGTATTTATAGTGATTCCAAAAAAAGCGATCAGTATAATCATATTGTAGTAGAGGCTATGGGAGGCCCTGGCGATAATGATGCCGAAAAAGCAGATAAAATTGTGAAGAAGATAGCTAAGGAAGTAACAATTGTCAAGAATAATTGTCAAGAATAATTAAATAATAATATAAAATATATTATTATTTATATATGACTTTAACAAAAAGGAAAAAGTTAAAAATTTCAAAACTAAAACATATAAAAAGCAAAACTAAAAAGAATATCAAAAAAAATAAATGCGAAACATTTTTCAACACATATAATACATTCGAAGATAAATTAGAAAAAGTATATGGAAACATTTTTTCTTCGGAAAAATTTAATTTGGAAAAAATTGATATTAAAGACTTAAAAAAAGCGGTTAGTCCATCAAATATTAATCCTCAAAATGATTTTTATTCATATATTAATGAAAGATGGTTAAATGAAAAAGAACTAGAAGAAGAACAAAAATATATAGTCCAAGTTGATTCTTTTAGGTTAGTTCAAGATAAGGTTTATAGAGAATTACTTGAAATTGTGAATGATTATATAAAAAATAATAATAATAAGTTATCAAAAGAAATTAGTAATTTTTACAAAGCACAATTAAAACTTAATACAGATAAACAAATAAATTATTACGCAGACGAAAGATTAAAACAAATAGATGAAATACGTAAAAATGGAAATTTATGGGAATTATTAGGTTTAACAAATGATAACGAAACAGTGTCATATGGGTCACCATTTTCGTGGTCATTAAATCCAGATGATAAAAATCCTTCTATTTTTAGATGTTATATAGATCAACCTCAATTATCACTAATTGATATAAATATTTATTTTAATGACGGTACTGATATAAATTATAAAAATAAATATAAAAAAGCATTTTTTGAATATGTGTATAAATTATTTGAAAATTCTTTTGGTAAAAATCATAAATTTAATGTTGAAGATATATTTATAGTAGAAATAGAAATTTTAACAGCAATGAGTTGTGAATATATAAAAGGAAAAAAATCTGAAAGTACTTATAATAAAATTACTACAAAAGAGGCATTACAAAAATATGGGTTTGATTGGTCGAAATTTTCAAAATCATTAGGATTTAGTTATACGCCAGAATTTTTTATCACTTCAAACTTAAATTATTTAAAATGTGGAACAGATTTATTATTAAAAGAATGGAATAGTGAAAGATGGAGAACTTATTGGATATATATATATATTAGACAATTAAATAGATGGAACGAAAAAGGTAGAGAGATATTGTTTGATTTTTCTGGAAAATTTGTTAAAGGACAAGAACAAATAGTACAAAAGGACTTATCCCCAATTTTTAGTCTTGGTTTTGCGTTTAATACATTTTTAACAAACGAATATATTGATAAATATCAAAATGAACAACGTATAAACTATGTCAAGACAATGGCTGAAGATTTAAAAATGGTATTTATTAGAATAATTAAACGGAATAAATGGTTACAACCAAAAACAAAGGAAAAAGCTTTAAAAAAAATATATAATTTTAATTTAGAAGTTGGCTCGCCAAAAATTTTAAGAGAAGACCCTCTTTTAAATTACTCAAATGACGACCCTTGGAAAAATATATTAAAAATTACAAATTGGAGGCACGATAAAGCAGTAAAATTAGAAGGTAAAAATGTAATTGATATACCTGTTATTGATTGGTCTCAAGTTCCTCCAAAATTTATTGGTTCTCAGGCATATGTAGTAAACGCGTCATATACTCCATCAAAAAACTGTATTTATATTCCTTTAGGATATATTCAAAAACCATTTGTTGATTTAGAAGAAAGGGGAATTGAATATAATTTAGCACATATTGGATTTACTTTAGGTCACGAAATGTCTCACGCTTTGGATGATTGGGGTAGTAAGTATGATGAAACTGGTAAACTAAGTGACTGGTGGACAGATAAGGATAAAAAAAAATTTGAAAAAATAAAAAAAGATGTTATTAAACAATATGAAATTTTTGCTTCTTATGATGGAATTAAATTTGATGCGGCACCAAGTATTGGAGAAGATTTAGCGGATATTTCTGGTTTAGCAATTTGTAGAGAATATTTAAGAGATTTTCAACTAAAAAATGAAGATATATTACCTATTAAAGCACTATCATTTGAAGCATTCTTTGTTTATTTTGCTTATCAACAAAGACAAAAAATATCAAAAAAGGCAATTGAGGCACAATTAAAAACTAATCCGCATCCTTTAGACAAATATAGAACAAATGTTCCTTTATCCAGAATGCCATTATTTAGAGAAATTTATAAGGTTAAAAAAGGAGATAAAATGTGGTGGCATTCAACAAATAGAGTTTGGGATGATAAATAATTTATTTAAAATTATTTTATTCAATTTTAGAACATTTTTTTTATAAACTATATATATAAATGTCAAGAACTAGATCTCGAAGAATGTCTCGTAGCCGCTCCGCTTCCCGCGGTCGATCTGCCGCTCGCTCTGCTGCTCGTGGTCGCGCTCGTGGTGCTGCTCGCGGTGCTTCTGCTGCTGCTTCCCGTGCTGCATCTGCTGCCCGTGCTGCTTCTGCCTCAGCTTCCCGTGCTGCCTCTGCCTCTCGTGGTGCTTCTGCTGGTCGTACCGCATCTGCTGCTCGTTCTGCTTCTGCTGCTGCATCCCGTGCTGCCTCTGCTGCCCGTTCTGCCTCTGCCGCTGCTTCCCGTGCTGCCTCTGCTCAACGAACTGCTGGTCGAAGTTAAATTATATAAATTTAAAATATTATAATAAAATATTAATAAAATATTATTATAATATATAAATGAAAACGAAACGTAATAAGATGTTAAAAAAAAGAAAATCTAGAAAAAATACAAATTCAAAATCACAATCAAAATCAAAAAAATGGACTACCGCAATAGATGCAGCGCAAGAAACTTTAAAAAGAACAGGCTCAATAAATAAAGCAAGAATGTCACTTAAGATTCAAGCAGCTAGAAATGCACGTAAGTTATTTGGTTCTATTGGAGAAAGAATTTAAATTTGTGCTACTTGATTTTGATTTAAATTATTATTATTATTATTATTATTATTATTATTATTATTATTAAATGAAGTTTCACTTATTAGTGAACTAGTATTAGGTACAGTTGTAGATGTTTCATCTAATTTTTCAATAATTTTTTGAATAGGAATATTAATAGGTTTTTTAATAATGGGAGCAATTTGAGGTTTTATTAAATTCTTAGTTTCAGAAACAATTTTATCTGACTCTTTTTGTAATGTATTAATTTGTTTTTGGGTTGTTTCTAAAATTTTTTTCTCAACAATTGCTTCATATATTTTTAGTCCATTAACATAATCAGTTTCACAATTAACATATAATTCAATAATTATTTTTCTAGCCTTTATAATATCTTTTTGTAATGATTCATCAGTTAATTTTGGATTAACCCTAATTTTATTTTTTTTAGTATATGGGTCTGGAACAAAAATAAATAAATTATTTATAACTGATAATAATTCATTTTGTGTTGAAGCAGCAGTTTCAATCATTTCTTTTATGTTTGATGCGTATTTAATAAATAATTTATCATTTTTAGATATACTATATATTTGTTTAAATAAAGGTTTTTCTCCTTGACATCCAGATTTGGATTGGTAATCTTTTAATTTAATATCACTAAATTTATTAATTTCAGGAGGCATTGTTTCAATTCCAGTAAATGTTGTATAAAATGTTTTTAAATCTTTTTTAAACTGTTTTTCTGTTTCAGTTGTCATTCCTGTAAATGTACCATTTGAATAATCATACTTATCATCTAAATATAATTGATTTAATTCAGTAATTCCAGGCTCATCAGCTAAATTTTTTACTGAACCATCTTTTTTCAAATTCATACTACACATTTTAGGATGAATTTGTATTTTTTCCAAATTTGTACCTTTAAAATCTTCTCCTTTTTTTAATGATTTGATTCTATTGTCACAAATATTTAATTTATATAGTTTTCTTTTAGTATTTTTAGGAATTTTATCTTTTTCTAATAATTCTGTTTTAATAATATTACCAGTTTCATCTTTGTATACATATGTTGGATTAATAGTCATAACAATAGCCGCAAACAGATGCGCGATTTTAACATAAAATTTAGCAATTCCAATACATACGCGTTTTTTTTTAATACTTTTTTGGGCGTCATTTTGAATATCCAAATTTTCTAGTTGATCTTTATTTAAGAAAATAATATTATCTTTTTTCAATTCATTAACATCGATTCCACCTTTAACTCTTTGTTCTAAATAAGTAACTTCAAGATCATTAAAATATTTTTGTATGATATCAGATGTTAATACTACTAAATTATCACAATATTCTTTATCTGAAAGCTTGCTTAAGCTTTTGAAATCCATGGTTAAAATATAATAAGTTGCTATATAATCAATAATTTCATAAAAATTAGAAAATTGTTTTTTATTTGATGTTGATGATGAATTTCCCATATAGTATATCTTTTTAAAAAAATATTGATAAAATAATTAAAAATAATTAAAATAAAATAAAATTGAATCAAATTTTTATTTTCTATATGAAAGAAAATAAGAATGACTAATAATAATATCAAGAGTATTAAAAAAAAATCAAATATTAATAAAACAGAATTATGGAATATTTTTAGTAATGAAGTTGATAGTGATAAAAAAAAAGTCGATCCATTAGAATGTATATATAGAACTTCTGGAAATAGAGAATTTTGTGAAAGATGTGAGACTACTTTAGCATTTTCAGATGAAGGATTTTTAACTTGTAGAAATGAAAAGTGTGGAATTATTTATAAAGATATTGTAGACCAATCAGCAGAATGGAGGTACTATGGAGCAGATGATAATCAGAACTCAGACCCTACAAGATGCGGAATGCCTATAAATCCTCTTTTAGAAGAATCATCATATGGTTGTAAAGTTTTATGTATAGGCTCAATGTCATATGAAATGAGAAAAATAAGACGATATACAGAGTGGCAGTCGATGCCATATAAGGAAAAATCACAATATGATGAATTTCAAATCATTACAACTATGGCACAAAATGCTGGTATTCCAAAAATGATTATTGATGATGCTACAAGATATCATAAGAAAATATCTGAATATGAATTAACATTTAGAGGTGATAATAGAGATGGAATTATAGCGGCTTCTATATATATATCTTGTAGAATTAATAATTTTCCACGCACGGCAAAGGAGATAGCAAATATATTTCATTTAGATGTTACAAGCGCAACAAAAGGTTGTAAAAATGCACTAGCAATAATTAATAATTTAGAAAAGGATATGGTAAATAAAGATAAAACAAACTTTTGTAAGACAAAACCGGAAGATTTCATTCAAAGATTTTGTAGTAAACTAAATATTAATCAAGAGCTAACTAAGTTATGTCAATTTATTTCTATGAAAATTGAAAAAGCTAATATTATGCCAGAAAATACTCCTCACTCAATCGCAGCTGGAGTTGTATATTTTATTTCACAAATATGTAAATTAAATGTTAGTAAAAAAGATGTTAAAATTGTCAGTGAAATTAGCGAAGTTACAATTAATAAATGTTTTAAAAAACTCGAAAAAATTCAAGATGAGTTAGTACCTGCTGTAATTATTAAAAAATACATTAATTCATAAGTTAAATATAAATATATAAGTTAAATATAAAATATAATAATAAATCATTTTATTATTATGTCTGAAAAACAAGTAGTACCAAGGCGTGTTTTTATTGTTCCATATAGGAATCGTATTCAGCATAAATTTTTTTTTAGTAAATATATGAGTTTTATTTTAGATGATTGTGATGATTATGAAATTTATTTTTCTCATCAATGTGACGCAAGAACTTTTAATAGAGGAGCTGCAAAGAATATTGGATTTTTAGCAATAAAAGAAAAATATCCCGATGATTATAAAAATATTACATTTATTTTTAATGATGTAGATACAATACCATTTTATAAAATTTTCGATTATGAAACAACTGAAGGTGTAGTTAAACACTATTATGGATTTAAGTACGCATTAGGAGGAATTATAGTTATAAAAGGTTCTGATTTTGAAAAAACTAATGGATTTCCTTGTTATTGGGGATGGGGTATGGAAGATAATGCTTTACAAAAACGTTGCGACCATTATGGTTTAAAAATTGATCGTTCAACATTTTATGAAATTGGAAGTCCTCAAATTTTACAATTATTTGATGGTATAACACGAATTATAAGTAAGAAAGATCCTTGGAGAATGGATAAGGATAACGGGGTTGATGGACTAAAAACAATTGCTGCGTTAAATTATAATGTAAGTTCAAAATCTGATAATCCAAATGATAATATTTTTATAGTAGATAATCCTCGCATTTTTGTAGTTAATATTCAAACATTTTTAACACATATTAGATTTGAAAACGACCAATTTTATAATTACGATTTAAGAGAACCAAAGAGGAAAATAATTAATCCGGATAAGATGAAAGAAACTAAACAAAGCATTCCTAATACAAATGATTGGTCTAATATTCCATATTATCCAACAACAGTTGAGAGAAGAGAAAATATGGCAAAATCAATTTTAGCTCAAGGAAAACAAATACCACAAGAATTAATTAACCAACTTCAAAAAGACAAAATTAATGAAGTGAGAACTGATATATATAATCAATCCATAGTTCAACAACAACCACAACAAATTCGTCCTCAGCAGGTACCAAATAAATTTTCTGCTGAGTATGCTAAACATATTGGTCACAAACCAAAGGCAACCGCAAGCGCTAGAATACATTTAGGAGGTGTTTATTAGAAATATTTATATTCATTATAATTTATTATNATTNATTATAATTTATTATAAAATAATATTACTTTCATTTCTTACACCAAACATAAATAAATTCTTCATAATTATTTTGCCTTTTACTTTTTTTAAAAGGTATAATATCCGTAGCCATNCCTAGTAAGCCAACACAAATATCTTCATATATTTCTTTATTAATATTTAAACAATAATGACCTCCTATTTGTAAATACTTATAAGTATTTAAGATTACTGGTATATAAAAGTTGTTTTTCATTTCATTTTTAGAACTATAATTTTCGTTATTAGAATATTTTTCCAAAAAATAATATGGTGGTGAAGTTAAAACCATGTCATATGTAATTTTTGAATAATCAAACGTAACCGCGTTTTCAAAAAAAACATCAACATTTGTTTCAGAAATATTCTTAAAAAATGATTTCATTTCTAAATAAGGATTTATCAAATTAATATTAATATCAATACCAATATAATTAGGAATATTTAAAGCACACGCACCAACTAATCTACCTCCCCACCCACACGTAAAATCAAGTACGCATTTCGGTTTATATTTAGTATATATTTCCATAGCAACTAATGGTCTAAAAATATTAATCGCACTAATACAAATATTATATACTTCTTTTAAAACAATATAATTATTTTTTGTTTTGTTTTTATTTTTGAAATCTTCATAATATTTTAACATATTTGCTATAAATTTCTTTTTTTTAAATTCCTCTATATTAGCTATAAATTCATAAAAATTAATATCATATTTACCTTTAGTATTTAGTCTCTCTGTAAATGTAAAATAATCTACACAATTATTCCCTGTACGACATCTAGAAGATATATTACACTCATTTTTTGCGATGTTATTACCTATTAACTTTAATTTATTAAAGTCTTTAATCACATCATCTAATGTTATTAATTTAATTTGTTTTGATATTGTTGTTTTTGATATGTCATTTAAAGATAATTGATTCATATAAAATATTATTCTATTAAAAAATACATTATATAATGTATTAAATAATGTATATTATTGTTTATAAGTTTAAATAATTTAGAATTAAAACATATATAATTTAAAATATGATTTCAAATATATCTGATATTAAACACACTTTTTACATTAATTTAGAATCTAGACCTGATAGAAAAATACATGTTGAAGAACAATTAAAAACAATTGGAATACAAGCAAATAGATTTAATGCTATTAGGCTACCAAATGGTGCTCTAGGATGTAGTATGAGTCATTTGAAGTGTCTAGAAATAGCAAAAGAAAATGATTGGGAACATATTTTAATTGTAGAAGATGATATTAAATTTTTGAATCCAGAATTATTTATTACACAGTTAAATAAATTTTTAAAATTACATTCCGATTGGGATGTTGTTTTAATAGCTGGTAATAATTTACCTCCTCACGAAATTATGGATGATAGTTGTGTAAAAGTCTCACAATGTCAAACAACAACTGGATATATTGTAAAAAATCATTATTACAATACTTTAATTGATAATATAAGGAATGGAATTACAAATTTAATTAAAGAACCAAAAAAACATTTTTTATATGCTATTGATAAGAACTGGTTTAAGCTCCAGCAAAAAGATAACTGGTATTTAATTACTCCTTTAACAGTTACTCAGAGAGAAGATTATAGTGACATAGAAAAAAGGCCAACAAACTATACTCGTGCTATGACTGATTTAACAAAAGAATGGTTAGTACAACCAAATCAAAATATTAAAATGAATTGTGCTCAACAGAAACCTCCAATTTCATTAAGTAAAATAAATTTCTCTACATAATTCCACTTTTGGATCAACCTTTTCTAAAGGTTGAATATCAATAAATGCTTTATCAGTATTTAATTTGAGCATATTGCTTTTAAAAAATATATGTAAATTATATCCTATAGCATAATCTTCCAAAAACTCTTTAATAATAGTTTCTCTCTTTGTTATCAAATTTCGAATTGCTTTAGAAGAGAGGAAATAGAATCTACCACTACAATACTTAGTAATTTGTATAGGTAAATCCTTCGGTAATTCAGGATGTAATTTATAGTATTCAGATAAATATGGTGTATTAACATCAACTACATGTCCTCCATAATGTATTGGCGGTCCTTCTGTGTTAAGCAAATTATATAAAAAATCAAAAAAAAATTCATTAATAACATTTTGGTCGTCATCAGTTTTAAATATATATTTATAGCTAAATGTGTCATTTATTGCTTTAAAAGAAGTAATAACTTTATTTGGTAGTGAGTTATAATCATCTAGTGTTTTTACATATAAAATATTTGTTTCTTCAACAAAATTATACTCTGTTTCTAATTCTTCATTGCCAATAACGTGATAATATTTAATAAATTTTGGAATATTTTTTAACCATGTATTTCTTTGAATGTTTGCTTTCCATTCATATTTTTTACAATTCATAATAAGCATAATAACTTCTTGTTCGAACATTTTATTAATATTAATATTATAATTAATAAAATGACTTTAATTTATTTTATTCTTTTAATACTTCTTCTTCTAATGCTCCTTTTTCTACTACCTTTTTTCTTTTTACTACCTTTTTTCTTTTTACCACCTTTTCTATTTGATGAAGAAGGATTAAAATCAATTTTTGCTATTGGAAATTCACTAGATTCATAAAATTCACTTAATTGACCTATATCAAGTTGATTAAATACTATTGTCATTCCAACTGGAGTTCCAGGAGGAATACCAGGACCCCAAGCATCTGAGCCTTGTTGACTAGACAAATATTGAACTGCTAAATTAACAAAATTTACAGCTTCTGTAGTATATTCATCAATAAGACTAGAATTTTTTGATTCAAATTGATTACATAAATCCATAATAATATCTAATTGTTTTTTTTCTGCTGGACTAATTTTTGATTTTTTTCCAGGAACTACTACAGCAATTGTATAATAATTATTCATATTTTGCTGTCCTGGTTGCAACTGAAAAAAAAATACGCGAGTTGCGCCAAATGCTTTAAAACGTACATTACCATAAAAACCATTAGCTTGAGCACCATAAAATATTTGTGGGTCAAAAGGAATGCCGCTATAGGCACGTGGTACTTCATCTTTAGAAATTGTAACAGAAAATGGTAATATTGGGTCCTCTGCAGGTCCACTTACAACAGCAGAGGCACTTTTTGAACCTTTTGTTCTTGAACTTTTCATATATATAATATTATATAATATATAATATAATATATATAATATTATATATATATAATATTATATAATATATAATATAATATATATAATATTATATATATGTCAAAAAAAGGTAAAAGTAGTAGTGGAATTGAGATGGTCGCTTTAAAATTTCCTAGAGAAATGACAAAAATGAAACGAAAAACAAGAAAATTGATTTCTAAAGCATCACAAAAAATATATAGAACTCGTTTATTATCATCCGCTTGTAGGAAACAACCTACACGAAAATGTTGGTCGAATTCTTCGTGTAAATATGTTTATGGAAATAAACGTAAATTTTGTCGAAAAAAATATAATAAAAGTATCAGAATAAAGTAAATAAAAATGGGTTTTAATTATATTTTTATCCATTCTAAAGGGCATAAATCACTAGTATCTGTATTATTTACAAACCAAGTTTCAGGATAACAAACAATTTTATCATAATTTGTATTTAAATAAGCTCCCCACCAGCTAAACGAACTATTGGCTATTATATTATAATTACAACAGCTCATTAGTAACATTTGCTCCCAATCTTTTAAAGTATTTGGTGCTATATGAATAAAATTATGAGGAAAATCTATTTTTAATTTTTCAATAATTATATTTACATCTTCTAAATCTTCATCTTCACAAAAAATCCAAATATTTAAATAACACAAATTATGTTTTTGAATGTATGAAAAAGATTTTTTATAATACTCGTAAGTAGAATTGGATAAACAGTTGGAAAAAGTTTATAGTCTCCAATTCTAAAATGAATACTAACTGTATTTTTTATATTCCAAATACCAGATGATTTTATAACTGTTTCTTTTTGTTTGTTTATGTCAAGCATTTTATAAATTAATTCATAATTATCTTGAAAATATTTATAACTTTGAAAATAACCGTATAGACAAGTATTATTATTAATTTTATTATTATTAATTTCTGAAATAATATCATTAAATGTAAATCCAGCTTCTCTAACAACAACATAATTAAAAAAATCATTTGATAAAAAAGGTTTTAATTTATATAATAAATTATTCCAATAAGTATTTCTAACTTTGGTTATTCCAGAACCAATACTTACAGAATTTAAAAAAACAAATTTTTCTTTACTTTTTATAGCATAAGAAATTGTAGTAAATATTTGAAATAATTGATTTCCTAACCCACCAAGTAAGTTACAAGTAAACATATTTATAATATTACTTGTAATTTTTAAATTATAATATATTATAATATATTATAATGGCTGCTCGTCCCACTCGTGCCCCTTATGTTCCTGCTGCTCCTATTGCTCCTTATGATAATGATTATGATTATGGTAATGCTCCAATATTAGAAAAAAGGGTTGGAGTAGTTGGAGTGCGTTTAGATAAACAAGCTGATAGTACAGATAATATAAATGACCCTGGATTTAATTTAGGAAATAATTTAAAGCCAAAATATGCTACTTGGAAAGATTGGGTAAAAAATAATCCAACAGATGAATACATGAACCGTGGAGGAAAAAGAAGAAAATCAACCCGCTATAGAAAAATAAAAAGTAAAAGTAAACGCTCAAAACGTCATTATAAAACAAAACGAAGATATAGAAGATAAATTAAAAATCTTCGGACAGGTTAAAAGTGTCGTCATTTTGTGTTTTATTTGCTAAAGCATAAGAGTCATTACGCTTCTCAAAAAAATTAGCTTTACTCTCCAAACTAATCAATTCCATAAAGTCACAAGGGTTAGTAACATTATAAATTTTGTCGTATCCTAATTGGACACATAATCGATCGGCAACAAATTGAATATACTGTGTCATCATTTGTGAATTCATCCCAATTAATCGGCAAGGTAAAGCCTCACAAATAAATTCAATTTCTATTTCAACAGCTTCTTTAATAATTTCGTGAACTCTTGCTTTA
>TBL_comb47_HYPODRAFT_10006945_pt1 | contig 12074 bp, 12 predicted proteins | sample TroBogypolimnion_40_FD_10682 | JGI IMG/M metagenome (IMG submission 10682) | reverse complement strand
GGCGGCAACAACCGAGCAACCGCCCGGTCCTTGAATGTTTGTCCGTATCGTGCCAACTTCTATCCTTCATCGCCGCCCCCAGGTTCTTGGTTCTATTGGGGCGACAACTATTGTGACGCGGGGGGAGCTGCTTATCAACTTCGCAGCCTTCTCAAGATTGCTTTCAAGAATTTGGGTTGCTTCCAACGCATTTGCAACGTATCTGTCCAGTGTAGAGCGACGTAAGCCATTCTGGAAGCCGTCATTTAGTTCTTTGGTCTGGAACGCAAAAGAAGTTGATGCCAGAAGCGAGTTGCCAATGGGTGTATTGAGCTCGTGCGCAATGCCCGCTACCAACGCGCCCAGCGCAGCCATTTTTTCGCTTTGCACCAATTCAATCTGCGTTTGCCTCAGCCTTTCCAACGAAGTGGAAAGCTGTGCAGTACGTTCCCTCACACGCTGCTCTAGGGTTTGCGTAACATCTGTAAGCTCTTGATATTGCGCGTGAATATTGTTGGCCATGCTTGTGCTTATCAAGACACCCAGGGCGAGGATCGCCGTCATCGTCCCGGCAAGGGTCCATGGGGAAGCTGATCCGCCAAAATCGACATAGTTGTAATGCTCTAGTCCGGCTAGGGTAAACAGTAAGCAAGCTGTTGCGCCGGCCATCGTCACCGCCTGCCTGCGCCCCAGCAGCCATCCTGTGAGCATAAGGAAGAGCGGGAACGAGAGATTAGCCGGGTTGCGCAAACCTTTGAACAACACGACAGAAGCACATACAATTATCCAGGTCCCCCATAGCGTTACCACAACGGCAAGCCTTACCCGTTTCTTGTTCAGTTGGAAAAGCGAAATCGCGCTGACGACAATGATGGCCGTGTTGTCCCAGAGCCGCGGGAGCAAAAAGTTGTTTACCCAAAGCGACTGCGCTGCCAAGATTGTAGTTTCTCCAGTCCGTAACCTTTGCCAGAATTCAGCGTACCTCGCACAGAGTCGGTGGCCAGATATCGCTTGACAAGTGGGGAAGCCCTTGTGGTTTTTCGGGGGCAAGGTCAAAATTCTTCTCGACACTCTGGAAGCGATTCAAAGTTACTGTTGGGGGCGCCACTTGATTTCGTGTTGTGATGCACACCGCAATTGCAAGCAAACCTTCAAGTACCTTGCTAGCAAGTTGTCGAAGGTACTGTTGTCAAACGCTCGATGACCTTGGGGCGGCGCGTTGGATTGCCAAGCAGATGCATCAATGCAAATATGGTTGCCAAGGTTGCGCCGTAGACGATCAACTGCATTGCATTTGGTCGATCCGCGTATCCAATGAGCGAGTGCAGGGCTTTACCCAGCAGACTGCTTTCTGAGAGCACGCCTGATGTGTCCCAGACGACCTTGGTGTACGCGGAAACCAATCCAGCCTGCTGAAGAAAAACAACGGCTTGTGCTGCCATGCCTGCTGCCAACAATGCAATCAACCTGCTCGTCACGGTGAATATGTGGCGCGTCGGAATCTGCAACAGACCAAAGTACATCAGTGCGCTGATCAGTGTACCCAACGCCACACCAATGGTGCCACCTAAGAACATGGGTGCTCCGCTACTTCCCTCGGACAGGGCGATGCCGTACAGAAACAGCGCAATTTCTGAACCCTCGCGCAGGATGGCAACACCCACGACCACGGCCATGGCCGCCAGTGAGCGCCGTCCTCCTGCCACATCGTCACCCAAAGACTGCATATCTCGGCCCATCTGACGGCCAGCGCGAGCCATCCACACGTTGTGACCAGTCAACATTACCACCGCAATCGCCATTACACAGGCGTTGAAAACTTCTTGCCCCGCTCCGGACACCATATTGGAGATAGAGTCGGCAAAGGCTGCCACCAGACATGCGCCAATCACCCCGGCACCGATGCCGAAACTGATCCAGTGACCTCTGCCGTGCACGCCCCGTGTGGCCGATAGAACGATGCCGATGATGAGACCGGCCTCAATCACTTCCCGAAAAACGATGATCAAAGTGGCAAGCATGAGCGATGTCCTTAGAAATGCGTTTCGTATTCAAGATTGAGCCGTACGGCCTGCTTTGCTGCCGGTTCGCTAACTCCAAAGAGATAAGCCACCTGGTATTTCAGGTGACCGAAGAGCTTGCCTTGAATTGATGGGCCCAAGTAGTGCTCTTGCTGGTTGAAATATCCAATCTGCGAGCCCGGTCCCAAATCACTTTGGATCTCAAAGCCAGGCTGAAAGTATTCGCTGTAGCGATATCGCGTGCTCCACAAGAAGGTGTAGCCTGCTTCGTCGGTCAGACTAGGAAATCTGCCCACGTTCTGGGTGAATCCGATGTTTGCAGTATGGGTAAATCTCCCCACATCTTTTTGCAACAGTAGTTTCACCTCTAGCGCGTCGGGTGAATCCGCCTGCTTGGAAAAAGAATAGGCCACCAATGCACCGACGTCCATCCAGTACTCACCAGGTTCCGTAAACTGGTAGCGTCCTTCAATTTGATGGGCATCCAACTGCATGGTGTTGCCGGGGTCTGCAGAATATTCACCGCTGACTGACACTACGAAACGAGGGGTCAGTCCCGCCTCCAGAGTGATTTCTCCAACTTGGGCGCCATCTTTGGCAGGATTCTTGTCAAAGGACCTTGCGTGGCTGACTTCCATTGATATTTCACCGAATTCGGCATTGGGTGAATACACTTCGTCCAGTCCAAACGCAAAGCTGCTTTGCATACCGACCGCCAGGGCAATGAATACTGCCGAGACGAACAGTGGGTGAACTTTATTTTTGTGTGGTGCGGTGGGCATGCTGTTGGCGCTGTAGTGGCGGTTTGGTTGATCGGAGTCCATTGGCGGGATCGCTACTCATTTGGCGATGAGTACGCCAGTAGTCGTTTCGCGGTGGAAGTCGTCAAAAAAGACGTAGCGACCCGGATCCAGGGGGCCGATGAACAAGATGATCTCGCTGTTGGCACTAACCACCTTTTCACGGTTCAAGTCGCTACTCTCAAACTCGGCGGGCGTTGCATCCTGGTTTTTCACTATGACTCTCACCTTTTGCCCAGCTGGCACAGCCAGCTCCTTTGGTGAAAACTGATGATTCTTGATGGTGAGGACATAGTCCTGCGCCTGTGCGATGGTGCCCATGAACATTGACACGAACAGGGCGAAGGCGGAAACCGTAGATGTTTTCATTCACATGCGATCCAAGTCGGAGACAGAGCTAGATAATTGCAAATGCGAAGCATTCGCGTTTACGTATCTTACATGAGAATAGTTCGCATTTGGAAGGTGGCCTATCTTTATTGAAAAATTTCAATAACCACCTAAGAACCGCACTACACCGGAAACGGTTCCGAATCACCAAATCCGCCAATTGGATCCGGCGCTGATGCCACCGGATACAAGAAACTCCTCTTGCTTAGTTCCGCTTCTTATTAACAATCGATTGCAGGGCTTGCATCGTCGCGTCGTGATCCAAGGAAAGTGCGTGGAGAAATAGCCTTTGCGAATCGATTTCCCGTTCTACCAGCACTCGCCCACGGTGTTGTTGATCTAGCCATCCATAAGGTTTCCCAAAACCGGCCTCCATCTGCCTTGCCAGAGCGTCCCCGATTTGCCTGTGCCCACCATTGATAAGGCTAAGGTGAGATGCGCTGAGAGCGCCGCTTGTGGCAAACCTTCTGAGCATTCCACGTGCAGGAAGACCTTTCTGCGAGGATTGATTCGCAAACCTTTGGTACAGATACCTGTAATTGCTGAACCGTATCGTGTGAATGTCGTTTTGCACTTGATCCGCCTAATCCGTTCTCTCCGTTGATGGCAGCCCATGGAGAGCCTTACATTTTGATTTCCAACTTTGCAGTGAATGCCACAAAGGAGGGTGCCACACTTTGTGTCGATTCACGTAACGGTTGCCCCTGAGAGTTGACCGACAGGAGGGTTCCTCCGGTCACGTAGTCGCGTCCCGCAAAGTTGTTTGCCGATAATCGTAGCTGCATGGTGGGACTCAAGGTCCAAAGCACGTAGGCATCTGACACAAACTTATTGCTCTGAAATACGGTTTGATCATCACTGAGTCTGGTCGTAAATGCAGGAGTCCAGTTGATGTTCCCGCCGATCTTGACGGGGAGGCCCCGCAGGACATAGTCTGCACCCAGATTGGCAGTGCCATCTGGTTGCTGATCAAGGCGATTATTCGGAGCTGGCACGCCTTCCACGTTTGAACGAAACAGACTCAAGTTGGTCCGTAGATCAACGGGAGGGAATCCTTCAAAAACCTCACTCATCCGGAACTTGGCTTCAAGCTCGATCCCAAAAGTATTGGCGCTTCCAATGTTCTGCATGCGAGAAACCCAACGCGGAACGTCTGCCCAGGAAACATTTTCCAGGGTTGTCTGGCTTCTCATGTAGTTCTGGATTTGTCGGTAGAACACATTCGCGCTCATCAAACCGCTGCCCGGGACGTAATGTTCGTATGCCACATCCAGCCCGGAAGCAAGTTCTGGTTCGAGATTGGGATTGCCAGCACGGTCTGGGTGAACCTCGACATTGCTCCCCCGATTGAGGTACATGGAATTGATGGTCGGTCGAGCGATCAGGTCCTGCAAATTCGGCGAACGATAACTGCGTGTCAAACTGAATCGAATTTGATCCTTGGTAGATAAGTCGGGGCGCCAGACGGCATGCAACAGGGGCGTAACCACTTGGCTTGTGTTTTCCACTTCAGGCGCGTCCGCGCTGATACTTCCCTCTGTGCGGATTCCTTCCCAACGCACACCGGCGTGCGCAGCCCAATGAGGAGTCACTGCCCATTCATCCTGTGCATAGATCGCCAGGCGCATACTGGACGCCTTCAGATTACCGTCAAAGTCGCTCAGCGGTGACTCTCCGTTTTGAAGAGTTGTGGCGGTTTCATTGCGTTGGTTCGACTCGATCTCCAAACCCGTCACTAGACTATGTTCATCGGCAATCGTCTTGGAGTACTTGGCGTTGACGTTGAGCGTTACATCGTGTTGTTCGGACTGTTGATTAGAGGTTCCAACGATTCCGTCAGTTTGGCTCACGTTTTGACGCTGCGACGAGTTGTTCCAAGCACTTTGCCCGACATTTGCGCCCAACCGCAAGTTGGATCCATCCTCAAGCCGATGTATCCACAGTCCTGCAAGACGTATGGTGTAGAAATTGTTGTCCGTGCTGCCTGCACTGCTGTCATAGATTGGCCCATCGACTCCTGTGGCAATGGCGCTATCACCGCTTTGCGTCAACCGACTGATGGAATTTGAAGTATTCCTGGTCAGGGCCAGCATGGGGGTCAATGTGAAGGAGTCACCACCGCTGCCAAGCCATTGCAGGCGCGCATTGGCATGCAATCCATCTCTGCGACCCATGGATGAAACGGCTTCTGATTGCCGGTTGACTAAACCACTGCCTAAGTTTTCTGTCACGGTCTCGTTAACCAAATCATTGGAGCGCTCATTGCGAGACGCAGCGACCGAGAAGTTGTAGATCAAATTTCCATCAGTGTCGTTTCTTGACCAGGCAACGCTTGGCGATGCGTTCCCCTTTTCCTTGGCAACACTCAGGTTCAAAGTGTTGATGTGCTTGGTGTATCCGCCGCGTGTAATGATGTTGATCGTTCCTGCGATGGCGCGTGCACCGGTTTCTGCGGTTGGAGCGCGTAAGATTTCGATCCGCTCAATCTGTTCCGGTGATAAGTCGTCCAGCGAGAAGCCGCGCGGTACACGTTCTCCGTCGATCAGAATTTGGGTGTATCCATTACCCAAACCACGCATGCGCGGAGCACCACCTCTGCCAGGACGACCTTGCACTGTGATGCCTGGAAGACGTTTGAGCAGTTCACCGACCGTCGAGTCTCCATAAAGCTCGATATCGTCGCGTCCAACAATGATTTTTGCGGCGGTGGACTGCCTGCGTGCTTCAGTCTCGTCGCTGCCACGAACGACGACTGCCTTGAGCGTCACTGCAGAGGTGGCGTCTTTAGGGGTCGTCCTCCCAAGATCTGCCGGCGTAGGCTTGGCAACATCAGACGCTGCCGCTGAGGGCGTCGCTGGCGCAATCTGTGCCAACACGCCGAAGTGAGCCAAGCTCCCCAGCGCTATGGCCGTTGATAGAAGCCTGGGGGCAACATCGGCCAATTCAGCTTGACTCCCTTAGCGCACGGTGTAGCCACGACCATCCATGCAGGCTGCAAATGCGCGCTGGAATACACCAGCATTGCCAACGACGCCAGGTTGCGTATTAGCCCACTGGTTGCATTCCTCAATGTCCTTTGCATTTTGTGCAGCACTTTGTCCATTTCGGGGGTAAGTGATTGGTGCTGCTGCAGGGGCTAATGCGACTGGCGACGGAGGAGTTGATGGCATGGGCGCCGGAGGAGGAGGAACTCCTTGCGCTTGGTCTACGTTTGGTGGTGGTTCCACCACGGTGTATCCGACACCGGGAGTGGTCACGTAATACGTTCCATTGGCGTAAAAGTAGGGTCGACCTCCAATCTGGAGGGTTACATAGTCGATGGGAAGGATGGGTACAACGATACCAAACGGTGGAGCAATCACCACAAAGCGGCTTCCCACTGGCCGATACCAGACGCCTCCATGGAAGTAGTAGTGCGCTCCGCCGTGTTCTACGTGCAACGCGCCACGAGGCAGGGCACCTACTGCCATACCATGGTTGGGGTAGTAGTGATCGTGGTGAAATCTATCGTCCAGCCTGAATTCGCCCCGGATTGGACGCGACTCCGGTCCCCTGCGTGCAGGGCCCTCGTCAGCCCAGACCGCACTTCCAATCAGTGTAAGCGTCAATCCGACTATTGCGATGATCTTCGCAGTCTTCATTTTGATGATTCCCATCTCTGAATCGCTGAAGTGCTGTTCAGCCCGGCATTCAACAAATACTACCAACGCCTGCGACCACCGTAGCCTCCTACGCCGATATCCACCGAGATCTGCGGGTTGTTGGGGCGTTCGTAGTAGACAGCTTCTGGCGCAGTGACTATGACCGGCGCTGGTGGTGCATAGACCGGCGCCGGCGACGAACCGGTGCTAACTGGCGTGATCTGGACTTGGACGGTCGGGCCAGGGTCTTGTGGCATCTGTGCGGAATATCGCTTACCGGCATATTCATATTCAACCCTGTAGCCAACCACTCTGTTCTCATAGTTCATCTGGGTCGAACAGCGCTGGACATCGCGTACTTGCGGTGTCGGTTGGCCTTCAATATTGTTTCCAACAACTGCTCCGCCAATGGCACCTATCATCGTGGCTGCTGCACGAGCTGCCCCGTGGCCCCCAGATGCGTCGCCAAGTGCCGCTCCCGCGATCGCTCCGATGGCTGCACCGGCTCCCGTGTTGGGGCGCTGCACCTCAACCTGCTGTGTTGTGCATACCTGTCTGGGAACGGCAACTTGCTGAATCACGGGTATTGAAGACAAGACCTTGCCAAACTCCTGCGCCATGCACAAGCCTGCTGAATTTAGGGCGGCCAATACAAGTAATCTTTTCATGTTCACTTTATGAGTGGAGATATTGTCGAATCATGTCCTCTGGTAAACGCAGTTATATGACGACTACGTCAACACTTTGTAAAGCTGGAGTTCGCGGCACTTCACGTGGGGTCACCTTCAGCTATTAGCGTTTAGCACATTTCGACTGGATCGTTGACCCGCTCGGTTAATTTGTTCGAGAATCGAGGGTCCGGTTCTGGTCAGGTGGAGTCAGATGAAACCCAAATTGCCACGTCCCAAACCGGTCAGCCAACAGTCCTGTCAATCAACCAAGCAAAGAAAAGAGCAACCGATAAGCACGCTGCAAAGCGAATAGAAATTCCATCCTCGAAACTCACCTCCCCCTCCCAGTCCGATACAACCAGACAGGGGTCTCTTCGCCAACCCAACTGCCAGCAATATTGAAATCAAAGAACTCCTGGGCTTCATCCCGCGACATGCCATCGCGAACTCGCAGCTGTCGCAAAATCGTCTTCACGTCGTACACTACCAAGATCACGCCGGCACGCTCGGAAATACCCAGAATCGCGTCATCGTGGCCATCTGCAAACAGTAATTGCGTGTCAGGCCCCACCAAATCCAGAAGTGCTTTTCGGGTCGTGAGTCTTTGATGAGATGCCATGACTGCTCCACGTTGAGCCCCCAGCCTCGCATAAGAAAGTCAAATGCTCAACGCCGCAGGTCGGAATCCAGTTCTTTGAACACCCAACGGCAGCGCACAGTCAACGCACATTAAATTCCGGCAGCATCTTGAAAATGACCTAATCCTCAACTGCCACACCAGTTTTGCTGGACCGGCCCATCCATCAGTCAACTCCATTCGGTTGACCGAACGCAATCAGGTGTCAACGGCCTCACGCAGATGCTTACTTGGCTTGAAATGTGGCACCGTCCGCTCAGGAACGGAAACACTATCCCCCGTACGCGGGTTGCGACCAATTCGGGGCTGACGGCGAACAGGCGAAAAACTTCCAAATCCACGAATTTCTATGCGCTGTTTAGCAGCCAAAGCTTTTCCCATAGCCTCCAAAATCAAGGTCACGGCGTCCTCCGCGTCCTTCTGAGTGAGGTGACTGAATCTTGCGGCCAGCTCACCTGCAAGTTGCGATCGGTTCATGTTTGAGGATTCAGCGGGCCAATTTGTCAATAGCGTCGGACGATGCTGTGTCAATATCGACCGGATGATAGATTCAATTCAGTCCGGCTGAGTTGGGGTTATCCAGGTCATCAATAAGACAGCGGGACGATCATTGGGTTGGTCCCGACAGGCTAAATCGAATTCGCCAAAAGTCAAAATTCGCTTCTTATACAGACCATCGCCCTGCCGGCGGCTGGTCTTCGCATTGATTGCATCAATTTGCTCGCAGAATCAACGAGGTCGGTGCCTACGCAATCGAGCCGATGGCGGTGCCCACCAGTTCATGCCAACAGGGCCAATCAAAGGCAGTTTGTCGGCGCGCGTTCAATATGACTCAGCAGTGCGCGATGAGCAAATACTCAGGGAGTGCAGCCAGTCTTGAATGACTGACCTGTGGATAAGTTTATCCCAGGGATGGTTTTCAATTCAACCTCATATTCGTTCACAGCCAGCGTGGGAAGCCGCGCAGGGCGTAGCCCGAAGCGGATTTCCACGCTGGGCATCTGTTAGAACGGCACCTCCTGATCCGAGCCTTTGGGTCGCTTTGTTTGCTCTCTGGCTTTGATGCGGGACTTCGCAGTCGCCGTGCTGTGGCGGAACCGGTAGGACTCATTACCTGTCTCCACGATATGACAGTGATGTGTGAGCCGATCCAGTAGCGCAGTGGTCATCTTCGCGTCACCGAACACACTGGCCCACTCCCCGAAGGTCAGGTTTGTGGTGATCATGACGCTGGTGTGCTCGTAGAGTTTGGACAGCAGATGAAACAGCAGCGCACCACCGGCCTGGCTAAATGGCAGGTAGCCCAGTTCATCAAGAATCACCAGGTCCATACGCATCAATGCAAAGGCCAGTTTGCCTGCTTTGCCCGCAGCCTTCTCTTGCTCCAGCAGGTTCACCAGATCAACAGTTGAATAAAACCGCACACGCTTGCTTTGCTGCGTGATGCCAGCAACCCCAAGTGCTGTCGCCAGGTGCGTCTTCCCTGTTCCCGTGCCGCCGATGAACACGACGTTATGTGCAGCCTCAGTGAATGACAGCGTTGCCAGTTCTTTGATCAGATTCTGATCCACTTTGGATTGCTCGAATTCAAAACCGGCTAGGTCGCGGTGCACCGGGAACTTGGCACTGTGCAGTTGGTAGCGAATCGAACGCATGGCACGGTCGGTGTGCTCCATATCCAACAAGTGCTCCACCAACCATTTTGCGGTTTGCAGTCCAACGGAATTGCCTTGTGCGGCTAGGTCGTCCCAGGCAGCAGACATGCCGTATAAGCGTAAGTCTTTCAGTTCAGTGGCGACTTCACGCATGGTCCACCTCTGCACGCAGTCTGTCATACCGAGCAGCATCAGCAATGGGTTCCTCGCTGACCTCCAAATGGGTCTCTACGGATTCGGGTGGCGCCACTGACCGCAGCCGGTTCAGGACATTCTCAACATGCTCTGCGCTGGGATTGCCTGACTCCAATACCAGTTCCACCGCAACCAGTACCGCCTCCAGGCCGGATCTGGGCACGGCGGCCAGTACCTTGGCCATGACACGGTCGCCCCCTTCGTGCCTGAGTAGCAATGCGCGCAGCCGCATGAGTGGTTTTGGCATATCCGCAAAGGGAGCACCGTTGCGCAAGGCACCAGGTTTACGCTCAATGATGGGTATGTAGTGCTGCCAGTCATAGCGCGTTTGCTTGCGCTCAATGCTGCGCACGTGGCTGGCAACCACAACGTCGTGTGCGACGAAGTCAATGCGCTCCGGATACACCCGCACGCTCACGATCTGGCCAACCAGTTCACACGGCACCGAGTAGCGGCTACGGTCGCACACAACCAGACTGGTGCTACTGACCTTGCCCAGCGTTTCGACGTATCCGTCAAACGGTGACACCATGGGCATGAGGCTGCTTTGCTCATGTTCAAGCATCTCTGCAATCGTGTGCTCAGTGAACTCTGGGTGACGCAATTCATGCCATAGCGATCGGCATCTCGCCAGCAGCCACAGGTTGAGCTCGGTAAAGGAGCCAAACCGCTCCTTGGCCGCATCCTGCCAAATCCGCAACCGACTGTCCTGAACGTTCTTTTCGACTACGCCTTTCTCCCAGCCGCTGGCCACATTGCAGAAGTCCGGGTCAAACAGATAATGCGAAGCCATCGCTGCAAAGCGTGTGTTGACGACACGACTCTTGCCCTTGTTGACCTTGTCCACCGCCGTGCGCATGTTGTCGTAAATGCCTCGGCGTGGAATGCCACCCAGGGCCATGAACGAGCGGGTGTGCGCATCAAACAGCATTTCGTGGCTCTGGGTGGGATAGGCCTGCAGCACGAAGGCACGGCTAGCACATAGCTTGAGATGCGCCGCCAGAATCTTGCGCCATACCCCGCCCACGAGAAGTCGCTCTTCGCTCCAGTCAAACTGGAACGCCTCGCCAAGATCAAAGTGCAGTGGTACAAAGGCGTTGACCTGTGCCCGTCCTCCAGCCTCACGCCATCTGCGCACAAACTCGGTGACACGGCTGTAGTCACCGTCAAATCCCAATGCCTGGATTTCCTTGAATAGCTTTAGTGCGGTGCGTCGGTCCCGCTTGGGGCGTCGTGCATCCACCTCCAACGCCTTTGTCAGCTGCGCTGCAAACGGTGCAATCTTGGTGCCATCGGCCGCCCGACGGCGGTACTTCGGTTCAGTACGCTCCGCAGCACTAAGCCATTTGCTGATCGTCTTTCGGGTCAGCCCGGTACGTCTCTCAATCTCTGAAATTGACAACCCGTCCCGGTAAAACAAGCGTCGAACAATGCCCAAATCTTTCATGGTGATCATCTCCTTCGGTCCTGCTTAAAAATAAAGCAGGCAGGTTAATCACCCTGAGTAATTTTCAGCGCGCACTACTCATACAAACTCGGGAATATTGTTCGCGCGCCAACATTGTCAAGTTTATTGAGCTCCAATGAATGACTTTTTGGCCTTCCTGCGATGGACCGGTATGGGCAGAGGCTGTGTAAAAACGCTTGCTGAATGCTCCGGTGAAAAATTAGGCCTCATAGAACGGCCTACAAGCGACGATCGACACCTTGGCAATGGTTTTGCGACTCCCAAAATCCTTGTAAGTCAGCGTGAATTTGAGTTTTTACACAACCTCGGCACCCAACAGTCGGCGACGAATGACCGCATTCCTGCCGGTTCATTTAGAAATTAATGACGTCAGCCCCATCACCGCAACAAGTCGTTCCTATTCCGTACCCACCAGCCGACCAATAGCCTTGCCTCACTGACATTGATGGTGCAACGTGAAGCCTCCAAACCGGAGCATTCATGGACAAGGTGTTGAATGCCACCCAGAATTGACCCCCTGAGGGCAGTTTTTTCCATCCAAATTTGACCCCTGTTAGAAGCACTGTGCGTACGAAGTTATGCACAGGAGAAACAGGAGTGATCAAAGTGGGAACATT
>TBL_comb47_HYPODRAFT_10006940_pt1 | contig 12080 bp, 9 predicted proteins | sample TroBogypolimnion_40_FD_10682 | JGI IMG/M metagenome (IMG submission 10682) | reverse complement strand
ACCATCGGGATAACCTCAGGTTAATCCATTCACTCGAACAGTTGCGCGATACAGGCAATTCGGTGATCGTGGTTGAGCATGACAAGGATATGATGATGAATGCAGATTATGTGATTGACATGGGTCCCCTTGCAGGGAAGCATGGTGGTCATGTAGTGGCTGCAGGTACACCGGAACAGATTCTTACTGCAGGAACGCTTACATCCAAATATTTGTTAGGTGAAGCTCAGATTCCAATTCCAAAGAAGCGCAGAAAAGGAAATGGGAATGTACTATCGCTCAAAGGCTGTACAGGAAACAATCTAAAAAATATTTCGGTCGATTTGCCACTTGGGCAGCTAATCTGTATTACCGGAGTCTCTGGAAGCGGAAAGTCGACTCTGATCAATGCCACCTTACAGCCGATCTTAAGTCAGTTCTTTTACGGGTCGGTGAAAGATCCACTCGCTTATTCAGAGATTGTGGGATTAAATCATATTGATAAAGTGGTGCAGGTCGATCAGTCTCCCATTGGACGCACGCCGCGCAGTAACCCGGTTACCTATACCGGTGTTTTTTCGGATGTCAGGAATTTGTTTGCACAGTTACCTGAATCGAAGATCAGGGCTTACGGTCCCGGCCGCTTCTCATTCAATGTAAAAGGTGGACGTTGTGAAGATTGTCAGGGAGGTGGAATGAAACAGATTGAGATGAATTTCCTCCCCGATGTTTATGTACATTGCGACACCTGTAACGGTCGGCGATACAATCGCGAAACGCTTGAAGTAAGATATAAGGGGAAATCAATAGGCGATGTGCTGGATATGACCATTAACCAGGGCGTTGAGTTTTTCGAGCATATTCCGTCGATTGCCCATAAACTAAAGACCATTCAGGATGTGGGTCTGGGATATATTACCCTGGGACAATCATCCACAACGCTATCAGGAGGAGAATCGCAAAGGGTCAAACTGGCTACTGAGCTGGCCAAGAAAGATACCGGGAAAACCATGTACATTCTTGACGAACCAACTACAGGACTTCATTTCGAAGACATCAGGGTACTACTTGAGGTATTGAATAAGCTGGTTGACAGGGGAAATACGGTAATAGTCATCGAGCACAACATGGACGTGATTAAAGTCTCAGACCACATCATCGACATTGGGCCCGAAGGTGGAAAAGAGGGTGGGAGAGTGGTTTGTTTCGGGACGCCTGAACAAGTCATCCGGAATGAAGAATCTTTTACAGCAATATACCTGAAACAGGAAATGGAAAATTCAGTCAAAAAATAATAAGATGAATACATTTGATCTTTATTGCGTCAATACCGGTACCAAAAGAACATACCCTATCGGAGTTACTTTGATGGATATCAAGGATGATTTTGACATCAAACTGAAAAATCCGATCATCGGAGCCCTGGTGAATAACAAGGTGAAGGAACTGTCATTCGTGATTGTAAAGAATAAAAAAGTAGAGTTTATTGATTATTCCCATCCTGACGGTGTACGTATGTATGTTCGTTCGCTAATTTTTGTTTTGTATGCTGCTGTAATGGAAATCATGCCTGAGGTCAAACTAAAGATAATGCATGGCATTTCGCGCGGGTATTACTGCGAACTATCGGGTTTGGACCGACCGGTCACTGAACAGGATATATTTGCAATTAAAAGTCAGATGGAACAATTGGTTTTGATGGATATTCCATTCGAAAAAATTGGTATGCCGAATGAGGAAGCCGTTGAGATATGCCAGAAACAGAATCTGCTTTATAAGGCCAAGCTTTTTCAACAGCAGGGAAATTTGTTCTCATATCTGTATTTTATGGGCGAAAAGGCAAACTATTTCTTTGGTGATATGGTTTCTTCAACGGGAACACTTAAGGTTTTCGACCTGGTTCCATATTATGACGGAATGCTGCTTAGAATTCCCAAGCCTGATAATTTCAACGAAGTTCAGCCCTATTATAGACACGACAAGTTGTTTGGAATCTTTCAGGAGCATAAGGATTGGGCAGAGATTCTGGATGTACCGAATGTGGCTAACCTGAATGAATTTGCAATGAACGGACAAAGCGGCGATATTATTAAAATATCGGAAGCGCTCCAGGAAAAGAAAATAGCAGAGATTGCCAATATGATCCGCGACCGCAAGGACGAAGTGAAAATGGTATTAATCGCTGGACCATCGGCTTCAGGAAAAACTACTTTCTGTAAAAGACTGATGGTACAATTAGCAGTCAATGGGATAAAAACTACTATGATCTCGCTTGACGATTATTTTGTTGACCGTGAAAAGACCCCATTGGATGAGAATGGGGAATTGGATTTTGAAGATATCAAGGCGATCGATGTGGAGTATTTTAATCAGCAGCTATTGCAGTTGTTCAATGGTGAGACGATTGAATTGCCTAAATTCAGTTTTAGCCTGGGACAACGAATTCCTTCAGGAATAAACATGCAGCTGGCCCCCGGAAATATTCTGATTGTTGAAGGAATACATGGGATGAATCCAAATCTGACTCCACATATCAATGGGGAAAATACATTTAAAATATTCCTTTCGGCTCTTACCCAGATTTCGATTGACGACCATAACCACATTTCAACGACCGACAATCGCATGATCCGAAGGATGATCCGCGATAGCCGGTACAGGAATTATACCGCTGCAGATACCATTCGACGTTGGCCAAGTGTTAGGATAGGAGAGGACAAGAATATATTCCCTTACCAGGAAAACGCAGATGTCATGTTTAATTCAGCCATGGTTTACGAACTTGCTGTATTGAAGAAATATGCCGATCTGCTTCTTCAGACAGTCACCGAAAGCATGCCTGAATACAGTGAGAGCAATCGTTTGCTGAAGTTCTTATCCTATTTCAAAGCAATCGACGATCTGGAGATTCCACCCACTTCTGTCATTAGGGAATTTTTGGGTGGCAGTAGTTTTATCTATTGATACACAACGACTTCCATTTACATATTTGTCATCTAACTTATTTTCCGAATCCAATTATTTCTGTCAATAGTTGATAGAGAAATTTGATGTAAAAAATATTCATTCTTATTTGGAATCAATCAAAATAGGTGCTATGTTTGCATATAAGATAAAAGAGTCTTAATTCTTAATACTTATAAATACATGGCCTTCGAATTACAAAAATTACCTTACGCATACGATGCTCTCGAGCCTTATATTGATGCACAAACGATGGAAATCCATCATGATAAGCATCATGCCGCATACACCAACAATCTGAATGCTGCCGTTACAGGTACTTCGGTTGAAGGACAAAGCATTGAAAACATACTGTCTAAAATATCTGCACAACCAGTGGCTATTCGCAATAATGGAGGTGGTTTTTACAACCATAACTTATTCTGGGAACTGATGACACCTGGTGGAGCAAAGAGTCCTGAGGGTGATTTATTGAAAAGTATAAATGCCACCTTTGGGTCCTATCAAAATTTTAAAGAAGCTTTTACAAAAGCAGCACTCACCAGGTTTGGGTCTGGTTGGGCTTGGCTGGTAAAGCAGGGTGATAGTTTGGTGATTTCATCCACACCTAATCAGGATAACCCGTTAATGGATCTGGCCGATGTTAAGGGAACTCCGGTGCTTGCAGTAGACGTGTGGGAACACGCATATTATCTGAAGTATCAAAACCGGCGACCCGATTATGTCGATGCCTTTTTCAACGTGGTTAATTGGGATGAGGTTGCCAAGCGGTTTAAAGGTTAGTTGATTTTTGGTTTTTTTCCGCCCGGAACAGAGGTTCCGGGCGGTTTTGTTTTTTATGCCTGTTATAGTTTATATTTTGAAATTCTTTATCGTTCTTCTTGAAACATATTATCCTCTCACAATAAGGTTTTCTTAGCATATTATATTTTCATCATTCTTAAAATGTCAGGTTCTGAATATCCTTATTCAGAATCAGTATAAATTACTCTGGAATTGTTGATTCTCCAAACCTTTTAGTTCAAATTACTGTTATCTTAATCAAAAATAAAACAATCATTGTTTCATCTAAAAAGATAACCAAAATGAGCTTTACATTACCCGCATTACCCTATGCCATTGATGCCCTGGAACCATTTATCAGTGCCCGAACATTGGAGTTTCACCATGGCAAACATCATCAGGCCTATGTTACAAATCTGAATAACCTTGTTGTCGGAACTGAATTCGAACATGCCGATCTGGAAACCATCATAAAAAAAGCAGAAGGTGGTATTTTCAATAACGGAGCGCAGGTTTTTAACCATACCTTTTACTTCGAACAATTCTCAGCAACTCCGGCTACAGAACCAACAGGTAAACTGAAAACCGATATTGAAAGCACCTTTGGATCGCTCGATGCTTTTAAGGAAGCGTTTAACAAGGCGGCAGCTACCCAATTTGGATCGGGATGGGCCTGGCTGATTAAAGATGCTTCTGGAAAACTGAGTATTGTGCAAACAAGCAATGCAGGCTGTCCTGTTCGTGATGGATTAACACCGCTTTTAACCTGCGATGTTTGGGAACATGCCTACTATCTCGATAAACAAAACCTTCGTCCGGCTTACATTGCCGATTTCTGGAAAATAATGAACTGGAAAGTAGTTGAAGGAAGATTTTAATTTCTGATATTTTTTATTTGATTATCTTGCATCGTATTATTATAAACAAGAATTTATGCCTACAGAAAAAGTAATGGCAGTATTGGCTGCCTCTCCGAAACCATTAAGGTCCGGAGAAATTGCAGAACTTTCAGGATTGGATAAAAAAGTGGTTGAGAAAGCCATGAATACCCTCAAAGCCGAAGGGAAAATTGTTTCTCCAATACGTTGTTGTTGGGAAGTGAAAAAATAATCCTGATTAAAGATTAAAAAAGGCCACTGTTCATTAGAACCAGCGGCCTTTTTTAATTCTGATTAATTTAGAATTGCTCATTTTATTTACAAATTCAAGTGGAACATGGATGAAGCTATACCTGAAATTCATTACCTTCACCAAACAAACCAACTCTAACTTTTCGAATGAAAACAATTAAGATACTTGCTGTATTTTTAGTGATTTTAGCTCCTTTATTGACTTCTGCACAGAAGATTACTGTTAGTGGAAACAAGTTCCTGGTTGACGGGAAAGAAATCTTTATGAATGGTGCAAATACTCCCTGGAACAATTGGAACGATTTCGGAGGAAGCTATGTAAGCACATTTTGGGATTCAGAGTTTCAAAGAATCAAAAATGCGGGTGGCAACTCCACACGCATCTGGATTACCTGTAACGGGGTAGTAGGTGTGAATATCTCGGATGACGGAACTGTAACCGGAGCAACCACTGCATTTTGGTCAAATCTTGACGATCTGTTTCGGCTGGCCCAAAAGAATAAGATTTATATCAAAGCCACGCTCATTTCGTTCGATCATTTCAAGAACAGCAATGCCAAATACATGGCCTGGCGCAATATGGTACTTAATGATGATAAGGTAAGCTCGTTCGTCGATAATTATGCAGTTCCGTTTGTGAGCCGCTATAAGGATAACCCTTATTTGTGGGCCATTGATGTATGCAATGAGATTGAATGGGTCAACCAGGATGCTGCCGATGGAAATTTAGCATGGACCCGGCTTGAGTATTTTGTGGCACGGGTTGCATCTGCGATACATGAAAACAGCCAGGTATTGGTAACCCTGGGAAGTGCGGCCGTGAAATGGAACAGCGATAAGTATGAAGGGAATTACTGGGGTGATACAAGGTTACAAGCTCAGTACAATAAGGATAATGCGAAGCTTGATTTTTACTCCATTCATTATTATGGATGGAACGTTCAGTGGTTTGGAAATTTTGCCGTGGACAAATCTCCAGCTGATTATGGTCTCAATGATCGGCCCTGTGTGATTGGTGAATGCCCTGCCAAAGGAGTATTCAATGATGGAGCCACCCCAACACTGGTGGTACTTCCTACCGACATGTTTCTGGATACATGGAACAAAGGATGGAAAGGCTTGATGCCATGGACTTCGAATGGTGTAGATACCAATGGCAGTCTGAGTGACTTTGCAGCAGGTCTGCTTAATTTTCAGAAAGCTCATCCTGAATTGGTTGATCCTTCCAGTGCAACGGGTATGAATCAGGAAATCAATGGAAATCAAGGTCATTTAATTTTTGAAAATATATATCCAAATCCAACCGGGACAGGGGAATTCAAAGTCGTGCTGACTGATTGGCGGGATGTTACTCTTCGGCTTACGGATAACAGGGGAAATATTGTATTTAATAAAAAAGCTGGAAGGTCCGAAACGAATATCTCTTCAGCCAATTTGCCCAAAGGAACCTATATCCTTTCAGCAATTAAAGGTAGTCTGGTCGAAAGTCGTAAATTACTTTTGAATTAAATATTTAATCCTCTGAATGAAAATCCTCCATACCTCAGACTGGCATCTAGGTAAACGACTTGAAGATTTCTCACGAATCGAAGAGCAACAGGCTGTTTTGCAGGAAATCTGTGAAATAGCTGAACAGGAGCAGGTGGATGCGGTTCTGGTGGCAGGCGATTTGTTCGACACTTTCAATCCACCAAGCGAAGCGGTAGAACTCTTTTACCGAACCTTAAAACATTTAGCAAACAATGGTAAGCGGGCAGTCATTGCCATTGCGGGAAACCATGATTCACCCGACCGTATTGAGGCTCCTGATCCCCTGGCTCGTGAGTGTGGAATCATCTTTGCCGGGTATCCCAATTCGGTGGTCCCTATATTTGAACTGGAATCGGGCTTGAAAGTATTGCAAAGCTCTGAAGGATTTATCGAACTAAAGCTTCCAGGTATTGACACGCCTTTACGCTTGCTATTAACCCCTTATGCTAATGAGTTCCGGTTGAAAACATACCTTGGGCAGGAAAATAGTGAAGAAGAACTGCGTTGGGTGCTTCAGCAAAAATGGCTGGATCTGGCAACAATAAATTGTGACAACAAGGGCGTAAATGTTCTGGTGAATCATCTTTATGTCATGAAAAGAGATGGTGAGATGCCGGAAGAACCTGCTGATGAGAAACCCATTCTGCATCTTGGAGGTGCTCAGGCCATTTATTCTGAGAATATTCCTTCACAGATTCAATATACTGCCATGGGGCATTTACACCGTATGCATCGGGTCGATTCAGTGCCTTGTCCTGTATATTACAGTGGAAGCCCTCTTTCATACAGCTTTGCAGAAGCCAATCAGAAAAAATATGTGATGTTGGTCGATCTGGAATCAGGGAAGGAAGCTACCATCCGTGAAATAGAACTTAATCAGGGAAGAAAACTTTTACGGAAGCGGGCAGAGGGGATTGAGGAGGCACTGCTGTGGCTATCTGAAAATCAGGATTGCCTGGTGGAACTGACCATGGTTACTGATACCTATCTTACTGCTCAGGAACGTAAGCAACTGAACGGAGCCCACAATGGAATAGTCGTTCTTATTCCTGAAGTCAGAAATGGCACAGAATTTTCATCAGGAAACAGGAAAGGTATTGATCTGACTAAGAATATGGAAGAGCTGTTTGCTGATTATTTCAGACATACCAAAGGGCAGGAACCTAATCAGGAGATACTCCGGTTATTTACAGAGATACTTGGAGTGGAGGATGAGCAATGATACCAATTAAACTTACCATACAAGGTTTATACTCCTATCAGGAGAGGCAAACCATTGACTTCACCAAACTGACATCGGCTAATCTGTTTGGCATATTTGGCTCGGTAGGCAGCGGCAAATCAACCATTCTGGAGGCGATAACCTTTGCCCTTTACGGAAGAACTGACCGGCTTAATCTGTCAGGCGACAACCGCAACTATAACATGATGAACCTGAAATCGAATGATCTGTTTATTGAGTTCATCTTCGAAACAGGGAAGGATCAAACGGCATATCACGCAGTAGTAAAAGGACGCAGAAACGGTAAAAAGTTTGAAGAAGTCAGAACGCTGGATAGGACTGCATACCGTCAGGAAAACAGAAATTGGATTCCTATAGAGCCTGAATCGCTCGAAAAGGCAATAGGCCTTAGTTATGAAAATTTCAAACGTACTATCATCATTCCGCAGGGGCAATTTCAGGAATTTCTGCAACTGGGAAATAAGGATCGTACCCAAATGATGAAGGAGCTGTTCAACCTTGAGCGATTTGAGCTCTATTACAAGGTAGCATCTTTGGAGAGCAGAAACAATGCTCAAAAGCAAAACCTAGAAGGACATTTGCAACAATTGGGAGTAGTCGATCCAGCACAAATTAAACTGTACGAAGAAAGACTCATTCAGCTTAATACTGAACTTGGACAACTGAAAAGGTCACTGGCGGAATGTCAAAAGTCAGAAGCAGAATTGAAGCAACTAAGCGAGTTGGTGAAAAGGCTAACGAATACTCATCTGATTGTGCAGCAATTGAAGCTTCAGGAGCCCGAATTTGTAACTCTTGAAACAACTATCCGCAATTACGAACAATGCCTCCTTCAGTTTAAAAGCCAGCTTGATGCATTGGCTCAAAGTGATAAAAAGATTGTTCTAAAGAAAGATCTGATCGAAAGAGAAACGGTCATTCTGAATAAGGCTGAGGCCGAAATAAGATCATTCGAAGCTTCTTTTGCTGAGATTAAGGAGGCATACGATCAGCGTGATTTGCTTCGAAAGAAAGCAGATGAGTTAATAAAAGCAGCCCGGTTGAATGTATTGCAAACTTCGGTATTTAATGACGAAGAGCGCATCCGCAAAAGTGGAGTTGTACTTGAGGATACTCTTGAAAAGATGAGTAAGCTAAAGTTAGAAAAGGAAACACTCGATCGGTTTATTAAAGATAAAAAAGCTAAACTACCCGATCTAACTATGCTTTCGCAGGTTAAAATCTGGCATACAGAACACAATAATCTGTTCAGGCAATTAACTGACACGAAAGCTGAAACGTCAAAACACCAGAAAGAAATAGAGGCAATTACAGATGCTTTAAAGACGAAATTTCAGGAGCCTGTATTTTCAGGATTGGCTAATGATGCGGATACTATGATCGGTATTCAGTTTCTAAAGGATATGATTGACCAAATAAAGCAAAATATCGCCCGGTTGGATGGAGAAATGGCACATTACCGTGTACAGTCGAAGCTTGAAGAATACGCGGTAAATCTGCACGATGGAGAGGCTTGTCCTCTTTGCGGATCAACACAACACCCTGCCATTTTCAGTGCGGTAAGTGTGTCTGATGCATTGTCCCAGGCATTGAAACAGAAAAATGAAAGGGAGAAGGAAATTACCTTCGCAAATGAATACATCAATTTTATTAAGGATTTAGGCAACAGGTTGAAATTCAATACTGAACAATATTCAGCCTGGTTGCTCAAACAGAAAGTCCTTGATCTGAAGATTGCCAACCATGCTTCAATTTTCGTCTGGCCTGAACTTAAGGATGAGAATAAGGTTAATCAGGCATTTGCTGCTGCTGAAATCATTCAAAAGGTGCTTATAGAGAAGGAGAAGGAAATTGAAAGGATTGCGGTCCAATTGGAGAAGGAATTGTCGAATAAGGAGAAATTTCAGGCTGAATTAGAGAAAATAAGACATTTATTGACTGGATCACAAACTGAAATCAAAACCCTTTCGGATCAGATTCAGTTGATTCATATCGAAGAATATAAGCTAAAAACGGTTACGGAAATCGAGATTGAGAAGCTGGCACTGACACAAAAAGCTGCCACACTCGAAAGGCATTATAATGAAATCAGCAGCAAACTTACCGAATTGCGAAAGACAAAAGATACTGTTATCGGAAGTTTGGATGCCAATCGAAAAGAGCTTGTGCTGGAAACCGAAGTAAATGCATCAATTCAGTTTGAGCTTGGAACCCGGTTAAAACAAAGTAATTTTAATAGTCTTGAGGATGTAAAGGAGATTCTGAAACAGGAAATCAATCTTGAACTTCAAAAACAGAAGCTGGCAGGTTTCAGACAACAATTGAGTGTAACGCAGAATCAAATCAGTATGTTACAACAGGAGATTGCCAACCGTAGTTATGACGGTGAAGCCCATCAAATGCTGGTTGCTGAAATTGCTGAAATCACAGAACAGGTCAGCCAAAAGGACCAGGAGGTAGGAAAGATAGCCGAATTAATGAAGAAACTGCAAAGCGATCTTAAACATCAGTCCTTGCTTCGGAAAGAATTGGATCATCTGGAACTGAGGGGAGAAAACATTAAAACGTTAAAGGCGCTATTCAAAAGCAGCGGCTTTGTGAATTATATATCGTCGGTCTACCTTCAGAATTTGTGCAATGCGGCTAATGACCGGTTCTTTCAGTTGACACGACAGAAACTGAGCCTCGAGATCACTGAGGACAACAGTTTTCAGGTGCGTGATTTTCTGAATGGAGGCAAGGTCCGTAGCGTGAAAACACTTTCAGGAGGACAAACTTTTCAGGCAGCATTGTCGCTGGCACTAGCCCTTGCAGACAATATTCAAAAGATAACAGATTCGAATCAGAACTTCTTCTTCCTGGATGAAGGGTTTGGCTCACTCGATAAAGATTCTCTTTCAGTGGTTTTTGATACCCTTAAATCACTTCGAAAGGAGAACCGTATTGTAGGGGTTATTTCTCATGTGGAGGAGATGCAACAGGAAATTGACACCCATCTGAGAATTGTAAATCACGAGGAAACAGGAAGCAGGATTTTCCCCAGCTGGACGGTATCCGATTAAGGGTTGGATTTCCTATTTTGTATTTAATTTTTCTCGATTAAGCAGTTTGTCCAGATATGCTCTTTCTTCTTCATATGTCATATCCATAATTTCAAGGCTTAACTTGTCCCGGATATCTCGCATTACTTTGATTGAGTCAAACCTCTTCTTCGTTTTTTTAGTCTTCGTTTCCATTGTCTGTGATTTCTTTTGGTGTTCTAATCTCTATCATATTGTGCCCATTCTGAAGGTTAACACCGTTGTACCCTCTAATTCTGTTGAGATTTACAATGTGTTTGAAGTTCCAGCTAACTAATACATCAGCTTTACTTAGTGTTGCAATGGCAATATGTTGGCAGTCACCTCTACTTGTTTTTCCTACAACTTTGGCATTGATATATTTGTCTGCGAGTTCAATTGCTTCAGGCGAAAGTCTGATTCTTTCAATTTGCTGTTCTGGAATACTTGCCAATAATTCCTTTACAAATTCAGGAGCTCTTAACAATTCAGCTTCCAATAGGTCAGAAACAATAATTGTCACTTCCCCATTTTTTGTACGTTCGAAAAATGAAAATGTGTCAGCCGAAAATTCATTGTCAAAATATCCTCCGACTACTGAAGTGTCAATGTAAATCCGTAGTTTCATTTCTTAAACTAATTGTTTACGAATTTACAGATTTTTTTCTGTTTCTGAATGACAATTTTACCTCCTTTGAAAATCAAAAAAGCCGCTCTTCGTCAGAAGGAGCGGCTCTTTGTATTGTATTTGTTAGGATTGCTATTTTCTCCAGAGTTTTTCCAATTCCTCCAAAGTCTTCCCTTTTGTTTCAGGAACCATTTTCCAGACGAAAACAAAAGAAAGAATACTCATCAGTCCGTAAAACCAGTAGGTCATTCCACCACTCATTTCCATCATGGCCGGGTAGGTTGATGAAATAAAGTAGTTGGCAGCCCATTGCGCTGCAACTGCAATGGCAATGGCACGTCCACGGATCTTGGTGGGGAATATTTCTGAAATAAGAACCCAGCAAATAGGTCCCCATGACATCATGAAAGAGGCAGTGTAGATGATAATAAATACCAATGTGCTGATACCGATTACCTTCATAAAGGCAAGAGCACCAATGGCAAACATACCAACAGCCATACCGACTGAACCGATCATGAGCAGAATCTTGCGACCGTATTTGTCAACAGTCATAATGGCAATCACTGTAAATATTACATTGACCAAACCCATTACCACAGTTTGAAGCATCGAAGAATCTTTTGCAGCTCCCATGCTTTCGAAAATACTTGGTGCATAATACAAGGCTACGTTGATTCCAACAAATTGCTGAAATACAGAAAGGAGAATACCGATCACGATTACAACTTTGCCATAGGCAAACAGGTTTTCAGATGCAGCAT
>TBL_comb47_HYPODRAFT_10006937_pt1 | contig 12081 bp, 15 predicted proteins | sample TroBogypolimnion_40_FD_10682 | JGI IMG/M metagenome (IMG submission 10682) | reverse complement strand
CTGGCTATCAGCATAGGCAGGCCGCGCTGGAACTGCGCGCGTTGCGCCGCGTTGAGCGCCACAAAGCCACCGAGGGCGCCGCCCGCCGCTTCGTCGGCGCAGCAGTCAAACACCTCGGCCAGCACGGCCTGCGGGTGGCGCACAAAGGCGTTTCCGGATTGGCCGCGCGCGCGCCAGAAGGCTTGCGCAAACGTGGTGACGGCCTTGGCCTGCGCCGCCATCCAGGTGGGGGAATCTTCGAGTGCCTGCAGCACCGGGTCCGGCAATGCAGGCTGAAACTGAATGTGTTCGCGCAGCAGGCGCGGCGGCAAGGCCAGGACTACTTGCTTTGCGCACAAGGCGGGGCCACTCGCGGTGGTGACTTCGATGTAACTGCCACGGTCGCGCAGCGCGGTCACCGCTGCATCCATGCGTACAGTGTCTGCAAGCAAAGTGGCAGCCAGCGCGTCCGTCAGGCGTGCCGCACCACCCTGGATGCGACGCGCACCGGCATGCACACCGCCCGCCTCGATGCGGCGCTCGGCCGCGCGGTTGGGGTCGGTCAGCCACAGCGCATCACCCGGGTCGTGCTGGGCCAGGCTGGGCAGGGCCAGCTCGGCCAGCAACGCTGTAATGCGCGGCTCGGTGTCGGGCCAGAACCAGGTCGGGCCCAGGTCCAGCGTCTGATCGGTCGCTTCGCAATGCGCCGTCAGCACACGGCCACCGAGGCGGCTGCGGGCTTCGAGCACCTGCACGCGCAGGCCGCGCGCAGTCAGCGTGCGTGCCAGCGCCAGCCCGCACAGGCCGGCACCGACGATGGCGACATCCACTGTCTGGGCGACGGGCAGGGGAACAGGTGTGGTCATGGCGTGGTGCTCGGGTGGGTGGGCTTGCGCAATGCGTGCGCGGCGCTGCTTACAGAAGCTGCACCGTAACAGCTTCTTCGCCCAGGATCGCCTGGCAAGCCAGGCGTGACGTGGAGCCGATGCCGACAATGCCGTCGAGCTTTTCGTTCTCGGCGCGCTGGATTTTGGACAGGCTCTTGCGGCCCTCGGGCACGGCCACGTGACAGGCTTCGCACTTGGCGCCGCCACCGCATTTGCTCTGGATCGGTTCGCCCACGGATTGCAGTGCGGCAAGCAGGCTTATGCCTGCAGCCACTTCGTAGGATTTGCCGGAAGGGAGAACGGTGAGTGTGGTCATGGTGTGAATGGGCGCGAGGCCGTTGGGTTGGGAAAGGAAAAAGGGGGAATGCGAATATGGCGGGGCGAGGGGTAAATAGCGCTGAGCGCAGCGTGTTCAGGCGGTAGCGACTCAGGCCGTCACTTCGGCCTGCAGCGCAGCGATCAGGCTTTCAGAAAATGCGGCTAGCGGCATGGCGATGCGCGTGATGTTCTGCTCGGCCAAAAAGCGTGCTTCCATGCGTGTGGGCTCTTCGGGCAGCACGGCCCAGTGGCGGTCGCTGCTGCGCTTCATGATCTGGCGCGCGAAGCAGCGCGTCAGTTGGTCATCAAAGCGGCAGCCGAGGAACAGGAAGTTGCGCCCTGTGCGGTGCGCCTGCACGGCCACCGGAATGGGCGTCTGGATGTCGATCTCGGTCAGCACCTCGACATAGTCGCTGTCCGACACCAGGTAGTTACCGACAGGGCCGTGGCTGCCCATGGGCTTGTAGAGCAGGCGCTCGGCCGTGGCGGGATGATCGGGCAGCAGGCTGCCGTCGGCGGCATAGGCGCCGGTCCAGTCACCAAAGTGCTCGGACTGCGACAGGCCCTGCACCTGGCTCCATTCGCCGGGCGTGGCTTTCAATGCCGCAGCAAAGCTGTCGTCGTACCAGGTATCGACCCACAGACCGGCGTTGCTGGCGGCCAGCGCCAGTTGCAGTGCCGAGGGTGCGGGCGTGGCGGCAAAGGCCTCGTTCATCAGGTGCACCACCGATTTGCGGTGCTTGAAGTTTTCGATGAACTGCGCGGCCTGCGTCAGGCGCTTGCGAATCTTGTGCGGCACGCTGACCTTGGCCGTCATGCTTTCGGCCAGCGCCAGCGGCGTGCTCGGCACGTTGACGTCGGCGCACAGTCTCAGCATGTCGGGCCCCAGGTAGGGAATGACCGAGCCGCTGTCGAGGCTGCGGGCGATGTCAGAGATCAGGTCGGTCATGGTTTTTCCTTAAAGATAAATGGCGGCACCGGCGCCCACATTGGTTGCGGTGTCTTTGAGCGTTTTCACGATGTACTGCACCTGCTCTTCATCCAGCAGCGTGTGCAGCGGCAGGGCCAGGGCGCGGTCGCCGATGCGGTCGGTGTCGATCAGCACGCCGCGCTGGCGGCCAATGGCGTCACCGGCCTGCATGTAATAAAACTGCTGGTGCAGCGGGTGGCTGTAGGCCACGGTCTCGACGCCGCAGGAGCGCAGGTCGTCAATCATCTGGGCGCGCGCGCTGCCGGAGAAGCGCTTGCCCAGGTGCACCACGTAAAGCATCCAGTGCACCTCGTCCACGCCCTCGCCGATGTAGGGCGGCTTCACGCCCTCAAAACTTTGCATCTGCTCGTGGTACCAGGCCACGACCTGCTTGCGCGCGTCCAGGCGCTCGTCCAGGCCGGCGAGTTGCGCCAGGCCGAGAGCAGCCGTCATCTCGCTCATGCCGGCCTGCAGCGGCACGCGCGAGCCCACCGACACGGATGCGCGATCCGCCACGCGGCGCTGGCGCAGGTAGCGCAACTCGTGCACCAGATCGTCGTCATCGGTGACCAGCATGCCGCCCTCGCCGGTGCACAGCGCCGATGGCGCGGAGAAGTCAAACACCGACACATCGCCAAAGGAGCCAACCTGCTGGCCCTGGTAGCGCGAGCCCAGCGCCTCGGTGCTGTCTTCGATCAGCGCCAGGCCTTGTGCCTGGGCCAAGGCGCGCAGCGGCTCCCAGGCAGCCGGATGGCCGTTGGTGTTGCCGGCCAATAGAGCCCTTGTGCGCGGGGTGATCTTGAGTGCGGCCTTCTCGGGGCTGAGGCTGCCGGTCCAGTAGTTGATGTCGGCAAACACCGGTGTCGCGCCGCACAGCGTGATCGCCTGCGCCACCTGGTGCCAGGTGTGCGAGGTGCAGACCACCTCGTCGCCCGGGCCTATGCCGAGTGCGCGCAGGGCGATCCAGGTGCCCAGCGTGCCGCTGCCCACGGCCACGGCGTGCTTGCGGCCGACCCAGCCGGCAAAGGCGCGCTCAAAGCCCTCGACCATAGGGCCGTCGCCCCATTGGGCGGACTGCAGCACGGCGCTGACCAGTTCGATTTCGCGCGCGCCGCATTCGGGTTCGAACAGGGAGATGAGGTCGACTTCCATATTCAACTCCTTAAGGATTGCGCAGCGCAGGACGCGGGGTGCCGGGCGTGGAGGTCATGGTGTTAGTCCTGCGTCAGGATGAGTGCATCGGCGTCGGCGGCCTTGTCGGTCACCGACCAGCAGTGGCCATTGGTGCTGGCCAAATAGACCTTGCGTGCACCCAGCAACAGGGCCGGGGTTTCGTCGCGCATGTCCATCGCATCCACCAGCACCACGCGCATGGCGGGGTCACGGGCGCGCCACTGGGCGGCGGCGTCGCGCAGCGAGGCAGCGGCGCCAATCACAACGCTGGCGTCGCGCAGATAGTCGGCGGATACAGCCATGATTAGTCCTCTTCCGTGAGAGCCAGGCGACGCGCTTCGACGGTGATGGGCAGCGGTGTGTCGGCCGGCATGTCTGGCAACTGAAACTGCCAGCCATTGCCCAGCGTCACCAGCCCGCCCCACATGCCGGGGTTGGCCATGGAAACAATGGGTTCCTCCAGATCTTTCTTAGGCACATAGCCGGTCAGCACGCCCTTGCTGTCTTTGCGGATCATCAGTTTCATACGGAGCTCCAGGTTTAAATCGTTGTCAGTTCTGGCTGCAGCTGTGGCGCCAGCAAAGGCGGCAGTTGCGCGAGCAAGGTGTTCACTTCGGCCAGCGTGGTGGTGCTACCCAACGAGAAGCGAACAGCGGCCAGCGCCTCTTCCGCGCCCACGCCCATGGCCGTCAGCACATGCGAGGGCTCGCTACCCGCAGAGGAACAGGCGGCGCCACTGGAGGCGGCCACGCCAAGCCGGTCCAGGCGCTGCAAGACCACATCCACCGACAGCTGGCCGAAGCGCAGATAACTGGTGCCGGGCAGGCGCGGCACATCACGGCTCCAGATATGGGTGACGGGTATTGCCTGCAGCAGGCCGGCTTCGAGCGCATCGCGCAAGGCGGACAGGCGCTCGGCTTCCAGCGAGACATCGCCCAACAGTTCAAGAGCCCTCGCCATACCGACGATAGCCGGCAGGTTCTCCGTGCCGCCACGGCGCTTGCGCTCCTGGCTTCCGGGTGTCTGCGGCACCAGCGGCGTGCCCTGGCGCAGCAGCAGCGCACCCACACCCTTGGGGCCGTGGAACTTGTGCGCCGACAGCGACACGGCATCGGCGCCGCAGGATGCGAAATCAAACGGCAGCTTGCCGATCAGCTGGGTTGCATCCACATGCAACAGTGCGCCGGCGGCATGGGCCATGTGCGCCACCTCGGCGGTGGGCATGAGCACACCGGTTTCGTTGTTGGCAGCCATGAGCGTCACCAACGCAACGTCCGGGCCCATCAGCGCCGATGCAGCGGCCAGGTCCAGCGTGCCATCCGGCCGCACCGGCAGATAGTCCACCTGCACGCCGCTGGCGGCCAGGGTTCGCGCCAACCACAAATGGGCGGAGTGTTCCACGCTGCCAAACAGCACGCGTTGGCGCGTGGGCTCCGCGGAAGCCAGCAGGCCGCGCACGGCGAGTTGATTGGATTCGGTGGCGCCGCTGGTGAAGATGACTTCCACCGGCTTGCAGCCCAGCACACGCGCCACGGTGGCGCGCGCTGCGCCGAGCACGCGCTTGGAATCCTGACCGGGGCCGTGCTGCGAGGAAGCATTGGCCCAGCAGCGCGTCATGGTGTCCACAACGGCCGCCACCACGCCGGCGGCGGGTTCGGTGGTGGCGTTGTGGTCCAGGTAGATCATGGCGGGGCTAGGTGGGGTGTTAAGCAGGTGCGATGGGGTATGGCAGCGAATGGGCGACGAATGGACGTTTATGGGCAGGCGCAGGCTTTGGGTTCAGGGCCAGAACTGGCGGTCGTGGTCAATGCACAGGGCGTCGAGCGCATCGTCCAGCGCGGCGTTCTGCAGACGCGGCACCCACTCGTTCTCTGCATGGTCACGCGAGCACAGGCACCATTGATTGCCACCGTGCGGCACCAGCAGGGCAATGTCGATCACGCCGCCACTCGGGTCGACCTTGCGCGAGCAGTTGGGACTCTGGATGCGAAAGGCCTCGCCCTCCTGCAGCACGAGCGGGCGCACATAGCGGTAACGCACGCGCTCGCGCAGGGCGCGCTCCAGCCGGTGCAGCGTCAGGTTGCCCACAGTGGCAGGGCCGGACGCGATGTGCGCGGCGAGGTGGTTCATCACGCGGCCTCGTCCGTCTCGGGCAGCAGGCCCATGGGCGCGGGCACCAGCTCGATCTCCAAACAGCCGACCACGCAGCCGGCAAACTGCACCAGGTACACCGGCTCGTTGAGGTCTTGTGCGTGGCCGATGTTGACGATCTCGCCGACGTCGCCGCGCGCGGCCAGCAGCGCATCGGGCTCGCGCTCGGGGTGGCTGCCGTCGTTCACCAGATCATCAATCGCAATCACGCGCTGGCCCCAGGCATAGGCGGGTTCGCGAGTTTCCATTCCGAGTGCTGCGTTCATAGTGCGTCCATGGTTGGTGAGGTGGAACCCAGGCCTTGCAGCACAGCGGCCTTGTCGCCCAGCTGTGCCAGCACTTCCTCGGGCAGGTTGTCCAGGGTGCAGAGTTCCTTGGCGCGCATGCCGACGCGGTGGCCGGACTCGACAAAGTCCACGGCGTAGATGTAGAACTGCTGCAGGAAGGTGTTGATGTTGATGACGTAGCCGATCTCGCCCTTGTGCACCAGCACCTCGCCCACATCAAAGCCGTTGTAGGTGCCGTCGTTGCGTACCATGGAGCGGGCGATCACGCGCTCGCCGTAGGCAAAGCGCGGCGGTGAGGCCAGTTCGATTTCGTCGCCGTCGCGGTTGATGTCAGCCATGGAATGCTCCCAATGTGTTGTCGGTCGGTTCCAGCGTGCTTAGCCGTTCCTGCACGGTCTGGCGGATATCGGGCTCGTCGTCGTCCTGCATGGTCTTGAGCGTGGCAACGTCGGCACGCAGCGCCACTTCAAAGCGCACGCGCCAGTCGGCGTCCTGGGCCAGGCGCTGCAGCAGGCCGGTGGGCAGGCGCTCGGCGACGATGCGGCGCACCTCGGGCTCGGCGTCGTCGGCCATGCGCAACAGGGCCGGCATGTCCAGCCGCTTGGCCACGCGCATGCGCACGGCCCGGTCCGCGTCCGTGGCCATCACCGGCAGCAGGGGCAGCGGCAGGCGATTTGCCACCAGTTCGCGCACGCCGTAGTCGGCGTCATTGCGCATCAGGGCCAGGTCGATAGGTTCCAGCCGCTGGGCGACGCGGATGCGCACTTCGCGGTGCGGGTCGTTCACCATCTTGAGCAACTGCGTCAGCGGCAGGCGCAGTACAACTTGCAAGCGCACGGTCTCGTCCGGGTCGTCCATCAGGGCGGTCAGGCGGAACACAGATGCATGGCGCGCGGCAATGGCGCGCACTTCAAAATAAGGATGACTCAGCTGCTCGCCACCCAGCTTGGGGTGCCAGCGGAAGAAGCGGTCTATGCGGCGCGCGTAGACGTCCTGCATGCAGGCATAGCCGGGCTCGCAACCTTCGCGGCCTTCGAGACCGCGCATGGCTTGATAGCTGCAGCCGGCGCAGTCCACCGGGCCGCCGTTCCAGTGCTGTGCCGGGATGTCGTCTTGCGGTGCGCGGGCAGACTGGCCTTTGAGGTGGATGACCGCGGCAATGGTGCCTACATGCTCCACGTCGCTGACTGCGGCAACAGAAGGATCAGCAGCAACCGCAGTCATAGCGTCGCACTCCAGCCACGCACCGGGTAGTCGGGCGAATTCTCGTTGGGCCCACCGGCCAGATGGCGCGCCAGCACATGCGAGAGCAGACCGCCACCGACGATGTCTTTCGGGTCCAGATGGCGCAGTGCGCGCAGCAACACGCGCGCCTCGTCCATGTCGCCCAGGCGCAGGTTCAGGTAGGCAAGCCCTTTGGTCACAAACAGGTAGAAGCGCACGGCCGCATCGTGACGCGTGGCGTCCTCGCTCGGCGGCACATCACCGAAGTTCGTTCCCAGGGCGATGCGGGCAATGGTCAGCGCGTCCTCGCCGACGGCGCGGGCCATCTTCAGGCGGTGGCCATAGAAGTGAAAGCGGTACAACGCAATCAGCGGGCCGGGGTGGCGTGGCGCAAGAGCCCGCGCCTGCTCCAGCAGGGCCTGGGCCTGGCCGGGCTCTTCATAAAGACCGGCGGCCTCCTCGATCAGGGCCGTGACCTGCGGGCTGAGGCCGGCGCCGATGACGCTGTCAGCAAACGCCGCCAGGTCATCACCGAAGCCAAGCTTGTCCGCATTCATAGGGGCCTTTTTGGCAGCTTAGGAAGCAACCACCGGGGCCGGGCGGCCACGGCCAATCGAGCTGATGTCGATCTTGGTGATGCCGACCTTGGGCGCTGCATCCGCCGTGCTGCAGGCACAGGCTTCCTTGTTCGGGTCGATAAACGACAGGCCCGAACTGGTCGCAGTTTCTACAAAATCGATGGTGATGCCATTGAGCATCAAGCGGCTTTCTGCGGCCAGAAACAGGCGCACGCCGCCGACTTCCAACAGTTGCTCGCCGCCCTCGGGGGCCTGCTGTGCGCTGAACTCGGATGAGTAGCCCGAGCAGCCGCCGGGTGTGACCGCCAGGCGCAAACCGGCGCCTGCGGCCAGGCCGGAGAAGCGCACGATGCGGTTGATGAACTTGGCCGCAGCGGGCGTGACGGTGACGTTGGGCAACATATCAAACCTTTACGATGCAGCCGTCCACCGGACAGACTGCGACACACTGGGCCGTGTCGAAGTGGCCGATGCAGTCCGTGCACTTCTTGGGGTCGATGATGTAGGTGCCGTTCTTTTCACGGATGGCAACGTTGGGGCACTCGGGCTCGCAGGCGGAGCAGGCGGTGCAGGTCGAGCTGATGATTTTGTGGGCCATGGTGGTCTCCGGTGGGGTTGAAAAAGGGGGTGGGTCAGGCAGCCAGTGCGGCGCCGGCCAGGTTGGTGAATGCGCCCTGGCGAATCTGTGCGTCGCCGCGCGCCTGGTGCACGATCTCGCCCTTGGCAATGCGGCCGCGGTAATCGTTGAACCAGGCTAGTGCGGCCTTCTCAATGAACTCGCCGACATACTGGTCCACGGCTTCCACGCCGGCCAAGGTCAGTTCGTCTTTCGGGCAGGCGCCGATCTTGGCAACCAGCACTGCGTGGCAGTCGTTGATGGCCCGCACCACGGACGGCAACTGTGCGTCATCGCCCTCGCCCCCCTGGCAATACTGGTCGACGCGGCGGTGGCCAACGAAGAGCGCCTTGGCGGCAGAGACTTCAAACACCTGGAATTCGGTGACATGGCCGAAGTGTTCGTTGACGCGCCCGCCGCCCTTGGTGGCCACGGCCACCATCACGGTCAGGTCGTCGGCCACAGTGATGGCGCTTGCTTCTGCCAATGCCTGCTGCTTGGCGGCCTGTTGCGCGGCGCGCTCCACTTCCACCTTGTCCTGGTACTGCTTGCGCTTGTCCAGGTCATAGACCACGTCCATGGTTTCCAGTTTGTCGAGCGTGAATTCTTCGCTGCGGTCTTCACCCAGCAGGCCCACGGCGTCGGCGCGGCATTGGCGGCAATGGCGCATCAGATTCGCGCCGCCCATGCAGGCGTCCTGCACGGCCTTCAACTCGGAAGCGGTGGGCCCGCGCTGGCCGGTCAGGCCGAACACCGTGCCGTGCTCGGCCTCTGAGATCAGCGGCATGATGTTGTGCAGGAAGGCGCCGCGCTTTTTGACTTCGCGGTTCACCTCAATCAGGTGCTCGTCGTTCACGCCGGGGATCAGAACCGAGTTGATCTTGGTGAGCACGCCGCGCGCGGTCAGCATCTCCAGGCCCAGCATCTGGCGTTCATGCAGGATGGTGGCGGCTTCAATGCCGGTCACGCGCTTGTGCTGCCAGAAGATCCAGGGGTAGATTTTTTCGCCCACGGCCGGGTCCACCATGTTGATGGTGATGGTGACGTGGTCGACGTTGTATTTGCAAATCTCGTCCACATGGTCGGGCAGGGCCAGGCCGTTGGTGGAGATGCACAGCTTCAGGTCCGGCGCCTGCTCTTGCAGCATGCGGAAGGTCTCAAAGGTCTTGGCGGGATTGGCCAGCGCGTCGCCCGGGCCGGCAATGCCCAACACCGTCATCTGCGGAATCTCGCTGGCGACAGCCACTACTTTTCTGACGGCCTGCTCGGGTGTCAGCTTTTGCGAAACCACGCCGGGGCGCGACTCGTTGCTGCAGTCGTATTTGCGGTTGCAGTAATTGCACTGGATATTGCAGGCCGGGGCCACGGCCACGTGCATGCGGGCGAAATGGTGGTGCGCCTCTTCGGAATAGCAGGGGTGGTTCTTGACCTTGTCCCAGATTGCCTGGGGCATGTCGTCCGGGCCGTCGGAACTGCCGCAACTGGCCTTGCCTTCAGAACCGTGGGTGTCGCAACCGCCTCCTGTTTCCGGCACATCCAATTTGGCGCCCAGGGGCTTGATTTGACCAATGCTCACAAAAGTCTTGGCTGGCATCGACTGCGCGCTGGCTTGCATGGAAACCCTTTTCGCGTCCGTAATGGCCGCATAGGGTCTTAATAGCTAAATCCATGCCATGCGGAAGCGTGCTGTTTTGCCGGTTCTTTGTCGGTTGTGGCACACAGGCGGGGGGTGCTTGGGCGGTGTTTTCAGGTGCAGCTGTCAGTGATGCGACAAAGCTGACACAGGTCTGAATAAAGTTCTACCGCAGATCGGCTGCTAGCCCATCCAATTGTTGTTTAATCTGTAGGGTATTTACAGAAATGGCCCTTGGCTACGCAACCGGCTGTCCGGGCTGGGTGGGGACATTTCGAGCGGGCGGCATCCCGACAGGGACCGAATAAACAACAAGCGAAAGCAAGATGGCATGAATATCCAGGAAGTCTCAATCCAACTCCTCCAAAGCATGACGGAAGATGGCATCGAATTTTCACAGGCCCGCGCCTATACCGGCGACGTGCTGTTTACCGAAAAGATGTCTGGGACCCAGGTCTACATCATCAAGGAAGGCCAGGTGGACCTGTTCCTGATGCGCGAGGAGCGGCGGGTGGTGGTGGAGTCACTGACCAAGGGCCAGTGCTTTGGCATGAATTCCAGCCCGCTCAACAGTGGCCGGGCCGCCAATGCGATGGCCGCCACCTACAGCGAACTTTACGTGGTGGATGGCGCGGCCTTGGAGGGCTATCTGGACGAAACGCCCAAGCCTGTGCGGGCGATGCTGACCACCCTGGCCGGCCGCATTGCGAGCTTAAGCGAGCTGATTGCCACCCGCGTGAACTACCAGCCGGAAATACTGGTCTATGCCCAGCTGCTGCAAATGGTGGGCATGGCAGAGCTGGGAATCCGCAAGGGAGATGCTCGAGGAACCGCCGACAAACAGGTTCTTGCAAGCGTTTTGCTGGGCGATTTTTTTGCTCAGGTCCGGACCATTCTGGGTCATTCGGATCTGCACTTTCGCCACACCCTGGGCAAGCTGCTGCGCCAGCACCTGATCCGCGTAGAGGACGAGTCGGGCAATGGCAAGCGCCTCATTTTTTCGCCCAAGGACATCGTGATGCTGGCCCGAAAAATGTCGAGCACCGACAAGGAAAAGGACAAGATGGACTACGAGTACGTCACCATCAACGAGTTCGCCGACATCGTGGAGGTGGACCGCAGCACCCTGTTGACCAAGTTGGCACGCAGCGAGTTCTCGGAAGACATCTTCACGTTTCGCAAGAGCGAGGTGGTGCGCCTGCTCGACACCAAGGGCAAAAAATTCTTCAGCGACCGCAAGATCAAGACGCCCGATGAGTTTCTGGACATCGAAGACATCGAGTTTGCGGACCAGAAATCGATTGTCGAGGTGCTGGCACCGATTGACACCTTTGACCTGGCCAAGCTGATCTCCACCATGGATGAAGGCAAGGCCCGCGAGAAGTTGATCAACAGCCTGCCGCGTGCCAAGCGCCAGGAAGTGGATTCGGACCTGGCCACCATGGGCAATGTCGACCCCATCGAAGCCAAGCAAACCGGGCAGCGCATCATTGCCAGGGTCAAGGAAATCATGCTCGCCCGCAACTAGAACTTGCGCACCTCGATCCCGTTCTTCTGCAGCGCATAGCCCATCTGGCGGGGCGAAATTTTCAACAGCCGCGCGGCCTTGGCCTGGACCCAGCCGCAGCGCTCCATGGCCCAGACTAGGCGCTCGCGTTCGCCCTCGGGCTTGCCGTCGGTGTCGACGGCCGCCACCTCGGCCGCCTCGGCTGCGGTCAGAGGAATTTCACTGTCGGCAAAGTCTGACAGGCCGGATGAGGCCGACAGGGGCGCGGGCATGGACGTCGGTGCGCTGTATGAGGCTGCCTGCGGCGCCATGGGCACCTCCACCACCGGGATGTCGGTGATGCGTGTCGGTGTGACAGCATCCTCGCGCTCGATATGGTGCAGCACCTGGGTCAGGCAGCGGTTCTCCTTGCAGGGGAAGGCCAGGTCGGTGATCACATCGCCCTGCGCCATGGTGGCGGTGCGCTCCACGCAGTTTTCCAGCTCGCGCACATTGCCCGGCCAGTAGCAGCTCGACAGCACGCGCATGGCGCCGGAGCTGAACTGGGCCTTGCGCACGTTCTCGCGGTTGAAGCGTTCCAGAAAATGCTGGGCCATGGCGGGGATGTCTTCGCGGCGCTCGCGCAGCGGCGGCAGCTGGATGTTGACCACGTTGATGCGGTAGTACAGGTCGGCGCGGAATTCACCGGCCTTGACCATGCGCTCCAGGTTGCGGTTGGTGGCCAGGATCAGGCGCACATCCACCTTCACGGGCATGCT
>TBL_comb47_HYPODRAFT_10006935_pt1 | contig 12082 bp, 18 predicted proteins | sample TroBogypolimnion_40_FD_10682 | JGI IMG/M metagenome (IMG submission 10682) | reverse complement strand
CGGTCAGACCGTGTCGTCCGCCAGCCTGATCCCCCGTGACGTTGTGGCCACCGAGGATTTCGGCCAGTTCAGCCCAGACAAGATCCTGGGCAACCAGAACTACCTGGATCCCCGCAGCCAGATTGGTTACCCCGAGACGCTGGGCGGTGTTCTGCGTAACGCCAACCGCGACTTCCGCTCCGAGCCACTGAACCCCCGCACCCCAGTGAGCATCTTCAACCTCAGCACGATTCCTCCAGATGTCATGCGGCCCAAGTTTGAGATAGATTACGAATACAGTTGAGTTAAATAAATTCTTTCTATATAGCAGTAAATGAAAAAGTGCAACGTCTGTAAAGATGATAAAGAGCTTACAGAGTTTCATAAAATGAACTGTGCACCAGACGGACACGCGTATACCTGTAAGCCATGTACTAGAGAATACGGCAAAAAAAGAGTAACTACAACTCTTGCAGGACGCATTTCCGTTTTGTGTTCAGCCGCCAGGCAACGAAGCAAAGTAAAAAAGTATGATTTCGACTTATCAGTCGATATACTGAAAGCGATGTGGGAATCGCAGGAAGGTAAATGTGCTTACTCAGGTCAGCCCATGAATTTAGTTGGAAATTGGCAAGTGTCTCTTGAACGTAAAGATCCTTCCAAGGGGTACACACAGGACAACACGTGTTTGATATGTCTTGAACTGAACGGAAGAGACCAATGGACCCCTGAAAAGGTGGAACATTTCAGGAACCTGCCAAAAGGTCAGGAAGTAGACTATAGTAATGAAGTTATAAAAAGTTATAGATTTACTTCAGTTCACAAGGGAAAAATAGACTTGCTTCATTTACGCCAGAAGATGTACGCAGCTAAAATGAATGCCAAAGCCTGGACTACAAAGAAGAAAAACAGAAATATGCTAGATACTACTTTTGATTTGGATTTAGAACGTCTCGTACAGATACTAAAAGACCAGAAGGGACTATGTGCCTATTCTGGTATTGAAATGGGGTATGGCACTGGAAACGACCTTTCACTTTCTATAGAACGGCTTGATCCGAGAAAAGGATACTACCCAGCAAACATAGCTCTTGTATGTAAAATATTTAACGTTGGAGACCATCGGGTTCAGTCAGACGAGGTTCGAGAGTCATATCCTTCGTGGTCCAAGGAAAAATGCGAGATTTTCTTAAAGAAATAATACGGTGTCATCATAGAATGGATTTTAAAACCGCTATGACTGAGTGGGTCGCCCTCAAGGCCCAGTTGGCCGCAGCTCGCAAAGATCTCCAGACGCTCAACACGCGCGAGAAGGATCTTCGCAAGTTTGTGACGCTTCACATGCAGCAGAATGAGATTGACGCCGTCAAGGTTCAGGACAAGGTCAAGGTCAATTTGAAAACAAAAACGACCAAAGGCTCAATAACCAAAGAGGTTATTCTCAAGGGTCTCCGATCATTCTTCGGTGGGAACGAGGCTCAGGTCGAAGGGGCCTGGAACGCTATCCAGGACTCGGCGCCCACCAAGGAGACGGCTTCCGTGTCCGTAACAGGCCTTAAGGACGTGACGCCCTAAATATTCAAGTAAAAATGGGCGTCAACGACGAATATTCACGAGATGCGTACCTTGGCGAACACTACGCATACAATTCGGACGAGGACCCTGACGAATTTGATTCTCAGCTCGACCCAGAGGATTGGCAAGCCGTGTATTCCGAAGACCTTTTGGACGCGTGGATGGTCATCTACGACGAGCTTCAGAGGAACTATCTGACGCACATCGTCAAGTACTCTCAGTTTGTTGATTTTGTTATGACTCCCTGGAAGTGGCGTCCCGTTACAGACCCCAAGCCGACGCACAGGCGTTTATGGTCTGAAATCTCAACCATCGAGACGATAGACGATCGGGTCTGGGAAGACCAGTTTCACGGGTGGGCTCAGCACTACTTGCGGGCTCTTTGAACCGACCACGCAGTGGTCTTGGCTCCGCCGTAACAAAGTTATATAAGGGAAGGGAACCGAAGGTTCCCGTCGGATCGTAGATCCTCCTTCGGGCTCAAATTATATAGCTTTATATAAATAAATGATCGACATAACAGGACCAAAAGTCCTCGTGCCGACCATCCTTTTTGCTCTCTTGAGTCCAGGACTTTTGCTTAGCTTGCCACCAGGTTCCGGACTTTTGATACAGGTACTCTTCCACGCCTTGGTCGTAGCTCTTTTGTCATGGCTCATCATCCATTTTGTTTTCAAATTCACAATGACCCCGGCCGACCTCATAGTTCCGGCCCTTCTCTTCGTCCTCTTGACACCAGGCGTTCTCTTGACTTTGCCACCCAATGGTGGACCGGTGTTCCTCTCAGGTAAGACGGGTATAGTTCCAGTTCTGGTCCATACACTGGTGTTTTCCATCGTGTGGGCAAGTCTACGTGGTTTCTTTCCCCAGTTTTATTAGAGTATGAAAAACCTCATCATAGGCCCAGGCGCCATGGGTTTCTTTATGTACCTTGGCGTCGTCTCGAAACTCAAGAGGGAAGGTCAACTCGATGATCTCGAGGCTTTATCGGGTGCATCGGCCGGTGCTCTCATAGGCTTTCTATTTTGCTTAACAAAAGGAGACCCGACAAAGGCTCTGGACTTTGCTTTGAGTGTTCCCGTCAAGCAAATCATGAAGCCAAACATAAAGTGTCTCCTCAAGGACTATGGTCTTATTCCTCATACAAAAATACGTAAAGTCCTTGTTGGGGCATGTGAGTTTTTTATTGGCAAGGAAGACGTGACTTTTCAAGAACTCTACGACTTGTACCCCGTGAAACTCCACGTATCGGCCTATTGCGTAGACTTTATGAAGACGGTGTACTTTTCGGTCGATACGACCCCTTCCATGTCCGTGCTTGATGCTGTATGTGCCTCGGTCGCCATACCTTTTCTCTTTTCGAGTGTAAAATTGAAGGATGGCTGGAACTATATAGACGGTGGGGCAGCAGAGTTTGTTCCAGGGTCTCCTTTTTTAGGACAAAATAGCGTCTTGGCCATGAAACTCGCATGGAACCGTCTTCCCGAAGTGAAAGATCTCAAGACGTACGCCATGAGTATTCTCTATTCAACAATGAAATTGAGACATGTATATGATTTTCAAACACTTGATTTAGACAACTCAGATTCTGATGTGTATGATTTCGGTGCGTCAAACGATGCAAAGCTCAAGATGTTTTTGAAGGGTTACGAGCAGACCCGCTAGGGTCTGCGAGGCCGGAGGCCTCCCTGTAAAACTTTAGGGACCTGCGGTCCTAGAACTTTTTTCCCTCCTAAAAATAACAAAAGATGCGTACCATTATTCGATCGGGATACGTTCAGCACCGTAAGTCTAAGCGTATCACGGTCCACCGCAAGGATGGAAAGACCTATACGTACACGCGCAAGGCGGGCGTGACCCGCGTGCGTGCCGTGCCTACCAAGGATGTGGGTGCGATAGGCAAGGGTCCCAAGGTGATCGGCAAGCTCAAGGCGGGTATGTTGACCCGGTACCACTACCACCCCGTGGAGGCACCCAAGGATCGTCGCCGTGCGCTCGTCAAGGCGGTGACCAAGGGTCACGAGGACCCTCACGCCGTCATCCGCCGCCTCATCGCCATCAGCACGTTGACCAAGCGGACTCTGCCCCGTGCGTCCCGCATCTACAAGGAGGATGCTCGGTGGGTCCACAGCAAGTACTCCAAGATGTTCGGCCGTACTCGGCGTTAAATTCTTGAACTAAATTAGTATGAGTCAGACCAAACTCCAACGTTTTCAAAACTATGCCATGCGACCAAACACTAATATCAAATGGTCGATAGCACATGGTAAGTATACGGACCCTTCACATCTTCGACACTTTCCAGTCCCCGAAGGCGTGTATGTTTCGCTCGTAGCTGTACCCGGGTTTCCCCTCTCTAAAAACATCATCTATCACCCCACGTTTCATGCGCTTCACCGAAACATCCGTCTTACACGAGAGTTTATTCGACACAGAATTCCTAGACAACAATTACCTTCGGCCCTTCGCTATTTTTACTCGCAAAACCCGCGTATTTACCTTCCAGGAGACCCCATCGTAGACTTGGAACTGGAGTACAAGGATACAGACCCGTACACAAACATCTTCCTCGGTGTCAAGAGCCTCAAGCACCACTCAAAGTCTTTTACAAACTCGAAAGTTCACCTGTCGAACATATTGACTCGACCGGGTGTCTACTTTATCATCGCGTGTCGCGGCACCACGAATAACAACACGAGGAGGACTATGCAACGTCACGAGGAGAGTCTCGCACAGTCCCTTTGGAAACGCCCAAAGAACACCGTGTCACTGCGTCGAAACGCCAACGAGCCTCCAGCTAAGAGGCGGTACTAATTTCTCGCCAAGTATAAATGTACAGACCTCCTGGGTATGTTCATCCGTATTTGGCAGGGGCCGTGGGTGCGAACAGGAGGGCTGCTCGCCAAGCAAATGAAAGGCGTGAGCGGGAAGCTAGAAACAGGGCTGCACAGCAAGCTCGGCAACGCCAACTTAGAAACCGAGCTGCACAACAAGCCCGTCAACGCCAAGCTAGAAACATTGCGGAGAGGCAAGCCCGGCAGGCTCAAGAGGTTATAAATCTCCAGCTTGCTCGGCAATTACAAGCGAACTTTAATGCAGCTGCAAATCAAGGTGTTAACATACCACAAAATGTACAACGAGCCGTAGTGGCCGTTGGGCAACAAGCGGCTAATAGAGCCGCAAATGGCAACAACAACGAAAGAAGAAGAGCGAGGCAAATAGGTGCAGAAATTGGAGGAGAAATTGCTGTTAAGCTCGTAGAAGCGAAACGTTTGCTTGCTGCAGCTGCGCGATACGCCGCGAACGGTTCAGTTCTTTTAGCTAGAAAGCTGGGTGAAAAGGCGGCTCGTCTGTCACAAGAGGTGATGGCCATAGCACCTGAACGCCAAGTTATTAGAGACTATGCGGGGAGAATATTCACATATTCACAGGGACTTTTGAGAAGACTAGGTGGTGCGGGTTTACTTACGTACGCAACAAACCTCCTTGGAAGACTTCGAGTTCGACGGACTCCTCCTCTAGCACCCGCGAGATCAGTTAATAATAACACAAACATAAATAGGCAACTTAACAGGATAAGAGTAAACCGCATGGCCACGAGAAATGGTAATGCTGTTCTATTGAACAGAACCAATAAGAATCTTATTTTAGGGCTGAGTGACAACGTACCCGAGTTTTTCATGATTAAAAAGATAATTGAGAATATTAATCAGACCGCACAACCTGAAAGCTGGAAAGAACAATTATTATCCAGAATTCCTCAATATTTGAGGATTATGAGGTATTATAAACAGATAGACGCGCACGTTTCTAGAATGCCCATGCCAAGTTTAGAAGATTTGAAATCATGGAACACTCCGGCGGGAAGAGCCGAGATGCCGGCTTCAATTAACAGCATCAAAGCCTATGCTCAGAGTGTCATAGGTACAATGATTCATTATGAAAATATATGGCAAGTATTGGGTGAGTCATATGGTATTTATAGGCATGGATATGGCAGAATTACAGAAGCCAAACGTGCCAAGGAATCAATAGATCTTATAAAGTCTTATTCTGGAAAAATGAATGACCAAATACACCAATCAGCTCTTGCTTTCAGGGACGTTTATAACAGAGTTGGGGAACGAATGGTTTTACCCTTTGTTCGAAAACTTGCGGAAGCCAATGCAGGAACACCCTGTATCGATGCAGGAACTAGCGCCTTATACGAAGTCAGTCAGGAGATTCAGAACAACTATCCATCGAATATAAATAGGTTAGTTCCCAACTCAAACAGATGGACTGGAACACAATACAGTATTACTACGAAAAATGGAGAATTAAATAATGGCGGTAGACTTACATTAAATTCAGTGTTAGAAAATCACTCGTCTAGATTGACTAATCAAGTGCGTTTGGATAGGAACTTGTTCTGGAACTCCGTTAAAAATAAAAATTTGAAGATAAACGGAAATACTAAGAAAATTAGTAACATACCTTCAGCTAAAAATTGGATAAATAATTGGCACAGACGTGAAGTAAGAGGAGGGAGAGCCAACTAGACCCACACGATAGCATCACCGATACCAGATACGGGACCTCCTAAAGGCCAAAAGGGTTCGATGGACCATGGACCCGTATGACTGAGTATATCAAGGAGGATATGTAAGGCGTATATTTTCCGAGCCCTTGAATTTTGAATCAAAATTAAGAACAAAAGGGAGTGAGGAACCCTGTACAAGACTGAGTAGACCCACCAGTCTTGTATGAGAGACCATGGAACCGGCCATGGAACTAAGAGGAGCATGGGGAGGTCCGGGGCTATGGACCAGAGGGCGTCGGACCACGACGCCGCCCCAAACACGAGTTGGGTACAAAATATGTGTTGAGGCCAAAGCATCCTCCTCACTCCCCTTAAAAGAGACACACAAATATCTTTTAATGGACCACCTTCGAACAATAGCTGAAGACATATGGTCCTCTTTAGGCCCCGGGTACAGCGAGTCCGTATACCACTGTGCGTTCGAGGTGGCTTTGCGCGACCGTCAGATACCTTACGAGACTGAGCGTATCGTACCTGTGTACTACCAAGGTCAGAACGTCGGACACGTCAGAGCCGACCTTATCATAGACCGTAAAGCCGTCGTGGAACTCAAGTCGGTAAGCAGACTCAATGAGACGTACCGAATTCAGACACGAAACTACCTGACCCTTTTGGGTCTCTCACAGGGATACTTGATCAATTTTCCAGATAAATTGGGTTCCTTAGAGTTTGAGCGGATCGAAAAGGAGGCGTACCCTCCTCCGAGTGTGGAGATGTATTAGGAGGAGCTCCGCTCCGACTCGGACCCACCGGGTCCTCATACCGTGGAAATAAACTCCCATTTTAACTCATCACAAATTTTCTTCCAAATTTGGTCTTGGACATACAACTTCTCACGGCTTTTTAAAAGGGGGAAACACGGGAGGTACTGGTCTTCACCTAGCAATTCACTCATTTTATACAGACAAAAACTATAGGACAAGAAATTCTTACGGTTCGCAGGCTTGTGCTTCTCGAACGGTGCTTGTATGGCATGAAACATGAGTCTTAATTTGTCTTCAAGCGCTTGAGGCATCGTTGGAGGAGTGATGCCGCTAACTATAGTTGCTATATATGGTACATGCTCGTAATACTTGGCGTACCCAAGTTTCTTCAAAAGGGCTTTTACCTTTTCGTGAGTAATCTCCGAAAGTTCCTTGACCTTTTGTTTCCTAAATTCAGTTCTTAATTTAGCTATGACTTCTTCGGGAACGGTCGTAGACTCTTTAGCTTGGAACTGACTGATCCATTCATTAAAGTGGTTTTCCCTCTTGTATGAATAAACTATATGTTTCTCGAGGTCCTGTTCCTCCTTGAACCCTACCTCGTCGCCCAGTATGTACTCGGTAGCTCCACACTCTTTACAAATCTCCTCGGACGCCGACTCGTCAAACACGCGCGCGTACATGGCTCCACACTGGCGACAGGGTTTCTCGTGAATATCCTTGTCCGGTGTGACGTACTCGTACCCGTCCTCGACCTCTTTGAGATACTTTTTGTAAATATCGTTTCGTTGAACACCTTTACGGGACGATATCTGTACACCCGCCACCGTTTTGGTCTGTACTATGGTCGTTTCTTCAACCTCCTTCGTATATTCCTTTAGTACCGGAACACACGAAAGAAGATACTCGGCTAGTTCAGCCTCTGACGTACACGCGCGTATCCTTTCTTCGTACCTGGCCTCCATATATTTTTATCATATATAAACTTTAATTAGTCAGCCTCAACCTTAGGGGCCAAGTAAAACTTCAAGTCTCCCAGATTTGCAATTGTGTATCTGAAAATTATCGGCATGTTTTCATTCTCAGAGTCTTGCATGAGTTGAACGCTCGAACACATATTGGTCGCCTTGGTGAACAGGTTAATGTACTTGAGACTGAAAGTACTTCCGGTACGCTTTACAGTGTCGGGGAACTCTATGACCGTCTTTTGGTCCGCAAAGTCACCTTTACAACTGAGGGAGAGCGTGTTCCCCTCACGTATGATGTCCATCTCGGTCGCGAGGTTACCCATGTCCCGCGTGATGCGTTGAAAGTCGATGGCCGGTAGGGTGGTCACGACATTCATCTGAATATCCGGAAACTCGAGTATGTCCTCGTTAATGTCCAGCAATTTTAGTTTGAAATTGGTCGAAGATTTCTTGTCTGGATTCTCTATGAAAATCTCCATATAGTCTCTACCCTCGATACGTATAAACAAGGTGTCTTGCCCGGAGACCGACTTGAGGAGTTTGTACACGTTAGCCATGTTCAAACCGGCAATGATGTCCGTGGGACACTCGTACTCTTCAAAGTTGTCAGCGCTCAGGTCCATATGGACGAGGGTCACGCGGGCCGTATCCAGAGTCAAGATGTGAATACCCTTTTTGGTAAAATAGACATTCACATCGTTGATGATATCCTTCAGAACCTCAAAGACCGATTTGAGGGCCGATGCCTGAATCGTGCGAAAATGCATCTTAATTTATCCAAGTTTCAATTCTTTAAGGGCTGCGCGATCACACTCGAAGGGCTGCTGCGCAGCCCGCCCAACTGGTCTCATTTCCTCTGCGCCTGATAAGCGTCCGTCACGCTCATTGATATTTTGGCCTCCAATTCAGGTGTTAAAATAGGCTGAAGAGACTCACCGTATTTGTCCAGGTCAAAGAGTCCGGGGTTATCTGACCCGTCGAGGTTTTGACACAGACCCCCGCTACAGTCCCAGGACTCGAACTCAGTCGGTACCATCGACACGAGCCACGCCTTGACTTCGGCACCGACGTGCATGTTCCCCTCGTTTGTGACAAGGGTCGGGACCCTCGTGATCTTTTTCGAAGGAACGCCAGACGTGGTCACGTTATGGAACCGAACAATCTCGATCAGAGCAGGCTGGGTCTTGATGAAACCTATAATCTCCTGTGAATATTTACACTTGTCTGAATAGACCAGAAGTGCCATCTAATTTAGGTTGAGGGTTTTTGGGGGGACGGACGAGCGCAGCTCTCCGTCCCGCGCCTTTTTTATTTGTATAGAGTAATGAAGGACCTTGTGATCCTGGTCCTCGTGATCCTCGTCCTTTTCTTCCTATGGAACGGACGCCAGGGAACGTCGACCTATGCGGCCGGTGACGTGGACCTGAGCGCCCCCGTCCCACCCCTGGTTGTCCAGGCAATCATCGAAAAGGTCCAGTCTATGAAACCTGATATGGCTCCGATCGACACGGTCTTTGTAAACATCCAGCCCGATGGAAGCTACAAGTCTCGTATAATGTTTTTTGACACCAAGCACTTTTTGGGGACCCAGTACGATGTAAGCGCCAAGGTTGGTCAAGATGGGTCTGTGGATATTCTCAAGATTGGAGACTCGGCGACCGTTGATCCGACAGCAGGGTACAAGCCGGATAAGTACCAGCCGTGGGTCGATATCCAGAAGAACCTGGATGCTCAGTTCCAAGGTGCTCTTCAAGGATACAAAAACCAACCGCCTCAGCCCAACTTGACTAATATCGGAACTGCCTATAAACAGAACATGACGGTGACTCAGACGAATTTGCAAACAAGGTCCTGAGGGCAGTCCGAAGGACTGGCTCCCGGGACCGCCCCTAGGGCGCGTACCACTCCCGTCCCAAAATTAACCAGTTAAAATAGAATGGCTGTTTCGGCCAAACAAATTGTTGCTTCTGAAAAGAAGCGGGACCTTGCGAAAAAAGAGTACTACCGTGCCCTTCTTGAGCAATTTTGTCGTAAAATTAAGGTGGCTTCAGACCTAGGCAGTCGTGATGCGATACTGACCGTCCCTCCTTTCGTTGTTGGCTTTCCCAAGTACGACCTTCCAACGACCGTCGGGTACATGTGTCGCCAACTCCAGAGGCTCGGATACATAGTCAACCTCGTAGGTCCTCTCGATATCCGTGTTCAATGGACCAAAGCTGCGGCCCTCGACACGGAGATGGAAAAGGAAGAGGTTGACCCCGGTGTGTACCTCCCGAGTCTCGTCAACCTCAAAAAGACGGCTGAGAAACTCAGGATTACGAAAAAGAATTAAAGCTTCAATTTTCATGTAAAAATATGGAAGTTTCAGTCCAACTCACGTGTCCCTGTCGCCCCGGATTTTGTTATAAAAATGCCGTGTCACTCGTTCAGCACAAAAGGTCCAAGATACACAAGACCTGGGAATCTTTACAGGAAAACAAGCAGGACAAGGTACGTTCAAAGCAATTTGAAAACGAAATTGAGAGACTCAAGCGCCGTCTGACGCACAAAGAGGAGATTGAGTCTGAACTCCTTGCTCGGATACACCAACTCGAATATGAGCGAGACTATTGGAAGTCTCAGCTTGATGGAGTGTACGTGAATTAGTCATTTAATATTTCTCTCAATGTACTAAATGGACCTTTTGAACGAGTCCGAGCGCCGGTTCACGAAGAAACTTTGTGATGCTATGATTCCCGTGATGATCGAAGCCTTTTGGGAGATTTGGCTCGAGGCCAAGAAGGAGTCTCAGGGCAAAAACACCACGCGGGTCTTCCAGGAGCTGCTTCGGGGTGTCAAGACCTGGAACTCTTCAATTTCACTCAAAAATACAGATGCCATCATCAAGAACCAGCCTTTGTTTCCAAACCTCCTTGCGGCTGTTTTTGTGATTCACGTCAAGATTCTGAGTGCGATCAGAACCGACAAAAAGTCTAAAAAGATCAGTATCAAGCTGCCCGCGAACGACGTCTTTGTCCAACGGTGCTACGAGGCGTGTGCTAAGGACCTGTACGAGAACCCCAGTATCATCGTGGACAACAAGTCTGAGGAGGAAAGAAAAGAGGTGTTGACTGCCCGATTTTGTAAGAGGATTGGCGAAGTTATTGAGGACCTAGTCCCAACTGCCGAGATTCTCAATACGTACCTTCCCCTTCCAGCAGCCGGGGAGGACCTGGATATGGATCATGAGGACGAGGACCCGGAGGGTGACGAGGACGTGCCGGATTTGGCTGAGGACGAGGGCGTTCCGTTGGGAACGCCCGCGAGTGAAAACCTCGACACCCTTCCTCAAAATACGGGCAACATGGAGTTTGGAAAGACACCAGGCGGCGTCGATACAGCCGTGACCGTCAACAACTCTTTGACTCCACCGAGCGTTCCAGGGGGCACTCCGCCACCCGCCGACGAGGGTGAGTCCTTGTTTCCAGATGCGCCCACAAAAATTCAAAAATTAAACCACTCTTAGTAATAGATGGACCAGTATTGCCGTGAGCCTATGAGTGCCGCTGCCATTGCCGTAGCCGTCGTCGTTGCCTATGTCTATTTAAGATCAAAAATGAATAACGAAGAGAAATTGAAAAACTCAGACTATTTCAAGCCCGCCTTTCTCGTTGGTCTCCTTGTATATTTCATAGTGAGCCAAGGTCAGGGTGATTCTGGACCAGTTATGAAGGAGCCTTTTTGATTTTAAAAATTGAAAACTAGCTGCGCTAAACAACTTAAGGACTGCGTCCTTAAGTTGGATTAAATGACCACCATAAAAGCCTTTGATGATATGATGACCCAGTTCCTCGGGGAACTCAGTAACGTGTTTCCCGACGAGCCTGCAAAGACGGGACCAGACTGCAAGACGTTTATGAAACAGGTTGCACCGTGGGCCGGTCAAATGACGTCCCGTGACGACTCTTTCTTCTGTGACGAGAACGAGTTTGCAAAGAGTCTGAACCTTCCGGCCATCTGGAAGCGTGAGGATTGTTCGGCCAATACGAAACAGGCCATTTGGCAGTACCTTTCGTCCCTGTACATGATTGCGACGACTCTGAGTATGTTCCCTCCAGAGACGCTCAGTGCCATCGAGGCTGCTGCCGAGAATTGTGCCAAGAACATGAAGCTCGGTCCGAACGGTCAGCCGGACGAGGCGTCTTTGATGGCCAGTGTTAACAGCATGATGAGTCAGATGATGAGTGGAGGTGGCGCCGGGAACCCTTTCGCGGCCTTGCTTGGTGGGGCCTCCG
>TBL_comb47_HYPODRAFT_10006934_pt1 | contig 12084 bp, 9 predicted proteins | sample TroBogypolimnion_40_FD_10682 | JGI IMG/M metagenome (IMG submission 10682) | reverse complement strand
TGAGGCTGTGGTTGAACAGAACGCCGCCGACCGAGCGGAAATAGGGGTTGGCCGCGACCACGGTGATGGCGGGAAGATCGGTACAACCCTCGAAAACGCCCTCGTCCATATAGCTCAGGCTGGCCGGGAGAACCACGTTGGTCAGCGACGTGCAGTATTCAAAGGCGACGAACCCCACCGAAGCCAGGTTCGCCGGCAAGACGAGGTTGGTCAGGCTGGTACAGTAGTCAAACGCCATGTCGCCGATGTCCGTGACGCTGTCGGGGATGGTAATGCCCGACAGGTTCTGGCATGTGAAAAACTCCCGCATCCCGAGACTGGTCAGAGTGTTCGGGAGAGTGACGCTGCCCAGGCTGTCATTATTGCCCAGGGCCTGATCGGCCAGGTTCGTGACGCTGTTTGGAATGATGAGGTTGGTCAGCGTCCTGCACCCCTCGAAGGCCAAGGTGTTTATGCTGGTGGTGCCGTAGGGCACGGTGTAATTACCGGTCTTTCCTGCCGGATATTGGATTAGCGTGCTTTGGCTGTGATCGAACAAAACCCCGTTGACGGAAACGAAGTTCGGGTTGAGTGGATCGACCGAGATGGCTGAGAGCAGGGCGCAGTTGCCCAGGGCTCGACTGCTGAGACTCGCCACGCTCGCGGGCAAGTGAATTTGGGTCAGGCCGTTGCACATCAAAAAAGCGCCCTGGCCCAGGCTGGTGACTCCGCCGGGCAGAGCGACTTGCGGCAATGCCCAGCACGCCTCGAAAGCCAAATCTCCGATGGTCAGCAGGTTGGCGGGGAGAGCGATGTTCGTCAGGTTGTAGCAGGCGGAAAAGGCCCACGGTCCGATGTTCGTGACGCTATCCGGGATCGTGACATTGGTCAGGCTCATTTCGGACCCGAACGCGTTGTACCCGATGGCGGTCACGGGGGCGCCGTTGATAACCCCCGGGATGGTCACCGTTCCACCGTTGCCGGTGTAGCCGGTGATCATCGCCGTGCTACCGTCCGTGGTGTAGGTGAAGTCTCCAAACGAGAGCTGCGCCGCGAGGTCAGACGGCAACAGGAGCAGCCCCAGGCTGAAGAGGACAAGGGCAGCGCCACGGCTGCCACGATGGATGCGCCCAGCAGGTCCAGCGACCAACCGCAATCGAGTCCACGGCTCCATCGTGACTAAACTCAACAACGCCGGGCCCGATGGAAACGCTCTCATAACATCCCTTACTGGTGTGTAGCTACTATGAAATTAGTATAAAGGAAAGAGAATCTGATTTCAAGATCAAAGATCCATCTTGGGGTTTCACCCAACGACGCGAAGGCGCCGAGGAAACGAGGGCCGTGAAGAGGTCGGTGCTAGAATAATGACGCTTTTTCGTGCTCACCGCGTCTCCTGGTCGCCCGATCGCCGCAAGCAGTCGCGAAGTCGAGCCACCCGCCGCGACGGGCGGCGCTCGACCCGGCTCACCGCCTGGGTCACCCGCGCAGAGTGGCCCAGGTCCAGCAGGTCCCCCACCCAGCGCAGCGTCACCGTCGTCTGCCGCCGCAACCACCAAGCTAGCACCGACTTCTCCGCCACCTCGTCGTAGGCCCGACGCGCAGGCCCGCTGTGCGATTCCCGCCGCGGCCCCCGGGCTCCAACCGCTCCAGCCATTGCTCACGAAAGCGAAGATGCCCGTCGTTACCGCGTGCCATGACGCCTGTCCCCTAACCCCTCATCTTCACTTCACCATCTTCACTTCACCATTGCCCCAGCCAGAAAAATGGGCCATATCCCAGCCTTGGTATGAAGCCCAAGCTCAACTTCCGCCCGCCGATCGGGCAAATGGCCTGGCTGATCCTCGCTTTGGGGGTGGGCCCGGGGAGCGCACAGGAAGCGCTCCCGGAACTGCGCACCGCTGAGCAGGTCCGCCGCCTGACGGCGGACCAGGCGGAACGCCATTATCCCGTCCGGCTCCGCGGGGTGGTCACCTTTTTCAACCAAGGCTTGTTTTCCCGCTTCGTCCAGGACGATACGGCCGGGATCTATCTCCAGGACTGGGCGGACCCACCCAATTTGCTGCCGGGCCAACTCGTCGAGGTCGAGGGCAAGACCAGTGCGGGCGAATATGCCCCGGTGGTGACCCCGGAGGTTGTCCGCGTGGTGGGAGAGGGCCGTCTGCCGGACGCCCGGCCCGCCTCGTTCGATGAATTGGCCAGCGGCCGCGACGACAGTCAATTGGTCGAGGTGACCGGCATCGTCCGGTCAACGCGGCGCGATGAAACCGCCAACTGCCTGGTGCTCGAGATTGCCACCGGCGGCGGACGGTTCACGGCCTACGCTCCGGCTCCGGGCCAGGCCCAGGATCTCGTGGACAGCCAGGTGCGCTTGCGAGGGGTGTGTTCGACGGAGTTCAACCGGCAGCGACAACTCCTCCACATCCGGCTCCTGGTCCCGCGCCCGAACGATCTCGCCATCCAGCGCCCCGCCCCGGCCGATCCGTTCGCCATCCCCAGTCAAAACCTGGGAAGCCTGCTCCAATTCACGCCGGAAGGCACCTATGGGCACCGGACCAAGGTGGCCGGCACGGTGGTCTATCAGCAACTTGGCGGTTCGCTATTCATCCAGGACGAGAAACAGGGATTGCTGGTCCAGACCACCCAGCGCACCCCGCTACGGAGCGGCGACCAAATCGAGGTCCTGGGGTTTCCCGCCACCGGAGATTATACCCCCATTCTCCAGGACGCCATTTACCGGGTGGTGCGCGCGGGCGCGGAGCCGAAACCGGCCCGCATTGGCCTGGATGAAGCGCTGCAAGGGACCTATGATTGCCGCTTGGTGCGCCTGGAAGCCCATTTGCTGGACCGCGCGCGGCAGAGCCCCGAACCCTTCCTCGTGCTCCAGATCAACCAGTTTGTGTTTCACGCCTACCAGGGACCGAACGAACGCCCGGATCCGTTTTCCCGGCTCGCCAACGGCAGCCAGGTCGCCGTGACCGGTGTGTGCGCGGTCGAAGCGGGCAGTGAATGGCGCGCGGGCGGCGACTGGCGGGCCAAGTCTTTCCACCTGCTGCTCCGTTCGTCCTCAGACGTCGCCGTGCTGCGTTCGCCCCCGTGGTGGACCTTGGGGAAGATGCTTTGGATGGTGGCTATGCTCGGACTGGTCGTGCTCGGGGCCTTCGCCTGGGTGGGCGTCCTGCGCCGCCGCGTCCAGCGCCAGACCGGGATCATCCGCCAGAAGCTCGCCGCGGAGGGGGCCCTCAAGCAGCGTTACCTCGATCTCTTCGAAAACGCCAACGACATCGTCTATACCCACGACCTCGCCGGCCGCCTCACTTCGATAAACCAAGCCGGGGAGGATCTCCTCCAGTTGAGTCGCCAGGAAATCCTCGCCCAGCATTTCACAGACCTGATCGCGGCCGAACAGCGAACCGCCGCCCGGCAGTGGCTCGAACAGGTTTTCAAGGGGGCGGCCCCGCCGACCGTAGAGTGGGATTTTACGGCCGCCGCCGGTCAGCGCATCAAACTCGAAATCAGCACCCGCCTCATCGAGCACAACGGGCACCCGGTGGAGGTCGAAGGCATCGCCCGCGACATCACGGAGCGCAAGCGTCTGGAGCAGGAAATCCTGGAAATCAGCAACCGCGAGCAACGGCGCATCGGGCACGACCTTCACGACGGTGTGTGCCAGCAACTGGTCGGCATTTCGTATCTCACCGAAGCCCTGGCCGACCGCCTCCAGGGGAAAGCCACGCCCGAATCCGCTGAGGCGGGCCGCATCAGCGGCCTTCTTAACACCGCCATCGCCCAAACCCGGGCCGTCGCCCGCGGCCTCTTCCCGGTGCGCCTGGAAGAAAACGGCCTCGCTTCCGCCTTGGAAGAGCTCGCCGCCAACGCCTCGAGCCTGTTCCAAATCCCCTGCCATTTCGTCTCGGAACACCCTCCCGACGACATTGATCACGCCGCCGCCCTCCACCTGTACTATATCGCCCGCGAGGCGGTCGCCAACGCCGCCAAGCACAGCCGCGCGGCCAACATCTACCTCAGCTTCGAGCCGGCCCGAGACCGCTACGCGCTGACCATCCGAGACGATGGCGCCGGCTTCTCACCCCGCGACGCCCGGCAAGCCGGCATGGGGTTGCGCATCATGCATTACCGCGCCCGCGTCATCGGCGCCACCTTGGAAATCACCAGCCTGCCTGCCGCCGGCACCCAGGTCTGTTGCCTGTTCTCCCCCTCGTCGCGCCCGGGGTCCGTGCGACCACTATCCTGAGGAAGACTCTGGCGTCACGGCTAAGCCAGCGACCGATCGGAGGGTACATTGCGGGAAAAAACCGCTCGGTGATAGACGCCAAGGAGGTGGGGTGGGGAACCCGCAGAAGAAACGTTCTATCACCGAGCTGCCTTCATTACCTCACAGGTTGATAAGAGAGTCAAGAGAATATCTCAAGAAATATTCGAATTTTTTGCCGCCCGCAGTGTGTGGTCTGAGGCGCAGGCGGCAACCAACCCGAGCCTTGGCAGGCCTCCCGCTCGCTTCACGGCCGCGAGGCGGACCACTCATTCAAACCGCGCTCACCACCGGTCTTGGCGGCGGAGACCTGGAGCAATTCCATGGCCTCCCCGACCAGGTAGAGCGACCCGGCGACGACCACGAACGGGTCCTGCTGAACCGCCTCCAGGGCGGCGCCGAGGGCGGCGCATTCCAGGAGCGGAACCGTGGGGTTGGCGGCGCGACACGCGGCGGCCAGTTCCCGGGGCGCGGCGGTTCGCTCGCTATGGACGGGGACGAGCAGGATGCGGCCCGCCCGGGGCGCGAGCATTCGGCACATCGCCTCCCAGTCCTTGTCCTCCAGGATGCCCAGGACCAGGGTCGGTCTGGCCGACGGGAAGAACTCGGCCAGGGCCGAGGCCAGGATCTCCGCGCCGCCGGCGTTGTGGGCGCCATCAAGGAGGACCTGTTGGCCACCGCGACGGGTGATCAGTTGAAGGCGCCCCGGCCAATGGACCCGGGATAGGCCGGCATGAAGCACCGCTTCGGTCACAGGGATCTGCGCGGCCAGGACGCGGGTAGCGGCGATGGCGACGGCGGCGTTCATCCGCTGGTGCCGCCCGAGCAAGGGGAGCGGCAGGGTATCCAGGGGCGGAAGCTGAGCGTCCGTGGGCTGGACCAGGGTCAGCGGTGAGCCCAGTGCGCGGGCTTTGGCCGCGATCACCGCCACGGCCTCGGGCGTGTTCGCCCCGGTGACCACCGGGCAGCCGGGTTTGATGATACCCGCCTTTTCCGCGGCGATGCTCTCAAGCGTCTCGCCCAGCCATTTCTGGTGGTCATACTGGATGTTGGTGATGACGCTGGCCAGGGGAGTGACGATATTGGTGGAATCGAGCCGGCCCCCCAAGCCCGTTTCCCACACCACCAGGTCGCACCGCCGGGCCGCGAAATACCGGAGCGCCATCACGGTGGCGACCTCAAAAAAGGTCGGATGCTCACCCTCGGGAAACCCCTTCAGCAACGGCCGCAGGGCCGCGATTTCCTCCACGACGTCCCCTTCCCCGATCGGGGTCCGGTCGATCTGAATGCGCTCGCCAAAGGCCACCAGGTGCGGCGACGTGAACAGCCCCACCCGCAGACCCGCGGCCCGGTAAATACTCTCGAGCATCGCGCAGGTCGACCCCTTGCCATTGGTGCCGGCCACGTGAATGAACCGGAGCTGGTCCTGCGGGTTCCCGGCCAGGGCCGCCAGCTTGAAAGTGTTGGCCAAGCCAAACTTCGCCCCGAACCAGCGGAGGTCGTACAGGAACTGGATGGCGTCGGCGTAGGTCACCCGGTCAAAGCACAAATTCGACGCTGCTCGATCAGCTCGCGTCCCCCTGGCAGGAGGAAACCCACGTTCGCCCCACCGGCCCGGCGCGTTATGATCTCGAGAGCATTCACAGACCCGGCTCCGTCGCCCTTACTTGCCCTGGCTGTGCAGGTGCGCCGCGGCGATGAACCCTTTGAAGAGCGGGTGCGGCTGGTGCGGCTTGCTGTGGAATTCCGGGTGGAACTGGCAGGCGATGAAAAACGGGTGCTTGGGCAACTCGATGATTTCGACCAACTTGCCATCCGGCGTCAGCCCGCTGAACAAAAAGTCGGCCTTCTCGAAGCGTTCCCGGTAGGCATTGTTGAACTCGTAGCGGTGGCGGTGGCGCTCATTGACCACAAAAGCGCCGTAGAGCCGGGCGGTCTTGGTGCCGACCACCAACTGGCACGGCTGGGCGCCCAGGCGCATGGTGCCCCCCTTTTTCGTCAGTTTGGTCTGCTCGTTCAGCATGGCGATCACCGGGTGGGGCGTGTTGGGATCGAATTCAGTCGAGTGGGCCTTGGCCAGCTTGAGCACATTCCGGGCGAACTCGATCGTGGCGATCTGCATCCCGAGGCACAGCCCGAGGTACGGGATATTGTGCTCCCGCGCATAACCCGCGGCCTGGATCTTGCCCTCGATGCCCCGCTCGCCAAAGCCACCCGGCACCAGCACGCCGCTGAGCCCTTTGAGATGTTTCGCCGCCCCTTCCGTCTCGATGCACTCGGCATCGATCTTCTGGATTTCCACGCCGCAATCGTTGGCAATGCCCCCGTGGCTGACGGCTTCATAGACCGACTTGTAGGCGTCCTGGAGCTCGATGTACTTGCCCACCACCCCAATGCGCACGCGGTGCTGGGGCGCGATGATCTTGCGGAGGATTTCCTGCCAATGGGCCATGTTCGGCCGGGGCGTGTCCAGTTGCAGCATCCGGCAGACCTGCTCGTCCACCCGCTCGCGCTGAAGCATCAACGGCACCTCGTAGATGCTGTGGTCCACGTCTTTCTCCTCCACCACCGCCTCGAACGGCACATTGCAAAAGAGCGAGATCTTCTGGCGCAGCTCTTTGTCCAGCGGCCGCTCGCAGCGACAGACCAGGATCTGCGGCGCGATGCCGATCTCGCGCAGCTTGGCCACCGATTGCTGCGTCGGCTTGGTCTTCAACTCGCCCGCCGCCTTGATAAAAGGAACGTAAGTGACGTGGACGAAAAGCGCGTTGGTGGGCCCGACTTCGAGGGCGAACTCGCGGATCGCCTCGAGGAAGGGCAACCCCTCGATGTCACCCGTCGTCCCGCCGATCTCGGTGATGATGACATCCGCCTTGGTATGCTCGGCCAAGTCGTGAATCCGCTTCTGGATCTCGTTGGTCACGTGGGGGATGACCTGCACGGTCTTGCCGAGGTATTTGCCCTCGCGCTCGTTGTTGAGGACGGTCTGATACACTTGCCCGCTGGTCAGGTTGTTGAGGCGGGTGAGCTTGCAGTTGGTAAAGCGCTCATAATGGCCCAGATCCAGGTCGGTCTCCGCGCCGTCGTCCAGCACATAGACCTCGCCGTGCTGGTAGGGGTTCATCGTGCCGGGATCGACGTTCAGGTAGGGGTCGAACTTCTGCAGCGCGACCTTCAGGCCGCGGTTTTCGAGGAGCGTCCCCAGCGAGGCTGCCGTCAGCCCTTTGCCGAGCGAACTCACCACACCGCCAGTAACAAATATATATTTCATGTCTTGTACCCGTCAGATGATGAGGAGCCGTTCCACCCGCGCCACGTCCGCCGGCACGTCCACCCCAACGCTGTCATAGCTCACCGTCCGGACCGCGATGGCGATGCCGTTTTCCAGCGCCCGCAACTGCTCCAATTTCTCCGCCGCTTCCAACGGCGACACCGGGAACTTCACTAGGCGCAGCAGCGTCTCCCGCCGGTAACCGTAGATCCCCAAATGCTTCAAAAAAGCAAACGCCGCCAACTGTTCGCTCACCGAACGGCTGGCGGCCTCGCGCAAATACGGAATAGTGCGCCGCGAGAAATATAACGCGTTTCCCGCCGTGTTGACAACGACTTTCACGACGTTCGGGTTGTCGTATTCCGCCGGATCCCGGATCGGTGTGGCCGCCGTGGACATGGTCTCCGTTTCGAGCGCGCGAGCGACCGCATCGATCACCGCCGGGTCGATCAACGGCTCGTCCCCCTGGATATTCACCACCGCATCGCACGCGTTACGCCCGGCCACCTCGGCAATCCGATCCGACCCGCTCGGATGGGTGGCCGCCGTCATTTCCACCCGGCAGAAACGGCTGGCCACCTCCGCGATCCGCGCATCGTCGGTCGCGACGATGACCTCAGAAAGGGCCTTGGCCCCCCGGCAACGCTCGACCACTCGCTGGATAAGCGGCTTGCCCGCTATCAGCGCCAACGGCTTCCCCGGAAAACGCGTCGAGGCGTACCGGGCTGGAATGATACCCAGAATTTTCATGACCTCACCCTTTCCGCAGCAACTCGATCATCTCGCGGTCGAGTTTGTGCCCCCGAAAATCCTCGTACGAGACGTCCTGGCGGCCGCTGTCCATTACGCCGAACGATCCGCGCAAGTTCCACAGCGACCACCCCCACCCCGCCTCGCGCCAAAGGCCCAGGCAATCCTCCATCCAGGCCAGCACCGTTTTATGGGGCGTCCGGTTGTGGGCGCCCCATTCCCCGACATGCACACCGACTCCCTCCACCTCGAGCTTCTTCCAGGGCTCAATCCTGGTCTTCCGCAACGTTTCGCGATTGACCTCGTCCTTTTGCCCAGGCCGAAGCGGCCAGGTCGGTTCCGGCCACTGGTCGGAGCCGCGCACCCAACTGGCTTTGTGGTGCGAGATTTGCATCGGCTCGTAGCCCCGCGTGCTCTGCCCGATGCCGAGCCCGGCCAGGCCGTGCACCGGCGCCGTCCCCCACTTCAGCCCGTCGGCGATAACCAGGCGGCCCGCATCCTCCGCCCGAATCGCCTCGGTCAACCCCTTGACCACCCGCACATAGGTCGCCTCCGGGATGTCGGGCGGCTCATTCAGCAGGTCGAAACTCACGCGGTCATTGGGAATGCCTTTGAACCGTTTGGCCAAGTGGGCCCAGTGGAAGGCACAGGCCTCGAGCGCCTGTTCTTCCTTCCAAAGATCCAGCGGCTCTTTTGGGGGATTGACGCAATACCCCGGCGCGCGATGCAGGTTCAAATTCACATGCACCCCGTATTTCCGGCCCAGTTCCACCGCGGCATCGAGGTGCTTCAACTCGGCCTCATCCAGCTTGCGCCAATCGGCGGCGTCGCCCCAGCAGAGGTAGGACAGCGGCAACCGCACAAAATCAAACCCCCACTCCGAGAGCGTCGCAAAATCGCTCTCGAGGAACGCCGGATTCCCCTCCCGCTGTTTCGTGAATTTTTCGAGCAGGTTGAACCCGCGCCAACGCGGCAAATGGTGGGCGGTGGCGGGTTTCAGCGCGGCTCCGGAGGCGAACTCGGGCAGCGTGGTGGCGACCGCCAGCGTTCCAGCGGCGCCCAGGAATTGACGACGATTCATTGGCTTTGTGAGATACGCGATCGGCGTGGGATTGTAAAGGTAAGCTGCGGGGCATGCTTACCATTGAATTGACAGGCATCCGGCCAACCCTTATTGCTTAGCCCATGACCACCAACTCACTCCGAACGGTCGCCGTCGTCTGCGCGACTTACTGGGTCGTGGGCCTTTTCCAAAGTTCCGTCGGCGCCACCGACCCGGGCGGGCCGGGCGGGTCCTCCCCCGAACATCCTGTTTATCCTCTGCGATGATCTCGGGATCAACGACCTGCATTGCTACGGGCGCGCCGATCACCACACCCCCAACCTCGACCGCCTGGCCACGCAGGGGCTGCGGTTCACCTCGGCCTATTGCGCCCAGCCGATCTGCTCGCCGTCACGGGCCGCAATCCTTACCGGCAAGACACCGGCCCGGCTGCACTTGACGACCTTCCTGCCCGGCCGCCCCGATAGCGTGGCGCAAAAGGTACTCCACCCGGAAATCGAGATGCAGGTGCCGCTCGCGGAGAAGATGCTGCCGCAATATTTCAAACCGGCAGGCTATGTCTGCGGCGCCTTCGGCAAATGGCATGTGGGCGGGAACGGCTTCGGCCCGCTGGAACATGGCTTCGATGTGTACCACGCCGGCCAGGCCAACACCAAACCCTCCGCCAGCGAGGGCGGCAAAGGCGAGTATGACCTGACCAGTGCCGCGGAACGGTTCATCGAGACCAACCGGACCCGGCCTTTTCTGGTTTATCTGGCCCACAACTCGCCGCACATTCCCTACGCGGCTCAGCCCGCGCGCATCCAGAATAACCACGACGCCTTCGAGCCGGTCTATGCCGGGGTGATTGAAACGCTGGACGACACCGTGGGCCGCCTCCTCGCCAAACTGGACGCGTTGAAACTGGCGGAGAACACCCTCGTCATTTTCACGTCCGACAACGGCGGTTTGCACGTGCCCGAGGGACCGCATCGCCGGGTCACCCATAATACCCCCTACCGCGCCGGCAAAGGCTTTGTTTATGAGGGCGGTCTGCGCATCCCGCTCATCGTGCGCTGGCCCGGGCACGTGCCCGAGGGCCAGGTGACAGCTCAGCCCGTCATCAACACCGACTGGATTCCGACCCTGCTCGAAATGACCGGCCAACCGGCCCCCGCAGGCCTGGATGGGGTCAGCCTGGCCGCCGTCATGACCGGCCGTGGCCCGGCGCCGCTGCGTCCCTTCTTCTGGCATTTCCCGCATTACACCAACCAGGGCAGCCGACCCTCCGGCGCCATGCGTGACGGCGATTGGATGTTGGTGGAGTACTACGATGACGCCCAGGTCGAGCTTTACCACCTGGGCAAGGATCTCGGCGAGGCGCGCAATGTCGCGGCTGAGGAACCGGCACGGACGGCCACCATGCGCGCCGCCTTAACGGCCTGGCGTAAGTCGATCAACGCCCAGGAAAACCAGCCCAATCCTCACTTCGACCCGGCAAAATACCGCGAACTCTACACCGACCTGGACGCGAGCCAGTTTGACCCGCCGAACGCCACCGGCGCCGACTGGGAAAAGATCTGGCAATGGCGCCAGCGAATGAACGCGGTGGTGTCCGGCCCAAGAAGCCTTAAGTAGCCCGCCGCAGGCGGAGGATGGCCGTTTTGCACATTTTATGAACCCTCAAACATTCACAACCGTTCGCACGACTCGGACAGCGATGGAGGCTGGTCTGTTTATTAGCCTCCTGGAAAACGCAGGGCTTCATCCAGTCAACGTGGATATTGCCAGCAGTTTCTTGGTAGCAGGCGCGGAGATCGAGTATCCGGTGCGCGTGCCAACGGCGGAGGCAGCCGAGGCGCGAGAGGTTCTTGACTCCTATGACAAACCAGCCGCCTGACAAATTCAGCTTTCCACGCTGGCCCACCCACGACATTGGTTATGAGCTGCACGCACCTCGATATACCGGCCCGGATTCAACGGGATCCCTTGATCAATCTCTAGACGCATGAACGCACCGTCGAAACCGCTATCGAGCAGCCAGATTCGCAAGCGCGGTCTCAAGCTGCTCGCCCTCGGGGGAGGGATTTTCGCCGCGATTTTATTCTCAATCTCGTGGCTGAGCGCTCACCGCCATCATTTTGCCTTTGCCGTCATTGGCGCAAGCCTTCCGTTCGTCCTGGCTTGCATTGGCTTCATCGGGCTCCTGACGGGTGCGCCCTATTTGCGGCTGGCTCAAAGTTGGATGAACCTGCGAGGTTGGCAGCGCGGCGTGCTCGGTACTTTTATCATCCTCGCCTCGCTGGTCATAATTCTCTGCGTCGTTACCTTTTTCGTGATGGTGTTCACCTGAATCCTACGCCCAAACTTCTGCCGCAGTTGCGTTGCTGTTTTTCTCTTGGGGAGAGACGCCGATGGGAAGGTCGAGCAGGTGAAGACACGAGGAACCCAGACTCCAGGCGCACTTGGATAAGGCGGTGCGGGAATTGCAGGCCATCCGGCTGGAAACCGTCGCCCACAGCACGAATGTCATCTGGCGCCTGGTCGCCGAAATTGAACAGGAACTGACGCCCGAGCAACGCCGCGCTTTCGAGGCCACGAAGCCAACGCCCTCCGACCTGACTTTGGACGTGCTCAAGGTGAAGTAGAGTAGGCGGGGTGGTACGTTCCCAGGTTGAACCGACCGCAGTTGTCAGTCCCGGTTTCCCACCGCCGCCCCTCATCGAACCGTACGTGCGGTTTTCCCGCATACGGCTCTCCGAGTGCCAT
>TBL_comb47_HYPODRAFT_10006932_pt1 | contig 12085 bp, 3 predicted proteins | sample TroBogypolimnion_40_FD_10682 | JGI IMG/M metagenome (IMG submission 10682) | reverse complement strand
TTCTTGGGTGGATGTATGAGGAAGGCTTAAGTCGACCTCAGGACTATACTAAAGCCGTTGAGTGGTATAAAAAATCCGCTGCACAAAATAATATGTTTGCCCAATCAAATTTAGGTGCAATTTACTATTATGGCAAAGGACATGCCAAGAACCTTAAAGAAGCATTTTTACATTATGAAAAGGCTTCGATAAATGGCCTTGCTTCAGCACAAAATTTTCTTGGATATTTATACTTAAATGGTCATGGAACAGATAAAGATTTAAAAAAGGCATTTGAATGGTTTAAGAAAAGTTCAGATGAAGGAAATCTGACAGCTATAGATAATATGGGATTGATGTATCTAAATGGTTGGTTTGTCAAAAAAGATTTAGATGAAGCTAAAAAGTTATTTAGTATTGCCGCAGGACAAGGGTATGAAAATGCACAGAAGAATTTAGAAAAAATAAAAGTCATGGAAAAAGAAAATCACATGAGTGACGACACCCAAAATTTAAATAGAAATGTATCTGAGGAAACTCTAAATCTTGCTCTGGAGCAATTGAGATTAAATTTACTAGACTTGTCTGGTAATAATAGACTTATAAACTACAAACATACCACAGGAAAATCATTAAGATTTGTAGATGGTAGCCTTTCGGATGTGTATGAAAAACTAGTAGAAACAAAATCTAAAAATGGGCTAACAGTTTCAGGAATGCCTGAGCCCAATCCAATAGAGTTCGTCACTGTTAATGGACGCCAGCAAAAGCCAGAACCCAGAGATTGGGCAAAAAATCATGATTGGCCAATAGATTTTGACCTGGATAAAGACTCAGTAAGTCCTGATTTAAAAGCTTTGATGTATGAGGAAGATCTAGCGAAGCATTGTCGAAAAATAGAAAGGGAAGCAAACCTTGCTATAGAAGAGACAGGTTCCAACATGCTTTTCTTGGTTTTAGGTTTCTTAGAGTTTCCAGATCAAAGAGATGCTGAAAAAGCATTTGAAGCACCTTTAGTAACTATTCCAGTTGAAATGTCCAAAAAGCTTGTAGGAGGAATTCAAGTTTTTTCACTTAGCTATACCGGCGATGATATTGAAGAAAATATATGCCTTAGAGAAAAGCTTAAAAATGACTTCGGGCTTAGCCTGCCAAACTTTGAAACTGAAGAGTTTAATGTTTTGGAGTACTTAGAATCTGTTTCTGAATCAGTTAAAAATTTAAAAGGATTCTCAGTAAAAAATAGAATTTCACTTTGCATGCTAAGTTTTGCAAACATGATTATTGGGACTGATTTAAAACCAGGAAAATGGCCAATGAGCCAGTCTGGCAGTAACGGCTTGACCGGACATACGATTGTTGGGGAACTATTATCTGGTGGAGATTATGAATCACTGTCAGACACTTCTGATGGGGATGACTATGCAGTAGAGGAAGGGCCTGCGGCACAGATCCCTCTAATTTATGATGCGGATAGTTCACAGCATAGCGCACTTGTTGACGTATTAAAAAATAAAAAAAATGTAGTAATAAAAGGACCTCCTGGAACTGGTAAATCTCAAACAATTACAAATTTAATTGCAGCTGCCCTCGCTGAAGGTAAAAAAGTATTGTTTCTTGCGGAGAAAATGGCGGCACTTAATGTAGTAAAAAATAGGTTATCAATGGCAGGACTTGATCCTTTCTTACTCGAATTGCACAGTAACAAAGCTAATAAGAAATTAGTATTAGATGAAATAAGTAAGCGCATTGAATATACAGCAAAGCCTGCAAATGACTTACCAAGAATGATTGTTCAGCTAGAGGAGCGGAGAAATAACTTAAAGGCTTATAGTGATCTTGTAAATTCTGTTATTGCTAACGCGATGGGATTAACAATTCATGACCTAATTTGGAAGTCTGAAAAATATAGATCGTTATTAAGTGTAAATGAACAAAAGCTAAATCAATATGAGATAAAAGATGCAGCCGAGATATCGGATATCGAATTGATCAGAAGAATGGATTGTCTGAACCATTTGAGTAATCATTTTGAGCTCATAGGCGAGTTTGACGAGTCCGCGGTTTTTTGGGGGTTTTACCCAAACCCTTTAGCGCCTGGAGATGAGACAACAATTAGCAAACTGTTCGAAAACTCTATAGAGGCTTCAAGCACGCTTAAAGAAGATGCAACAAACCTATCTGTTTATATTGAAGCATCAATTTCGGGTTTGTCTATAAATGAGTTAAGGGCACAAGCAAAGACCTTAGAGGAGTTTGCAAGAAATACCAACCAGACGTTACCACTTGCTCTCGTAGCTCCATTACTAGAGCTTGATTCTTCAGGTGAGGCTTCGCGAAAAATCCTCAATGAAATAAAAGAATCCATCACTAGCTATAATCATTTTAGTGAAATTGCTTCTAAAGCAATAAATCAGGATTTAGAAATTGATGAAAATTCGATTCAGTTGTTAAAGACATTACGAGAGAATGCTTCTGACTTTGGAGTAAGGTTAGGTAATGTTGTTGAGATTAATCAGTTGTATCAGGATTTATTAGAAAATCATGACGCTCTAAATAATGCCACATTAGAGATTGAGCGCTTTTGTAAAAGTAAGTACATCCCCTTTGTAGCAAGTAGAGATAAAATATCTAAGCTTAAAGGCCTATCAACGCTTTTCACAAGCGCGCCAGAGGAGCATTTCCAGCTTCAGAGGCCAGAGCTGATGCTTAATGGCGCGTATGGTGCACTCAGCACATTACTCAGGCAACGTTCAGAGTGGAGTGATTTATCAGCTCAATTGAGCTTTAACTTACACACTGACATTCTTCCATCAAAAGAAGCTATTAATAGTGCAATCCTAACCCTTCGAGAAGGTGACAAATGGTATCGCATATTCCAAAGTCGCTGGAGACAAGCAATATCAGTTCACAAGTCGATTCAAAAAATACAGACCCAAACAAGTGCTGCAAGTAGATTGAAAGATCTTGAGGATTTAACAAGGCTGTCTGCTTTAGAACAAAAATGGAAAAGCAATCAAAGTTGGGGCCAATACCTAGGAATTACAGAGCCATCAGAGTTTGTAGATTTGGATGCATACGTGAGGTTGGCTGAATGGAATACAGAATTGCAAATTTTACTTGAAGATTTGAATATTCAAGGTATCGATATACTTAATATTAATTCTGCAGAACTAAAATCTCTAAGGAAAGAATTTTCATCTGTTACAAAAGCAATAGTGCAAAGTGATTTAGCGTTAACTTCTATTGATAATTTATTCACTAAACTAGAACAGTTTAATTATAAAAATGATATAAAAAAGTTATTAACAAAAGTAACCGAATTCACTGAGCCCCTTGCTCAAGCGATCGAATGGGTGAAATTTAATGTAACTAAAGATGTTGAATTAGAGCAAATTATTGCTAGCGCTGAAGCCCATTATCAAGCGCAAGGCATTAAAGAAAGCATTACAGAAATTGAAGGTGCTTCTGAGATTTTGGGTGACTTTTTTATAGGGGTTAATACAGATATTGATTTGGCAATCGAGGTGCTGTCATACGGACAGTCTATAGATAATCTCAATGTTATAAATCATTTTAAAGCTACATTACGAGAAAAGAATCCAGTAGAGGCTGCAGAAAATATTAGTGGCTTACTTATTTCTATAGCCAACGGATTGGAGTTATTCACTAAGTTGTCAGAATCACTAATGGAATATGGAAAGTTCGACCTTCAAGAGTGGGTCGGAGCAGAAGTAACAGATGACTTAGGTGAATTTTCAATTTCTCTAAATTCGAGTCTTTCGCATGCTGTTGAAAGGATTGATCTCTTATTGCCTTGGACAAATTACTTATCCAGAAAGAAAGAGTGTGAAGATTTAGGTTTGAGTGAATTCGTCACTTTATTAGAGAAAAAATATTTACCATTTAATGAGCTATCTAACATATACGCATATTGCACCTTCGCAACAATCATAAAGAACATATTCAGAATTACACCACAACTTTCCATATTCTCTGGTTTAAAACATAACCAGATTAGGGAAGAATTCAAGAAGCTAGATAGAGATATTATCGCTATGCGTGGTGCAGCAATTGCAAGATTAAGCATGGGGTTTGCTAGACCACTGCCCGGCAAAAACGGTGCAAAAGTCGATGATAAAACAGAGCTAGTTCTTCTAAATCTGCTAAGAACGCAAAAAAAACCAAGGATGCCTGTAAGAAAAATATTAGCCAGAGCGGGCGCATCAATACAAGAGTTAAAGCCCTGCTTTATGATGGGTCCTCAAGCCGTCGCCCAGTTCCTAGCACCTGGATATATTAAATTTGATTTGATTATTATGGACGAGGCCTCACAGCTTAAGCCAGAGCAAGCAATCGGGGCTATAGCTAGAGGCAGTCAATTAGTTGTTGTAGGAGATCCAAATCAGTTACCACCTACTTCGTTCTTCTCTCGAACAGATGGCCAAGGTAATCAATATGCGACAGCTGATGCTGAGAGTATTTTAGATGTTTGTCTTTCCAATTTCAGAACAAGAAGATTACTTAAATGGCATTACAGGTCTCATCACCATTCATTAATAGCTTTTTCTAATCATCATTTCTATAAAGATGAGTTAATAGTATTCCCATCCCCTTTTGGGCAAAGCTCTAAGCTTGGGGTAAGGGCAGTTTATCTTGCAGATGCAATATATGAAAATCAAACTAATCTCAGAGAAGCAAGAAGGGTTGTAGATGAGGTGCTTAATCATATCTTGGTAAGACCTGAAGACTCTTTGGGTGTAGTGACACTTAACATCAAACAAAGAGACCTTATTGCGGAATTGTTAGATGAAAAGTTAGCCTCTATTAAACAAGCAGAGATTTTTAAACTCAAATGGGCTGAAAAAGGTGAGCCTTTGTTTATTAAAAATTTGGAGAATGTTCAAGGGGACGAGCGAGATGCGATTATCATTTCAACAACCTTTGGTAGATCATTCGGAACTAGCAAACCTAGACAAAATTTTGGTCCAATCAGCAGACAGGGTGGCTGGCGCAGGCTGAATGTTTTATTTACTAGAGCAAAAAAATCAGTAGCAGTAATCACCTCACTAAAACCAGAAGATATTGTTTTAGATGCCGACACTCCAGAAGGTACAAAAGCCTTAAGGCACTACTTAGAGTATGCGAGATCTGGTCTTGTTCAAGTTGCAACCCCAACTAATTTAGATCCAGATAGCGATTTTGAGATCTCTGTAATGGAGATGTTGAAATTAAAAGGGTATGAAGTCGTTCCGCAATTAGGTGTTTCAAAATATAGAATTGACATTGCAGTTAGACATCCTGATATGCAGGGCACCTTTTTAGCGGCAATTGAATGTGATGGAGCGAGTTATCACTCAGAGCTATCAGTCCGTGATCGAGATCGTATCCGTCAAGAAATTTTGGAGTCTCTTGGTTGGAAAGGTCGTATTTGGAGAATATGGTCAACTGATTGGTTTAAGTCACCAAGTACAGAGTCAGCTAAGTTATTAGCGTTCTTGGATAACATTAGGAAAACTTGGAAGCCTGAACATGCAAGTGGCGAATCTTGGATTCAAGAAGGTGAGATTGTTGAAAAAGACGATATTGATGAAAAACCTTCTTCAGAAAATCCAGATATTGATAAAGAAGAAATAACTCTTATCGACGATGAAAGAGAAGAAATTAATTCAGTCTTGGTTGATGATGAAGATTACGTTGAGGTTGAAATTAACGACACCGTAAAATATGTAGATATTTTAAAACCTGATGACATTCTGACCGTTCAAATTGTTTCAGCGCGAGAAAAGGATGATATTTCTAATGGAGTAATATCAGAGTTGAGGCCATTAGCAGGAATACTTTTAGGCTCTGTAGCAGGGGATGAAGTTAATTTACACTTGCCTGCCGCAGTATCGAAGACATTTAGAATATTAGAAATTATTCGTAATAGATAGTTAAATAGGGAAAGTCGAATGTTAGATTTATATGCATTTGTATGCCTTAATTAAACAGCAAAAAGCGGAATTAGTTGAGAAAAAATAGGGGAATGCAGAAGTGGAAAAAATAGCAAAAAAAAATAGTAAAAGCATAGAAGAAACCCTTTGGGAATCAGCCAATAAACTGCGTGGTAGCGTAGAGCCTGCAGAATATAAACATGTGGTGCTTGGACTTATATTCTTAAAGTTTGCTAGCGACAAATTTGAAGAGCATCGCCAAACACTCATTAGCAAAGGGCAAGATAAATACATTGAAATGCCTGAGTTTTACAACCAGAGCAATGTATTCTTCTTAGATGAAATAAGCCGTTGGAGCTATATCATCAAAAACTCAAAGCAAAATGACATTGCTTTAAAGATTGATACTGCGTTACACAATATTGAGAAAAATAACAAAGCACTAAAAGGTGCTTTACCAGACAATTACTTTTCTCGTTTAGGATTGGATATTACCAAGCTATCTTCCCTTCTAGACACCATCAACGATATTGATACCCTCAAAGACAAATCTCAGGATATTGTAGGCAGGGTATACGAGTATTTCCTTAGCAAATTTGCCTTGGCGGAAGGTAAAGGCAAAGGTGAGTTTTACACCCCAAAAAGCATAGTAAACCTAATTGCTGAAATGATAGAACCCTACAAAGGCGTTATTTATGACCCTGCTTGTGGTTCTGGCGGAATGTTTGTGCAATCTATAAAGTTTATTGAAAATCACCACGGTAACAAAAAAGAAATTTCTATTTACGGGCAGGAATATACCAACACCACTTACAAGTTGGCAAAGATGAACCTTGCTATACGTGGCATTAGTGGCAACTTAGGAGAAAAAGCGGCTGATACCTTTGCAGATGACCAGCACAAAGATCTAAAAGCTGATTACATCATGGCAAACCCTCCTTTTAATCAAAAGGAATGGAGAGCTGAAAACGAATTAAAAGACGACCCTCGCTGGCGTGGTTATGATGTTCCACCTAAAAGTAACGCCAATTATGCTTGGATACTTAATATGGTAAGCAAGCTAAGCGAGAATGGTGTGGCAGGCTTTATCTTGGCTAATGGTGCATTAAGTGGTGGTGGTGAAGAATATAAAATTCGCAGAACCTTGGTTGAAAACAACTTGGTAGAAGCAATTTTGATACTGCCACGAAATTTGTTTTATACCACCGACATTAGTGTGACGCTTTGGATACTCAATAAAAACAAAAAACCCCAAAATAAAAACATTGGTGATGAAAAACGCCAATACCGAGACCGTGAAAAAGAAATTCTATTTATGGACTTGCGACAAATTGGCGAACCATTTGAAAAGAAATTTATTCAGTTTTCTAACGATGATATTAAAAAAGTAACAAGTACTTATCACCAATGGCAAAGTGCCGTAATAGAAGATATTCCAGAGTTTTGCTATACAGCTGCGTTTGATGAAGTAGCCAAAAAAGACTTCTCACTTGTTCCAAGCAAATATATAGAGTTTATAAATCGTGATGAAAACATAGACTTTGATGAAAAAATGCAAAGTCTGCAAGACAGTTTTTCTGACTTGTTGAAAGCCGAGGCTGATTCTAAAAATGATTTATTAATTGTGTTCAAAGAGTTGGGTTATGAAATCAACTTATAAGCCGCTGGGCAACTTCATACAGGAGGTTAATAACCGAGATCGTTCTGTATCAGTAGATTTGCTCTTGGGTGTAAGTATTCAAAAAAAGTTTATTCCTTCCATTGCTAATACCATTGGAACGGATATGTCCACTTACAAAATTGTAAAGAGAAATCAATTTGCTTATGGACCTGTAACTTCAAGAAATGGAGATAAAATATCTATAGCTTTGTTGGAAGATTATGATGAAGCTATAGTTTCACAAGCTTATTTACCATTTGAGGTAAAAGATACCAACGAACTTTTACCTGAGTATTTAATGATGTGGTTTCGCAGACCTGAATTTGATAGGTATGCAAGATTTATGAGCCATGGTAGTGCAAGAGAAATATTTGGTTGGGAAGAAATGTGTAATACCCTTTTGCCTATTCCTTCCATCACCAAACAAAGAGAACTTGTAAAAGAATACAATGTTATCCAAAACCGCATTACCCTCAACCAGCAACTGATTCAAAAACTCGAAGAAGTCACTCAGTCTATTTATAACCATTGGTTTGTAGATTTTGAATTTCCTGATGAAAACGGCAAACCCTATAAAAGTAATGCCGGAGAAATGGTTTGGAATGAAGAATTGCAAAAGAAAATTCCAGTTGCGTGGGAGTATTTATTACTGTCATCAAAAGTTAATTTTAGATATGGAAAAAATCTACCTACAGAAAAATTATTAAAAAGCGGATATCCAGTCTATGGTGGAAATGGAAGAATTGGATATATTGATAACTATATGTACGATAATCCACAAATCATAATTTCGTGTCGTGGTGCAGCGTCTGGAAAAATAATCATAACTAATCCTTTTTGTTTCATTACTAATAACTCAATCATATTTGAATATAACAATAAATATGAATTTAATTATTTAAAGGATTACTCACTGAACAATACCTTTGAGGGATATGTGACTGGGTCTGCTCAACCTCAAATAACAATAGATAGTCTTAAAGATATAAAATTACTTTGCCCCTCCAAAGACGTCTTGCTTTCTTATCAATTTACTCTTACTCCTATTTATAACTATCATTCAAACTTAATTAAAATTAATGAGGCTCTTTTAGTGATGAAGGAACTCCTTCTCTCCAAACTTGCCACAATTGAAAACTAATCTAATGAAATTCACAGAAGAAAAATTAGAAAAGGCTTTTACAGAGTTGCTGGCAAACGAAGGATTTCCCCATCACTTGGGTAATTTGCTTTTGCGGGCGGTTGACGAAGTTCTAATAGAGGACGATCTTCTCAGTTATTTAGTCACGAAATATGCCAGCCAGCAGCTCACGGTTACAGAAGCCAAATCTATTGTTCTTCAACTCAAAACATTACCTGCAAGCGACCTTTACGAAAGCAACATAACCATCTTACGTTGGTTGAGTGATGGTTTTATTTTAAAACGTGAAGACCGCAATCAAAAAGATATTTTAATTGAGCTGATTGATTACGATGGTTTGGATGGATTAGAGCGAACTGATTGTAATGTCTATAAGTTCGTTAATCAGTTGGAAATTGTAGGCACTGAGAAGCGCATCCCCGACGGAATTATTTACATCAACGGTTTGCCTTTGGTGGTATTTGAATTTAAAAGTGCAATCCGTGAAGAAGCTACAATTTTTGATGCATTCAATCAGCTAACCATTCGATATCGCAGAGATATACCAGAACTTTTTAAATACAACGCTTTTTGCGTGATTAGCGATGGTGTAAACAACAAAGCAGGTTCATTTTTTGCACCCTATGAGTTTTATTATGCGTGGCGAAGAGTTGCCGGCTTGGCAAAAGACGTAGATGGCATTGACAGCATGTTTACCTTAGTTCAAGGCATGCTCAATCAAAATCGATTACGGGATATTATTCGCAACTTTATTTACATCCCAGATACGTCAAAGAAGAACGAAAAAATAGTATGTCGCTATCCACAATACTATGCCGCAAAACGCTTATATGACAACATCAAGTTAGCTCAAAAACCAGAAGGCGACGGCAAAGGTGGCACTTACTTTGGTGCAACTGGCTGTGGCAAAAGCTTTACCATGCTTTATTTAGCAAGATTGCTAATGAAGAGTGAACACTTCGCAAGTCCAACCATTGTAATGATTACAGATCGTACTGACTTGGACGACCAATTATCAGGGCAATTTACTAATGCCAAAAAGTTTATTGGCGACAATACTGTAATGAGCGTTGAAAGCCGTGCCAATTTGCGTGAGTTGATTCAAGGAAGACAAAGCGGTGGCGTGTTCTTAACGACTATTCATAAATTTACAGAGGATGCTCAACTGCTGAGTGATAGAAATAATGTTATTTGTATTTCAGACGAAGCCCATCGCAGCCAGTTAAATCTTGACCAAAAAATTAAAGTAACCGAGAAAGGTGTTACCAAAACATTCGGCTTTGCCAAATACTTGCATGACTCATTACCTAATGCCACTTTTGTTGGTTTCACAGGCACACCCATAGATGCCACATTGGACGTATTTGGGAAGGTAGTAGATGCCTACACCATGACCGAATCAGTAAAAGATGAAATTACTGTAAGAATTGTGTATGAAGGCAGAGCTGCCAAAGTAGCTTTGAACAATGGCGAGTTAGAGAAGATTGAGAAATATTACGAAGAGGCAGCTGAAGCTGGTGCTAATGAATACCAGATAGAAAAAAGCAAAGAAGAATCTTCAAATATGAACGCTATTTTGGGTGACCCAAAGCGCTTGTTAGTCTTAGCCGAAGATTTTGTAACACATTACGAAAATAGAATTTCGGAAGGTGCAACTGTAAAAGGCAAGGCAATGTTTGTTTGCAGTAGCCGTGAAATCGCCTATGAATTTTACAAAAATGTAATTGCCCTTCGACCAGAATGGAACGAAATAAAGGCTGCCGCCGATGATGAAGAGCTAAGTGAAGAAGAAAAAAAGAAAATCAAGCCAATGGAAAGAATCAAAATGATTATGACCAGAGGTAAAGACGACCCTAAAGAGCTTTATGATTTAGTTGGCACTTCTGATTATCGTAAAACATTAGACACTGAGTTTAAAAACGAGAAATCTAATTTCAAAATTGCCATAGTGGTAGATATGTGGCTCACAGGGTTTGATGTGCCGTTTTTGGATAGCATTTACATTGACAAGCCAATCAAACAACACAATCTTATTCAAACCATTTCACGGGTAAACCGTAAGTTTGAAGGCAAAAACAAAGGTTTAGTCGTAGATTATATCGGCATCAAAAAACAAATGAATTTGGCATTGAAGCAATACAGCGAAGGAGACAAAGATAACTTTGAAGATATTGCTGAATCTTTAATCATTGTCCGAAACCACTTAGACCTGTTGGCTAAACTTTTCCATACATTTAACAGTGTTAAATATTTCAACGGTACAACCATTGAGCAATTGAATACGCTGAATATGGCTGCCGAATTTGCACAGCAAACCAAAGAGTTTGAAAATAGATTTATGGGATTGGTAAAGCGACTAAAAGCCGCTTACGATATATGCGCAGGAAGCGAAAATTTAACGCAAAGCGAAAGAGATTACACCCATTTTTATTTGGCAGTTCGTTCTATTGTATTCAAGCTTACTAAAGGCAATGCGCCAGACACCGCACAGATGAATGCAAGAGTTCGGGAAATGATTAAAGAAGCCTTGCAAAGTGATGGCGTGGAGGAAATATTTAAACTTGGTGACGAAGAAGAAACCGAGCAAGACCTTTTTGATGAAGATTACTTAGCTAAGATTGGCAAAATAAAACTGCCAAACACTAAAATAAAATTGCTTCAACAGCTATTGGCGAAAGTTATTAGTGAAATAAAAAAAGTAAACAAAGTAAAAGGCATTGATTTTTCTAAAAAGATGCAAGTGCTGGTAGAACGCTACAATGAAAGAGATGAAAACGATATTTTACGTAGTGAAGTTTATGAGGAAATGGCAGAGCAACTCACCAATTTAATTTTAGAAGTACATAAAGAGTTCTCTGCTGGTGATGCTTTGGGAATTGACTTTGAAGAGAAAGCCTTTTACGACATTCTTAAAGAGCTGTGTGTAAAATATGACTTCAATTATGCTGAAGACAAATTGATTGAGCTTGCAAAAGCGGTTAAAGACTTGGTGGAAGAGCAATCCAAATTTCCTGACTGGGACAAGCGAGACGATATTAAATCAGCTTTGAAAGTTGGTTTAATTTTACTGTTAGATGCGTTTGGTTATCCGCCAGTGGAAAGAGACGAAGTGTATGTTGAGATTTTTGAACAGGCAGAAAACTTTAAGAAAAATTTAAATTGTTTTAAGCAATAGGTAAAGAAAATATGTATTTTCTTTACCTATCCCCCAAAAGCCAGTTAACCAATTGATTTTAAATATCTCTTCGCTAGTGCCAAATTCGGTTGTCCTTTGATAAATAAGAAAATAAGCTGCATTTAATATTTTCTTTATCAAGGAGCACTAAAAATGGCACAAGCAAAAACACTTTCTCAAGCAGAGATAGATCA
>TBL_comb47_HYPODRAFT_10006931_pt1 | contig 12086 bp, 14 predicted proteins | sample TroBogypolimnion_40_FD_10682 | JGI IMG/M metagenome (IMG submission 10682) | reverse complement strand
TGGACGAACTGCTGCGCAGCTTTGCGACGGACCCGGCTGTCCTCGGGCGCACCGAAGGGGTGGGGGTGCTGACACGCCGGGACGCCCTTGACTTCGCCGTGGTCGGACCGGTGGCGCGGGCCAGCGGCATAAGCTACGACGTGCGGCAGAAAAGCCCCTACGGCGCCTACGACCGGCTCCGCGTGAGCGTCGCCGTGGAAACGGGCGGGGACGTCAGCGCCCGGGCGCTGGTGCGGCTCAGGGAGGCCCGGGAGGCGGTCTCCCTGGTCGGGCAGTGTCTGGCCGGGATGCCGGGGGGGCCGGTCTGGGCCGACTCCCTGCCGGAGATCCCGGCAGGCGAGGCGATCGCCAAGTCGGAGGCGCCCCGCGGGGAGCTGATTTACTACCTGAACACCGACGGCAGCGACCTGCCGGCACGCCTCAAGTGGCGGGTGCCGAGCTACATGAACTGGGACGCCCTGAAGGTCATGCTCCAGGGGGAGAAGGTCGCCAATATTCCCCTCATCGTGAACAGCATCGATCCCTGCATCTCCTGCACGGACCGCTAAAAGGGCTATCCACGGGGCTTAAGAGCGCCGCATCCCCTCTCCCGGAGGGCGAGGGGGAGCTTGTGAAATTGCGAGAAGTTGAAGAAGAACAACTCCCCAAAACAAGAGCCATTTCATGGGGGGACATAACCACACTCAGAAGTGTGAAGGAAAAGCCATGCACGAGATAGCCATTGTCAGCAGCCTCTTCGAGATTATCGACCGCCAGGTGGCGGAGCACCGGATCGAATCGATCTCCCGGGTGCACCTGAAGGTCGGAGAGCTGGCGTCGGTCGAGCCCATGACCCTGACGGCCTGCTTCGAAGTGCTGGCGGAGGGAAGTGTCGCCCAGGGGGCGGAGCTGGTGATCGAAAGCCTGCCGGTTATGGCGCGCTGCGCCCCCTGCGACGCGCTCTTTAGGGTGGTCAAATACCAATTCCAGTGCCCCACGTGCCGCGGTGACGCCGTGGATCTGGTGAGCGGGAAGGAGCTTTACATCGATAGTCTGGAGGCAAGATGCCAAGGAGAAAGCCATGAAAAAGCAGCAGCGTGAAAACGCCATCGTCTTCTGCGCGCCGGAAAAGTGTCTCGGTTGCCATAGCTGTGAGTTGTCCTGCGCGGTCGCTCACGGCGGCAGCGACCTGTTCGCGGCGGCAGCGCGCGGGCTTACCCTGCGCCCCAGAAACCGGGTCGTGGGTGCTGCCGGGGTGACCATGCCGGTCCAGTGCCGCCAGTGCGAGGACGCGCCCTGCGCCTTCGCCTGCCCCACCGGGGCGATCCAGCAAAAAGACGGCCTGGTCGGCATCAAGGAAAAGAACTGCGTCGGTTGCAAGGTCTGCGTCATGGTCTGCCCCTTCGGCGCCATCAGCGTCAAGGCGGAGTCGGACTCGGCGCCTGACGGGCGCACTAACCACGGCGTCGCCCGCAAATGCGACCTCTGCGCGGATACCGGTCTTGAGCAGCCGGCCTGCATAAAGGCCTGCCCCACTAAAGCCATCAGCCTGGTCGACCTGGACGAGCTGCGCCAATCGCTTTTGGAGGCGCGGGTCGCCGAACTTGCCCAGTCACACAGATATCTTACCCAGAGGAAGGTGAAACCATGACCCAGACACATTGCATTGATCCATGTTCCGCTGCGCTGCTCCCCAAGGCCAAGAAGGAAGGTATCGACACGGTGTGGGACCGTCACAAGGCGATGCAGCCCCAGTGCGGCTTCGGCCAACTCGGCGTCTGCTGCCGCATCTGCTGGAAGGGCCCCTGCCGTATCGACCCCTTCGGCGACGGGCCGCAGCTCGGCATCTGCGGCGCCACCGCCGACACCATCGTGGCCAGAAACGTGATCCGCATGATGGCCAGCGGCGCCGCGGCCCACTCGGAGCATGGACGGCACGTGGCCCTGGCTCTGCTGGGAGTAGGGGAGGGGAAGCTTCCCGACTACGCCATCAGGGATGAGGCGAAGCTCCTCTCCATTGCGGCGAAGCTCGGCCTCGACAGCGCCGGGCAGGACATCCTCGCGGTCGCCCGCGCCGTTGCCCTGGCGACCCTGGGGGATTTCCAGAGCCAGGACCAGGAGACCCCTTGCAGCTGGATCGCCGCGACCCTCACCCCGAAAAGGCTTGCGAAGCTCGCCAGTCTGGAGGTGCTGCCGCACAACATCGACGCGGTCGTCACCGGGATCATGGCCCGCACCAACGTCGGCTGCGACGCCGACCCAGTCAACCTGATCCTGGGCGGGATCAAGGGGGCACTGGCCGACTTCAACGGGATGTGTCTGGCGACAGAGATTTCCGACGTTCTTTTCGGCACCCCCCGGCCGGTCATCACCGCCGCGAACCTTGGAGTCCTGAAAGAGGACGCTGTCAACATAGCGCTGCACGGGCACAACCCCCTGTTAAGCGACGTGGTGTGCGACGTGGCACTTACCATGGAGGATGAGGCCCGCCGCGCCGGGGCCAAGGGTGGCATCAACCTGGTCGGGGTCTGCTGCACCGGGAACGAGGTCATGGTGCGCCACGGCATCCCGCTCGCCGCCAACTACCTGTCCCAGGAGCTCGCGCTCATCACCGGGGCGGTGGACGCCATGGTGGTCGACGTGCAGTGCATCATGCCGTCCATAAGCGAGATTGGATCCTGTTTCCATACCGAGATCATCACCACCATGGACGACACCAAGATCCCCGGTGCCACCCACGTGAAGTTTCGTGAGGAGAGCGCCGCCGAGAACGCGCGGCAGATCATTAACCTTGCCATCGAGGCCTACAAGCGGCGCGACCCCAAGCGGGTGCTGATCCCGGACTACAAGCAGACCGCGATGGTTGGCTTTGGCACCGAGGCCATCATCGGGGCGCTGGCGACACTCAACCCGGAGGACCCGCTGCAGCCGCTGATCGACAACATCGTGAACGGGAACATCCGGGGGATAGCGCTCTTCGCCGGGTGCAACAATACCCAGGTGAATCAGGACAGCTCCTTCGTGACCATCGCCCGGAAGCTTGCCGCCAACAACGTCCTGCTGCTGGCGACCGGTTGCGGCGCCGGCGCCTTCGCCAAGCACGGCATGATGACCCAGGAGGCGACCAACGAGTACGCCGGAGCTTCCCTGAAGGCCGTGCTGACCGCGATCGGGACCTCCGCGGGGCTCGGCGGGCCCCTGCCGCTGGTGCTGCACATGGGTTCCTGCGTCGACAACAGCCGCGCCGTGGAGGTGGCGGTGGCGCTCGCCAACAAGCTCGGGGTCGACCTGGACGACCTGCCGCTGGTGTCGAGCGCGCCCGAGGCGATGTCGGAGAAGGCGGTCGCCATCGGGACCTGGAGCGTCGCCCTGGGGATTCCGACCCATCTCGGCATCATGCCCCAGGTGACCGGTTCCGCGCTGGTGACCGAGCTGATCACGGGTACGGCGAAGGGACTTTTTGGCGGTCATTTCATCGTGGAGCTCGACCCCGAGCTCGCCGCGGAAAAGCTCTTGGCGGCCATCGACGAGCGGCGTGGTGCACTGGGCATTTAACGCTTTACCCAAGCGCGGAAGCCTTTTCAACTGTCGTTCCCATGCTCCCGCGTGGGAGTGCATCAAGGGACGCTCCTGCGTTCCGCTTTGCTGCGTGGTAACGCACCAATAACGCTTCAGCGTTACCTCCGGTGTTGGACGCTGGAGCGTCCAGCGAGTCCGTTCCCACGCGGGAGCGTGGGAACGATGCTACATTACAGATAGGAGCATCCCAAAATGTGCGAAAACCATAACCATAAACACGACCAGAGCCACGATCACGATCACCACCACGACCACAACCACAACCACAACCACGACCACGACCACGACCACGACCACGACCACGACCACGACCACGACCACGACCACGACCACCCCTGCGCCTGCGCCTGCCGGCCGGCCTCGAAGGGGTTGAAGATAGCGATCACCGGCAAGGGCGGAGTGGGCAAAACGACGCTCGCCAGCATGCTCGCCCGGGTCTTCGCCTCCGGGGGGAGCCGGGTGCTGGCCATCGATGCCGATCCCGACGCCAATCTCGCCGCCGCCCTCGGCATCCCGACGGAGCTCTCCGAGGGATTGTTGCCCATCGCCCGAATGAAGGGACTGGCCGAGGAGCGCACCGGCGCGTCCGGCGGTTACGGGACCCTGTTCAAGCTCAACCCGACGGTGCGCGACCTGCCGGAGAAGTTCTGCCTCTCCCACGAGGGGGTGCGCTTTTTATGGATGGGGACCCTGGAAAGTGGCGGCAGCGGCTGTGCCTGCCCGGAGAGCGCGCTGGTCAAACGCCTGATGGGGCATCTGCTGCTGGAGCAGGACGATGTCGTCATCCTGGATATGGAGGCCGGCCTGGAGCACCTCGGCAGGAGGACCGCCGAATCGGTGGACGCCCTGCTGGTGGTGGTCGAGCCGGGACAAAGGAGCATCCAGACCGCAAACCAGATCATGAAGCTTGCCGCAGACATCGGCATCAAGGAGGTCCTCGTGATCGGAAGCAAGGTGCGCAACGCAGGCGACGAGCGCCTCATCGAGATGTCCATCCCCGAGGGACAACTGCTGGGGTTTATCTCCTTTAGCGAGGAGATCGTGCGTTCCGACCAGGAAAACACCGCCCCGGACAAGTCCGCACCTCAGGCAATGGGCGAGGTGCGGAAAATAAAGGATCGCCTGACTGCGCGCCTGCTGCTGCCGGGCAGAGTGCATTAAAATTCCCCGCAAGACGCTCTTGACTTACGACTCCGCACCTGCAACTATGGCGTCACGCAGGCGTCCGTAATGACGCTGTCAAACGTCAGTACCAATGCCACAATATCAACGCAAAGCTGCCAGGAGCACTATTGTCTACCAAGATGAAGCTGACAGAGGTGGATCTGCAAAAACTGTTCAATTCAAGCGATCATGAAAACCTTTTCAAGGAGTTCAAGTCACAGCGCTTTCCCAAAAAGGCCCTCATCTATTCGCCCTTTGAAGAGCGGAACCTGATCTTCATCGTCAAAAGCGGCAGGTTGCGGGTGTACCTTTCCTGTGATGACAAGGAGTTCACCCTCGCGTTCCTTGAAGCGGGGGACATCTTCAGCACGCATACCCAGGCCTTCGTGCAGGCTCTGGACGGGGCCGAAATCCTGATCTGCGAGACCGCAAAGTTTCAGCAGCAACTCTTCGCCGTCCCCGGAGTTTCGCTCGTCATGGTGAAAGTGCTGGGAGACCTGCTGAAGAACTCCATTTCCACCATCGAGGGGCTCGCTTTCAAGGACGTCCGGCGGCGCCTGGTTGAGTACCTCATTGGTCTGGAGTCGGACCGGGGACGCCGAAGCGATGCCGGATCCGTCGTCGAACTGGGTGTGAGCACGGAGGATATAGCCCTGCTGATTGGCACCACGCGCCAGACCATCTCGCACGTCCTCAACGACCTCATCAAAAACGGCATCATAGAGAAGCTCACCCGCCGCACACTGCTTATCAAAGACCCCGCAGCTCTCAAGGATTGGGAGAAAATACTCTGAGGAAACCCCCGGTCAGTCGCGCGACTCTGTTCGCGCCTGAGCTACCCGCCTCCCCCCTTTGGTGACCTACCTCAATCCGCTACAGGACTGACCTCTTTTTTCGCGTCTGACATTATCCGTAAGCTATGTGATTGACAAATTATGGTTAATTAAGTTAAATTCTAACATGGCGCATCATACGCTTCTGGCAACTTGGTGTGTGAAGACATTTCATGTCACAGATTGGCAAGGTGGGCACCTTCGTAAGCCGTTGACTCTCGACCGGAAAAAGGGGAGGGCCAATAGAGAGGGAGGCTGGTATGCTCGTCCAGGTTAAATGGAACAACGGCAGTTACGATTATGTAAGAAGTTTCATGCTCGACTGTTTGATAGAGGCCGGGGTGGTAGACCGCTTTCAGCGCAGTTCGGGGTGGGTGAAGATAGGGGTGCACCCTGTGCGGTCGGGGACCACCGATGCTGGATATGCCGGTCCTGAAAGGAGATCGTTGGCCCCGCCTCCGGCGCCACCTGATCGTTCTACCTGCTGAACGGCCCGTGGGGGCACCCTGATACGGACCGACCTGCAGTCTATCGATTTTTCTATGGAACTTTGTGCCAAAGATGGGAGGAGGTATGACAACTACAAAGGTCGAATGGATGTACTGTACCCTTTGTGAACGTGCGTTTCTAGCGGACTCGAAAAAATACTGCAATTATGATTGGTGCGACGGTTGTCTCGGGGACATTTGGGGATGGGAGGTCGTTCGGGATCTAAATCCCAGCTACCCGGAAATACCGACAGCAGGGGCGGAATATCCGCTGTTTGCCGACCGATCCCTGGAGAACCCTCGGCGCAGGGAGGAGGGCTGGTCCCCGGTGGCCAACTCATGACAGGTTAGCAACTTCGCCCTTCCCCCTGCCTCCTGCCGTAAGGGAGGGGGAACCTTAACATAACGGCCGTGTCTGCGGGTTCCGGTGCTTAGAAAGGAAGGGTTGCGTCGACCACCACTGCACCGGTGACCACGTCCTTGGTCGGGCCCGAGCGTGTGAACCCGGTAGCGCTGACAACTGTCTCCCACAGTCCCCCGTCGTCCGCCCGGGGGGCTAGCTGCACCATGCTGGGCTGGGCGGCACGGGGAGCAACCGGCTTGGTCGCACTCTTCGGCCTCGTCCCACCCTGCACGGATCCACCCTGGACGGATCCACCCTGAAGCTTGCTGCACACCTCCTTTAAGCTCTTATCCCTACTGTCAATCCACCATGAAGCCATACCCTGCTGACTGAGTGTCGACTCCACAGCCTGGAAGCTATCCGGGTCAGCCCCCTGCCAGACCTTGAGCCGGTCCTTCCTAATAGCCTTAGCCCAATTTACCTGTTTCTCGGTTCCTTTAAGTGCCGCGAGTTCCATTGTCTTGACTCCTGTGTGGTACGGTTGTTGGGAGCAGACTACACGACTCCGAGCGCCGGCACAAGTCGGGAGGTTGCGGGCGGGCGGTCGCTGGTCCGGCTGCCGGTCCGATCAGTGGCGGGCCGTGAGTCTGAATGCTCAGGATCGATGTGCTGGCGCAGGGGGACAGCGCAAAATCTGCTGGTAGAAAACGGCATTGGAGGCTTGAGGAGGTAGTGCGAAGCTTGAGGAGACAGTGCGAAGCTGCTTTGCTTAGAAATCTTCGAAGGGCAGCAACGGTGATCTCCCGTGCCGCCATATGGTCGTGGCAGGGAAGGGCTATTGGAACTGCAATCCTACTCCGTTGCCCATGACTCTAACGACTTTGGCTTTCACATTGGTGAGGTCCTGCGAAGTAGCTGTGTCAAGGATTGTGATGACAACCATGCTGTCAATTTCGATGAGCTTGTCCGTCGTTACGAGAGCCCCATTGAGACTAAGGTTTACCAGATTTGCTTCCACAGTCTGATCATCTATGACAATAGTGACTTTCGCTTGGAGTGGGATTCGGGTGTACTTTCTCTTTTCCTCGTTCAGTTTCAAGGCCGTACTTAGTATGGCGGTTACGGTACCCTGTTGTTCCTCTATTCCTTTCATCGGGTTAGTCTCACCTGCTGAGGAAGCAGGCGGCCCGCATACCATGGGAAGGTTATGATCTTCTCGGTTGCGGAAAGTTCTTCGTAGGTTTCTGACAATTCGGAGTTTATTTCGGGGCATGCCGAAATGCAGTACCATCTTTTTTTACACATGTCACACGTCATAAATTGCCACCTCATTTCATAACAATATAGGCCAATTGGGCCAAGATAAGCAAAACGGCAGTAGTCTCAGTTTGGATACAAAAAAGCCGGGGCCATAATATCTACAGGATATTTCGGCGACCCGGCTGTCTCTGTGAGACCCAATAGGCTTTCCGTCCCATCCTCGCGGATGGTTTAGTATTATCGTATATCAGTAAGCAATGTCATGATTTTCGTGAAATATACGGTAGAAGTGAGTGAGTGTCAATAGTTTTGGTGGTGGGACTTACAGTTTTATTATTGGATTATTGTTATATTGTCGCAGATTAATTAGTTTATCTGTATCTTGTTCTGAGAAATCTCCCACTTTAGACGGCACAACCAGACTGATAACCTGCTATGTCAGTCTTCCACGGGGCGCTCTTCAATTCGGATACCAGGGCAGACTTATCACCTTACGAATCGCAGGACGATTTTCGCTTGCCCTCGATAATTCGAAGTTGATTTCCGGGCAGGCCACTACGCAGTACCATCTTTTCTTGCAGATAGAGCATTCCATGGAGCCCCCGCGTCTTCAATGAACTTGTCAGATTTCAAATATAGCGGGTAATAGCTGGCCGTCAACTGCGAGAATGAATTTGTAGGATTTGTTAATTGGTCAGGCCGTTGTCTTAGTCCGTTCAAATGCTGCCTGAGATTCAAGGCACGCTGGTGCTGCTGAGGATCGCTTTAAAGGAGATGACAGACGCTTCTGGTTGAAGGACCAGAAATTGGGAGCTTGGGGCGGGAACTTCGGCGCCGCACCCGGGATTGCAACGGCGCCTACTTGGACCATCTGGTGTTCATGAGGAACTTGAAGCTAAAGGCAGGAAAACTACTTGTTTTGAAAATTGATGAAATCGGACAGTTCTTTGTCCAGGCCACTAACATGAGTCATGAAGTAACGGAGGAGGGTGGTCTCAATCCTTAAGGCCAGGTCAATTGCCGGAACCTTCTTGCGCAGCAATTGGGACAATTCGTCGATCTCGTTTTTAAACTGGGTGTGCTGCTTCTTCTGCTTATGTAAACCGTAATAGTTGTATTCGAGCATCAGCTTCTCTTCGTCGAAAAAATGCTTTTTTGCGTAGGTATTCAAGAAGTTAAGCAGTTCTCTGACCTCAACGTTATCCGCACCCTCGTTTATCTTTTCTGAGAGACGGTTAATTTGTGCGAAGATCTCCCTGTGCTGTATATCTATAGCATCATGACCCAGTCGCAGACTCTCATCCCAATCAATCGCCATCGCGCTTCGCTCCTCTGATCTTAGTGATTTAAGCTCCAGCTTCCGCGACACATTACCTTTTTTTGGATGATAGGACAATAATTCTTTCATAAAATTTCTTCCGCCTTTTCGAGGCGGCGCTCAGGCGAACAGGCCTGCCCGCGCCTTGCTGAGGGGGGTGATCGTTTCAAAGGGAAGGGTGTTGGGGTTGGCGGTAGGATTGAAAGGCGGTCGACGGCTTGGAGCAAATGTATGACGAACTGTATTCTTCCTCTGGAAATGACCCATGATTGCCTGCTGCTCTGCAACCTTCGGTCAGCAAAAGTCGGCAAGTGCAGGGGGCGCTTTAGGGGAGGGCGTTTCCAGCCTTTTCCAGGGAAATCTCGGAAATCCCGCGCTCCTCGAGCACCGAGCGCTCCGGTAGGCAGGCGCTCTTCTTAAGAAGCTCCACCAGGCGCTGTTCCGCGTCCTTTTCAAAGGCGACGAAACGCACGCCGACCATGGAGAAGAAAGAGTGCACGACCTGGACGGTGGCGACCAGTAGTTCCTGCTCTTCCTCGAGCTGGATGGACAAGACGCAGTCGTCGCCCGGCAGAATCATGATGCATTCATCGGAACTGATCAGGGCGCCACCCTGGGAGATGTTCTCCAGGCGGACCTGGTAGCTGATCCCCTGGTGGTGCAAGTCGCCCCGGGCGGTAAACTTGATCCGGTGATAACGCCGATGTGTCATGTAAGCTCCTTGCCTCGCTTTTGCTTCTGCAGCAGCAGATACCTTATCGGCCGGCGCTTGCGCGAACTGTAGCTCTATCTTTGCCGGGTCCCGAGGGCATCACCCCGGAGGCGCCCGCGCCGTGCCGCTCCCCCTGGCGCCTCGGGGCTTTTCAGGGCAAAGCGCCCGGGAGAGCCCGGACCCCGCTTTTCCGGTTGACTTCATACCCCAACTATTGTATTAAATAGCGTTTCCAAGATTTTTCATTCTGGCCCACCCCGCGCCACCTGCGGCCCGGTGCGAAGCCTGATACTATTACACGAGAAGATCGAGAGGGCCGGAGCATTGATGGAAAACAAGATCAAGGTGTTCAGCGGTAATTCCAATCCGGTTCTGGCAGAAAAGATTTGCGCCTGCCTCCATGTGCCGCTCGGCCAGGCGAAGGTGAAGACCTTCTCCGACGGCGAGATTATGGTGGAGATCGGCGAGAACGTGCGCGGCCGGGACGTCTATGTGGTCCAGTCCACCTGCGCTCCGACCAACAACAACCTGATGGAGCTGCTCATCATGATGGACGCCCTTAAGCGGGCCTCCGCAGCCACCATCACCGCGGTCATGCCGTACTACGGCTACGCCCGCCAGGACCGCAAGGCGGCGCCCAGAACCCCGATCACCTCCAAGCTGGTGGCCGACCTGGTCACCGCGGCGGGAGCGGACCGGGTGGTCACGGTTGACCTGCACGCGGGGCAGATCCAGGGCTTCTTCAACATTCCGGTCGACAACCTCTACGCTGCCCCGGTACTGCTGGCGCACCTGAAGGTCCGTTTCGCCTCGGACCTGGAGAACCTGGTCATGGTTTCGCCGGACGCCGGCGGCACCGAGCGCGCCCGGGCCTTCGCCAAGCGGCTTGGCTGCACCCTCGCCGTCATCGACAAGCGGCGCTCCGGGCCCAACGTGGCCGAGATCATGCACCTGATCGGCGACGTGAAGGGGAAGTCAGCCATCATCCTGGACGACATGATCGACACCGCGGGCACCCTGACCCAGGCGGCCCAGGCGCTCAAGAACCACGGCGCGGCCAACGTCTACGCCTGCGCCACCCACGGCGTGCTCTCCGGCCCGGCTATCGACCGGATCAATGCCTCGGTCATCGAGAAAGTCGTCATCACCGACACCGTGCCTTTGGGCGACAAGGCTGAACTCTCGGACAAGATCCGGGTGCTCTCCGTCGCGGAGCTTCTCGCCGAGGCGATCCGGCGCATCCATGAGGACGAATCGGTCAGCTCCCTTTTCGTGTAACCGCTGCAGCCTTTGGCAGCAATTGACATATTAATTCATCAAATAACAGTGAATGACATCGGAGGATGTATGAGTAAGCAGGTACTGAATGTGGAATTGAGAGAAAAAAGCGGCAAGGGCATTTGCCGCCGTCTGAGGGTTGCGGGGCGCGTTCCCGCCGTTGTGTACGGCAAGGGGATGGAATCTGTCACGGTTTCCGTGGGAACCAGGGAGCTCTCCGAGGCGATCGCCGGCGAAGGCGGCCGCAACCACATCCTGACCCTGAAGTGCGCGGGCGAGCTGGACGGCGCTTCCGTCATCGTCGCTGACCTGCTGCAGGACTGCCTGAAGGGAACGCCGCGCCACGTCGACCTGCACAGGATCAACCTGGCCGACAAGGTGAAGGTTCACGTCAAGCTGAAACTGGTCGGTATCGCTGCCGGCGCCAAGGCTGGCGGCTTCGTCGACTTCGCTCTGCATGAAGTCGAGGTCGAGTGCCTGCCGGTCCACATCCCGGAGCAGATCAACGTCGACGTCACTGAACTCGTTATCGGCCACTCGATCCACGTGAGCGACATCGTCGCGCCGATCGGCTCGGTAATCCTTTCCGATCCCAACGCAGCCGTCGTCAGCATCCTGGGCCGCAAGGGCGGAGAAGCAGCCGAAGAGACCGCCGCAGCCTAACGCCAGGTAAACCATGGCGGCAAAACTTATCGTAGGGCTCGGCAACCCCGGGCCACAGTACTCATGGACCCGCCATAACGCGGGTTTCATGGTTTTAGACCGACTCTCCCGCCTGGCCGGAATCCCGGTCACCAGGAAGGCCTTTTCGGGGCTGACTGGTGACGGGAACTGGCTGGGGGAGCGGGTCTTCCTCCTCAAGCCGCAGACTTTCATGAACCTGTCCGGGCGCTCGGTGGCTGAGGCGCTCCGCTTCTACAAGCTCTCCCTGGCAGACCTCATCGTAATCCACGACGACCTCGACATCCCGTTTGGCAGGGTTAGGCTCAAGGAGGGGGGCGGGCACGGCGGCCACAACGGCCTGCGTTCCCTGGCGCAGGAGCTCGGCTCGCCCGACTACCTGAGGGTCCGGGTCGGCATCGGCCGGCCGCTGCACGGCGACGTGGTGAACTTCGTGCTCTCCAACTTCAGC
>TBL_comb47_HYPODRAFT_10006927_pt1 | contig 12088 bp, 10 predicted proteins | sample TroBogypolimnion_40_FD_10682 | JGI IMG/M metagenome (IMG submission 10682) | reverse complement strand
GCGGCTGAGCCTGGAGGACGGTGGCAACTTCCGGCGGGGGTGGACTGGAGGGGCATCCCGCTTGCCGATGGGCCGCCAGGAACCAAACCACGGCCGCGAGCGCGAGGTTGGCGAAAAGTGAGGTTTTCAGTGGCGTATTCATTTACCAAGAAGGCCGGCGCGAAGAAACCTTCGCGCCGGCCACGGCTCTGAGTAGGGTAGAGGGAGGCGCTGAGTGGAACCACCCTCCGCCTCACCCCCGCACTAGTTGTGGATCGGGTCAGCTGAATCCGGCGTCTTGGTGGCCTGCATGGCGGTCATCGGAATCTCGAGTCCCGCGGTGATCGAGGTGGGGAACTTTGAGCACATGGTGGTCCAAAGAACGCCCGCTTCGCTGCTGAGGGTGTCGCAGTTCGCGAGGGCGCAGTATTCCTGGCCCCAGTAGGAGTATTGACCCTGCTCGATGGCGTTGTCACTCTCGGCCACGCCGTTGAGCGTGAGTTCGATGAGGGCCGGACCTTGGGTGTAGTACTGGGCTTCACGGGTGATGGCGTCAGGCTTGCCCATGTAGGCGATGGCGTACCAACCGGTGCCGCCGTTGATGCTGTCCGCGGCCACCGCGCTGCCGGTATAGAGCATGGTGTTTCCGAGGGTGCCACCGCTGCTCTGGCCGGCGTTGCCCAACGCCCCAAGGGTCGGAGCGCCACTCGCCCCGCCGATGATGGTCTGCCCAACCAACGCCTGAGTCACCGGGAGTCCGATGTCCAACAGGGCGTTGGCGCGGGTACCCGAGTTGTTGTCCCGACCGGCGACATAAACGTACTTGTTCTCGCTGGCGACGCCGGTAAAGAGCGAGAGCTTCGATCCCGAGTTCAGAATCGCTACGCGCAGTTGCGGATGGGTCACGTTCTTCAGATCGTTATATTCCGGATGGGCGGCGATGTCCGCGGCGGTTTGGGCGTTTTTGACCCAAACGAAGGGAATGATGCCGGCGCGGCAGATATTCGCGATGACCGGCGTGCGGGAAGCGACTTTCGCAAAGGGTTGGGACGTGTCGGACATGGTGATGTCCACCAGATGGCTATCCGTGGTGGCGGGGGTGCTCGTGGAGTCCGCACTGGTGGCGCCGAAGCCGCCGAAGCCGCCCACGGCATCATCCATAAAGGATTCCTTTTGGCTGGTGCATTTCACCATGTCCTGGTAGCCGGCCTCGGAACCGGACCAAGCCGTCTTGATGACCACGCAACTGCCGTCGCTCACCAGCGTGCCGTAATAATTGGCGTAGCCCGCCGTCTGCCGCGCGGTGGCGTAGGGGGCGAAACTGGCCGATTCCTTATACGCCGTGTAGCTGAAGCCCGGGTTCAACGACGCCTCGATGGCGGCTACGGCCGCACCGCGGAAGGCGGTGGAACCGGTGATATAGATGTGGGTCGCCGTACTGGTAGTGCAGGCAGCATTGGCACCGCCGATGGACGCGAGACCGATGGCGGTGGCCATCGCTAGTTTATTCAATTTCATAGTGTTTCGGTTTATCTAAGTGGTTTATTTGTTTGTGGTATTGTTACTGGGGAGAGGATTCAGGCGGATTTGGAAAAGCAGCGGCGGCGCAGGGTGAAGGACAGAACGCCCAGGCCCGCCAGCGCGAAGGTCCCCGGCTCGGGAACCACGGCCGGCGCATAGGTCACGGTTCCGTCAGCGGACAGCGTAACCGTTCCCTCGAGTACCTCATTCCCATTGACTTTTCCATAGAGGTCCTCTGACACCGAGCCCGAGGTGAAGGTAGCGGGAGTGGTCGTGTCCGGACTGGTGCCGTTTTTCTGCCAGAGGCTGGTTGAACCGTCAATTTGCTCTTTCCAACTCACCCCGTAGCCCAGGTTGTTGGCGATAACCTGCTGATTGGCGGGACTGCCGCTGCCGTCGATCTGGTACCCAACGGTGTTCGCGGCACTGTTCAGGGTCCCCACGCCGCCCAGCACCGGAGCCGCCGAACCGGACGCCACGGTGGAAAAGATGGCGTTATTGTTCTGATTGACCGCGTGTCCGCCGACGACGCCGAAAGCCAGGTTACCCATGCCGCCGAAGAGGCTCGTGAGCTCAGTCGACAAATCGGCTGCGCTTAGCCCCACGTTGCCGTTGTTGTTAAGGTTAACCTGCAAGCTGCCTCCCACGCCGACTTGGGTGGCGGTTCCGAGGTCGATCACGAGGTCGTTCCCGCTCGTCGTGCTCGTGAAGCCCAGCAGGAGTTGATCCTGATTCCCCGTGAACTGACTGACTAACTGGGCTTGCGCCGAGCCAGCCAGGGCGCTCGCGGCTGCCGCCGCTACCGCCAGTTTGGTGATGTGGTTCATAAGATTAATCGGTATCGTTGATATGTTATCGTTCGCTGTTTAACCGCAGTCGTGAACCACCTTAGACAGGCCGTGTTACGGACAAATGTCGGCTGCGTAACAAATGGGCTACCTCCTCATGCGAGCCAAGGTCTCAAAACATCGGATGTCGTGCCCGAGTTCGAATTGAGCCAAAAACTCCACTTCAATTGGGGATCTCGTGTGATTCACCTGCGGTGCGTCATCGAACCGTAACGCATCCGACGCTAAGACGACTTGCTTGGCCGGCGATTTGAAGTGGGCTTGAGGGGGACGGCGCGTCTGGTCGAAAGGAGGCGGCTCCTGGGGGCGAGCCGATTAGGACCGGCGTGGTTTTCCTCAAAAGCAAGGCCGGGCCCGGTTGCGGCAGCGGCAGACGGAGAGCATTGGTGCCATGACAGTTTTCGGCCATCAAGGAATGGAGCGTCATGGAACCGACGTATTTATGTCACATATCGTTGCTTCTGTTTCGAGCGTCCGGGGCACAGAATGAGTACCGTAATTTATGGACCAATTCATGACTCCAATTCTGGCTAACGCCTTGCAGTTCGCTTTCCAAAAGGCAACGACGGAAGGTAAGATCTGCATCGCGACGCTCCTGGTGGTATCCATTTTTAGTTGGACGGTGATCATCAGCAAGGCACGCCAACTGATGACGGCTCGGAAGATGGGGAGGCGCTTTTTCGCAGCCTATCGTCAGACCAAGGACCCGCTGGAGATCTTCCGCCAGGGTCAGGAATTCGAGGGTGCGCCCGCTTACGACCTTTATGGCACCGGGATTGAGGAACTGAATTACCATCTCGAACATAACCCGGTCCAAGTGCATGGTCAGAAGCGGATCAGCGCGGGTTCCTTTGACACCGTGCGGGTGGCCATCGAGCGGGCGGCCAGCAACCAGGCGCTTGCCCTGGAAAAGGGCATGATTATCCTGTCGACTGCGGTGGCCGGTGGCCCGTTTATCGGACTGCTCGGCACCGTCTGGGGGGTCATGGAAACCTTTTCCGGCATCGCCATCGCGGCCTCGGCGAGCCTGACTGCCATGGCTCCTGGCGTGGCGGGAGCCCTCATCGCCACGGTCACCGGTCTGTTCGTCGCCATTCCTGCCATGTTCGCTTACAATTACATGGTTACCACCATCCGGGCCATTACCCAAGAACTGGACGCCTTCGCTAACGAGTTTGCCACACAAATGGAGCACCGCTACGTGGACAACCGCCCGCTTTCCGAGGAATTGCGCGACGCGCTCGCGGGCCTTTCGCCGGCGTTGGGTGCTTCGGCAGTTCGCGAAGTCCCCGCGGCGGCTGGCTCTGCCCGCGTTCATCCCGCGCCCATTTCGCCACGTACGGTGGTGGCTGCCTGACCTTGGAGAGCCCTTCCCGATGAAGAAGTGTTCCAAGAGTCACCATGAGGCGCTGGCGGAGTTGAATATCACTCCGTTGTTGGACTTGGCCTTTGTGCTCCTGGTCATCTTCATCATCACCACGACGCCCATTGTCAATGACCTGGATGTGGACCTGCCTTCAGCAGCCAAACGCCCCAAAGATCCGAAGCCCAAGGTGCATTACGTGACGGTCGAGAGCAGCGGCAAGATGTTTCTCGACAAGGCCGAGATTCCAGACGTGCCTAGCTTGCGGGAACAAGTCGTGGCCTTCCGGATGGAGGAAAAGGACTTGAATATCGTCATTCGGGGTTCCGCGCGCACCAAATACCGTGGGATCGTGGATGTGATGGACATGCTCCAGCAGGCCAATGTAGGCAAGGTCAACCTCGCCACCGAACCCTTTCCCGACGGTGCCGCTCAAAAAAAGTAGTCAACCGGAGTAACCTATGTCACACCGTAAACGTAAAAACTCATCCCGGGTCAACTTCACCGTCTCGGCGGTATTCCACACCGTGCTGATCTGCGCGATCACCTTCCTGGCAGCCCGGGAGGGCATGCTCGGCAACAAGCTCAAGACCTTGGCGGTGACCATGGTGCCGAAGGACAAGCCCAAACCCGAACCGGTCAAGGAGAAGGCTCCGGAACCCAAGCCGGAAGCTCCAAAGGTGGCCCAGGACAAGCCTCGGGAGCCGGCTCCCGCCCCTAAGGTGGAAACAGCGTCCGCTCCCCCGCCGGCCAATAACGGTGCCACGGTAGCCGCCCCGGAGGCGGTGAATGTCTCCTCCTTTGCCTTTGACGACGGCGCCAAAGAGGTCATCTCGGACGCCAATACCGTGTACAAGCAAGCGGTCGAGCGGACTCTGCGGAGCCGCTGGAACCGGCCTGAGGACATGGATGACGAAAAGTTCGTCGCCGAGGCCGAGCTCAGCGTTGACCCTACGGGCAAGGTTCAAACTTACCGCTGGGTCGCTGGCTCCGGCAACGGACGCTGGGACGATTCGGTCAAGACCGCCCTCAACGCCACCAAGACTATCGGTCAGCGCCCGCCCAAGGGGTTTCCAGAGAAATTCACGGTCCGATTCGATGTGGAAGCCAAGCCCGTCGATGACGGTATGCAAGTGAGCATCCGGTGAAGAAGGTATCCAAAGGCTGTCACAGCTCGCTCAACGAGCTGAATATCACGCCGCTGCTGGACCTGGCGTTCGTGCTGCTGGTGATTTTCATCATCACGACGCCGCAATTGTCGAACGATCTGGAGATGAATCTGCCGCAGCCGAAGAAGAACCAGGCCCCGCAGACGCCGCCCCCCAAGATAAATAAGATCCTCGTGGATTCAACCGGTCACATTACGCTGAACGGTGAGCGGTTTGAACTGGCGGCCCTGAAGCAAACCCTGGTCACCCTGAAAGCCTCCAACCCGGATGTTGCCGTGGTGGTGCGGGGGTCTGGTGATGTGGATTACCAGCACGTCGTCGGGGTGCTGGATATCCTGCAGCAGGCCGATATCAAAGTGGGCTTGGCCACGGAGACCGCCCCATAATAGGGTGAAGACTCATTTTAACAATCCGGTGCTTGCGAGCCGAGGGAGGTAGTGCGAGGGTGCGGCTGCGAGCTAGGAAAAAAAATCAGACATGAACGACCATCAATCACCGTCCCCGGACCAGACTCCCCCGCCTTTGAACCTCCAAAAGTTTGCCCCGGCCATGGGCGGCGAACCGGATCCCGTGATAACGGGAGAGGAGGGGCAGACAATGTTCATCAAAAAGAGCGCGGCGCAATCCGTTGCCCAGCGGGGCGATCCGGCTCTCGACGACGACAACAAATTCGGCCTTGCGGTGAAGGATATGCTTGGTCTGATCACCTACTGCTACGTGCGGGGGGTGTTCAGCTCGAAGGAGATCTCCGAACGGCTCGACCGCGAACCTCAGTTGCGTAAGCGTTTCGGCAGCAAATTGCCCGATGAGCAGGCGATCAAGGCCTTTCGTCGTCGGTATGCGGCCGAGATTGAGGACTTGTTGGAGACGGTGTATCGCGCTTTTCCCTCCGACGACTCGCAGTCGTCCGCCGAACCACGTGCCAATGAGACCGAACTCGTGCATCGCAAGGCGGTCGAACGGTTGCATGATGCCTCCTGGGAGGATGCCATGCGCCGTCATCTCCATTGAGTCCGCGGCTCAGGGTCCGCCCGGCGTGGGTCTTGTAGGCAATCTCCACCTCAGCATACCCTCCCGCCGAGGATAGCATCGAGCCCGCGGAGCGACGGCACTTATGGGTTCGGAGCGAGGCACACCGGTTTTAGCCTCGCTGGGCGGCGGCCTCTTGCTTGGGCCCTCCGCCCCCGCGCCAGTGGTTTTTTCGTTCGCCTGGCCCCCACTCGGAGGCTTGCCACGTACGGCTTGGGTCTGTAGGGTTCCCCAACGTGAAACGAAACTGAACGAAGTTGGCCTATGATTACCTCGCGTTTTTGTCCTCTCCCTTCCGGTCCCGCAGTGTTGGTGGCTGGGCTATGCCTGGCCTTCCTGAACTCCCGGGCGGCCGATCCCCANCCCGCCGGCCAAGGAGCGAACCTCGCCGTTGCGGCCACCCCGTCCAGTTCTTACACGTCGGGCGACACCCGGCTTGGCGCGCTGAACGATGAGTCCGCTCCGCGGAATTCCCGCGACACCCGGCAAGGTTCCTACGGTAACTGGCCCCGCAAGGGCACACAGTGGGTTCAGTACGATTGGACCCAGCCGATTAGCACGAAACAGATGGACGTTTATTGGTGGGACGATCGTCAGGGTGTCAGGCTCCCCAAGGCCTGCCGTCTGACATACTGGAATGGAACCGAGTTCTTGCCGGTGTCGAGCCCCGTCGGGCTTGGCGTCGCGGGGGACAGATTCAACTCTACGACTTTTGACGAGGTGAGCACCTCCAAGTTGCGGCTCGAGATCGATTCCGAGGGCGAGTATTCGACCGGCCTGCTGGAGTGGAAGGTGTATGACTCCGGCAAATCACCTGATTTTCCGCCCGTAGTCACCGTTGGCATGGACCGTGATGTGGTGCTCGGCGGACGCACTTATCTTCACGGCCAAGTGAAGTGGATCAAGGCCGCCACGCTGGCGCCAAGAATCGTGTGGAGCAAGGAATCCGGACCGGGAAGCGTGAAGTTCGCCAACCCCGCCGCGGCCGAGACCACGGCCACGTTTTCTAAGACCGGCCAATACACCCTGAAAATGACGGCGGGGCAGGGGGGATTGACCGCCGCTGGCAGTTTGCGCGTCAAGGTCGAGGCGCCGCCCCAGTCCGAGCGCCTGGACGTCGTCTACACCAAACACTACCGACTGGACAGCCCTCTGTGGAACGCGCGCGCCAAGGCGATCATCGTCAACTGGATCCCTCATTGCGTGGATTACATCAACCGCACGAACCTCACCCAGGGCCAGGGTGGCATCGATAATTTCATCGAGGCCGCCAAAGCCTTGCGCGGGGAACCGCACGGGGCGCACAAAGGCTACGTCTTCGCCAATGCGTGGGTCCACCAGACGGTTGAATCCATCTGTCTGGCCCTGATGCTCGACCCCCGAGGCGATGCGGAGATCCTCCGCGCACAGGGACAACTCCGCGGCACTTTGGAGGATTGGATACCCAAGATCCTGGCCGCCCAGGAGCCCGACGGTTACCTGCAGACGGCATATACCCTGGCCGAACGCCGCCGCTGGCCCGAGCGGTGGAATCCGCCCCAGCGCGGCAATCATGAGGGCTATGTGGCGGGTTACTTCCTCGAGTCGGCCATCAACCATTATACCCTCACCGAGGGCAAGGACCGCCGCCTCTACGAGGCCGCCAAGAAACTGGCCGATTGCTGGGTTGCCCATCTCGGCCCCGGCAAGAAGGACTGGTTCGACGGCCACCAGGAGATGGAGCAGGCCCTGGTCCGGTTCGGGCGCTTCGTCAACGATATGGAGGGCCATGGTCGCGGCGATTCCTATGTCGCTCTGGCCCGCTTCCTCCTGGACTGCCGCCGCGGCGGCACCGAATACGACCAAAGCCATCGCCCGGTCCAGCAACAATACGCGGCGGTGGGTCACGCCGTACGGGCTATGTATAATTACTCCGCTATGGCCGATGTCGCCGCCGAAACCCGCGATCCCGATTACCAAAGCGCCGTCCTCTCCCTCTGGGACAACCTGGTCAATCGGAAATACTACCTCACCGGTGGCATTGGCAGCGGGGAAACCTCCGAGGGATTTGGTCCGGACTATTCCCTAGGCAATGACGCCTATTGCGAGGCTTGTTCGAGCTGCGGCCTCATCTTCTTTCAATACAAGCTCAACCTGGCTTATCGCGACGCCAGGTTCGCCGATCTCTACGAAGAGACGATGTATAACGCCCTGCTCGGCTCGCTCGATCTGGAGGGAAAGAGCTTCTTTTACGACAACCCGCTAACCTCGGCTCGGTCGCGTTATCCCTGGCACGCCTGCCCTTGCTGTGTCGGGAATATCCCGCGCACCCTGTTGATGGTGCCGACCTGGACCTACCTGAAGGGAAAAGACTCGCTTTATGTGAACCTCTTCATCGGCAGCACCATTAACGTCGAGGGGGTGGCCGGCACCGAGGTCGAGATGGTCCAGAAGACCGACTACCCCTGGAGTGGCAAGGTTTCCATTATCCTCAACCCCAAGAAATCCGCGAAATTCTCGGTCTGCCTTCGCGCGCCCAACCGGCGTACCAGCGAGCTTTATAGCCCCGTGCCTGAGGTGCGCGGCCTCCAGTCCCTGGCCTTGAACGGGAAACCCCTCAAACCGGAAATCGAAAACGGTTACGCGGTAATCCGCCGCCAATGGAAAGCGGGCGATCGGCTGGACCTCGTGCTCCCGATGGAACCCCAGCGAGTTACCGCCGATGAACACATCGCCGCCGATCGCGGCTTGGTGGCGTTGCGTTATGGCCCGCTCATTTATAACGTCGAGCGCACCGACCAGCCCAATCTGGGCCTCCCGATCGGTTCCGAGCCGCTGGTTGCGCAATGGCGCGATGACCTCTTGCACGGCGTGGTTGCCATCAACGGCAAATGGCAGGATGGCAGTCCCCTGCTCGCGATCCCGAATTTCGCCCGCAACAATCGCGACGCCCAGGCTTCCAAGGTCTGGTTCAAGGGCCATTGATCATCGTATTGCTTTCTCCCGAGCCATCTTCGCGGTTTAACCTCTCACCTGAGCAGTTCCCCATCAACTATGAGCGACCCCACCCCGGCCCCAGCCGCCTCCGAAACCGAAATCGAGTTGGTCAAACGTCTGGGCGAGGCCCGCCAATTGGTGCTGACCGAGTTGCACAAGATCATCGTCGGGCAGGATGAGGTGTTGGAGCAGTTGATTTACGCGGTCCTCTGCCGCGGTCACTGCCTGCTGGAAGGAGTGCCCGGCCTGGCGAAGACCGTCATGGTGCAGACCCTGGGCGCCGCGTTGAACCTGACTTTTCGCCGCATCCAGTTCACGCCGGACCTGATGCCCTCCGACATCACGGGCACCGATATTATCCAGGAGGACGCCCAGACAGGCCGCCGCCAGTTGGAATTCATGGCGGGCCCGATTTTCACCAACCTCCTCTTGGCCGACGAAATCAACCGCACTCCGCCGAAGACGCAAGCCGCCCTGCTCGAGGCCATGCAGGAGCGCCGCACGACCTGCCGCGGCCGCACTTACGAACTGCCCAACCCGTTCTTCGTCCTGGCCACGCAAAACCCCATCGAACAGGAAGGCACGTACACGCTGCCGGAAGCCCAGTTGGATCGGTTCATGTTCATGGTCAAGGTGGGCTATCCCACCACGAGCGATGAAATCGAGATCCTCAAGCGCACGACCGGCGACCAGTCGCCGGAGGTCAACGCCTTGTTTTCCGCCGCCGAGATCCTCCAACTGCAGAAGGTCGTGCGCCGGGTTCCCGTGGCCGACCATGTTTACGAGTATGTGGTGAACCTGGTCCAGTCGAGCCGCCCCGGCGTGCGGGAAACGCCGGAGGCCACGAAATGGTTGCAGTGGGGCGCTGGACCGCGCGCCGGGCAACAACTGATTCTGGGGGGCAAAGCCCGCGCCCTGCTCCACGGACGCTACCACGTTACCACCGAAGACATTGCCGCCCTGGCCAAGCCGGTCCTGCGGCATCGCCTGGTCTGCAATTTCGCCGCCCAGGCCGGCGGCCTCACCACGGATACCATTATTGAGCGCCTGGTAGACTACCTGAACAAACCCGCATGACCCCGCTGCAGCAGGTCCAGCAGGAGGTCATCGAACGCCTGGGCAACCTCAGCATTACCGCCCGCCAAGCGGTCGAGAGTGTGCTGGCCGGCCAGCACCGCTCTGTGCGCCGCGGACTCTCCGTCGAGTTCGCTGGCCACCGCGAATACCAGCCGGGCGATGACCTGCGCCATCTGGACTGGTTGGTCTTCGCTCGGAGCGACCGCTACGATATCCGTCAGTACGAGGAGGAGACCAAGCTCCGCGCCGCCATCATCCTGGACGCCTCCGGATCCATGGGCTACGGTGCCGGTCGCCAGACCAAACTCCAATACGCTCAAGCCTTGGCCGCCGCCCTCGGGTTTCTGATGATCCGCCAGGGCGATGCCGTCGGTCTCATCACCTGTGATACCGCCATTCGCGAGTTCATCCTGCCCGGCGCCACCATGGCCCACTTCCTCAACGTCCTGGCCGCCCTGGAAAAAACCGTTGCCGGCAATGAGACCAGCCTCGCCTCCGTGCTGGACGAAATCGCGGGCCGTCTTTCCCGCCGCGGTCTGGTCATCCTAATCACGGACACCTTCGACAACACCGACGCCCTGCTCAAGTCCATCCAATACTTGCGCTTCCGCAAACAGGAGATCCGGCTCTTCCAAGTCCTCGATCCCGATGAACTCTCTTTCCCGTTTCGGGGGATGATCGAATTTGTCGGTCTCGAGCGAGAGCCGCGGCTCAAGCTCGACGGCGACCGTGTCCGCGACCTCTACCGCAAGCTTTTCGCCGAGCACCAAAAACGGCTGCAGGCAGGTTGCCATGCGTGTGGCGTCCGCCTCGAGACCTGCTGGACCCAGGAGGAACTCTTCCAGGTGCTCATCCGAGCCCTGAACTGGCAATGATCGAATTCCTCAATCCGCTGTTGCTAGGAGGCCTCGCGGCGGTCACCGCTCCAGTCATAATCCATCTCCTGCACCGGCGCCGGATCAAGCCGGTGGACTGGGGTGCGATGCGCTTTCTCCTGGAGTTGGTCGCCCAGCGCCGCCGCCGGCTGTTTCTCGATGAACTCCTGCTGTTACTCGTGCGCGTCCTGCTGGTCACCTGCGTCGCTTTGGCCATGGTCCGTCCCGCCTTCCTGCGCTCCAGCCTCCAGTCGGGTGGCGGCTTGGTGCGCCAGGGCGCTGCCGCCTCGGTCCTGCTCATCGACGACAGTGTCTCCTCTACTGCCGGACGCGCCCAACCCGCCTTCGAGAACATGCGTAAACTCGGGTTGGCTTACCTTGAGTCCCTGGCTCGCGGCGATGAGGTCAGTGTCCTCTTGATGTCCCAGGTCGGCGCACCCGCGGGGGACCCGATCTTTGACCTCGATGGGCTGAAGGCCCACCTCTTGGGACTGAAGCCGAGCTTTGTGGCCACCGACATACCATTGTTGCTGGATGCGGGACTGGGCCAGTTAAAGCGCCATGTCAATCCTGGGGCTGAGTTGGTGCTGCTGACCGATGGTCGGCGGGATGGCTGGCACGAGGACGACAAGGTTCGCTGGGATGAGTTGAGGGAACGCCTGCGGGGGCCGGCCCAGGCCATCCCGGGCAGCCGCACGCGGCCGCGTGTGCTGGTGCTCGCCCCACCTCTCGCCGCCATCGACGACAACCTGGCGATCACCGAGGTCGGCATGGATCGAACTCTGCTCTCCGCGGGTAGAGCGGCGGGATTGCGCGTGGCGGTGGCCAATTTTGGTAAACAGCCCAACCGCGAGGCCAGCGTCCAGCTCGCTGTGAACGGGCAGGTGATTGGCTCGAAACGTCTCTCCCTGCCCCTGGGCGGGCCGGCGGAAGCGGTCTTTGATCATGTGTTCGATGCCCCGGGCAGTTATAGCCTCGAGGCCACGCTGCTCGACAATGCGGATCTGCTTGCCGCGGACGACCGTCGCGCCCTCTCGGTCCAGGTGGAAGCGAGTGTCCCTGTGTTGCTGGTGGATGGCGGCTCCCCGAACGGTCTGGCCAGCAAGCTGGGTTTCCTGGCCCTTGCGCTGGACCCGGATCCCAAGACTCCGGGTCCGTTCCGCGTCACTCGCATTTCGCTGGCGCAGTTCGTCCCCTCCATGCTCCAGGACTGCCGCGTCTTGGTGCTGGGCGACGTCCCGGTGCTGGAAC
>TBL_comb47_HYPODRAFT_10006926_pt1 | contig 12089 bp, 7 predicted proteins | sample TroBogypolimnion_40_FD_10682 | JGI IMG/M metagenome (IMG submission 10682) | reverse complement strand
TGAACAGGCGGAAGCCCGTCTGCTTCAGGCGGTGGAGAATTTTGAGGACGGTTTCCCGGTAAACGACGGCACAGGGCCGAATGGCAGGGGACTGCGTCCGGAAAGCAATCACTGGTATCAGTTCAACTGGGTGGTGGCGGTTTCTCTGCTTAGAATATGCGGGACACAGCGTTGCCTCGATACATTTGCGCGTCTGGCAAAAGAGGACAACCTTCCGTTTAATATCCGTACCGCCATTGCCGTCACTATTACGCGCCTGGGAGAACGCGGGTGCATTATTGATGCCCAAAAAGCTCTGGCGATTCTGGATGATCTGCTAAAAGGCAGGATGCCGGGGCGGTATGTCTCCCCGCAGCGCCGGGTAGCGCGGATATGCCGGGCATGGCTGGACAAACGAAGCGGAAAGAAGGTTGACGATGATGAATTGAATGGCGGTTATAAAGATTTAAACGGTGCTGTTACGCGATGGACGGATCCTTGCGAAGATCATATGTGGCAGCTTCATCTGGCGGTGGCGCAGGCATGGAAGTCTCTCGGTTTACCGTTGCATCCGGCCACGCAAATTTATCTGCATGACGAACGTGCTCTCGTGCGCCAGGCAATGGAACGGCTTTAAAATGGAATCCCGTTCAGTAAGAATCTCGCGTCAGAAAACCGGAAATAAAGAATTCCTGCCATTACATTCTATTTCCGCAGCGGAGCAGGGAAATAGCCGGCTTCTCTGCGGACTCGGATTCGACCGCCCCCGGATCAGAGAATTTATCCGGTAAATTATGATAAAAAATTATTCTGAAATTATACTCTATAAGGTTGAAATTTTAACATAGATGAATAGGATAGTGAATTGGATTTTTTCGATCCGACTGACAGGCGATACGAATAACGAGGGAAAAAATGCGCTTTTATTGCTGCTCCCAAGTTCTGAAGTGGTTGTTTTTGCAAATTATTTCAGGCACTGCACTGCTGTCTGTGTCGATGGCTGCCGCCGCAGACACTGCCGCTGAAGAATTTAAGCTTCCCAATGATGTACGGTTTGATATTGAAGGCACCGCCGGTAATATTGAACTTAAAAATGTTGCGGCCGGTAATGCAAAATGGTATTACGCGTCATGGCTGGGCGACAAAGCGTCCACTCATATCAATGTCATTGCAAGTACGGTTTTCAACAAGTGGATGAATATCAGCGTAACTTTCACCCCATCCCGGAGCGGCAAGGTGAAGATTGCTCTAATGGGAAAATATCTTCCGGTAAAGGATTCCAGGGAATTTCGCTGCGTACCTGCCATCTGGGACAATGTCACGGTTGACGGCGCAAAAATTATCAATGGCGACTTTGAGGAGATTGCGGGAACTTTGCCGAAAGGATGGACAGCGGAAGGCAGAAAAGCTGGCGAGGTGAAACTGGTTACCGATGCGGGACAGGTGCAGAGCGGTAAAAATGCTGTTCGCGTCTGGTATGAGGCGACATTGGTACAAATGATTGACGTTCAGGAAAATAAACCGGTTACGGTTAGTGCCTGGGCAATGCAGCTTAACGGCGAGTCTAATTCTGTTTTAAATCTCGCCGGCGTCGCCAATATGGCGCTGAAGGATGAAGTGGCCGGAGACAAAAAGGGCGGCTGGACGGATCAGGGCAAAGGAAATGACCTTTCCGCACTTGCTCCGGGCGATGCCGTTTACGCGAATGTGCGTTTCAATATCGCATCCGGTCCCAATGCGGCAATTGTTCTCCGGAATAGCGATCATGCCTTCCTTCCTGAAACGGCACTGGTTCCAGTTCCGGGCTCGCTGGCGGAATCAAGATATGTTTATCTGCTGCATGCCACGGCAATGACGGCAGCGGCGGCAGGGCAGATCGGCCGTATTGTGCCGGTGTTTAATGATGGTGACGGCGTTCCGGTTTCCGTGGAACGCGGGCGTGACGTTAACGACTGGTGGGCGCCAAACCATCTGCCCAATGGTTATGTCGGCTGGTCAGCGGCGAACCAGAGCAGTTATGTCGGGTTGTATGTTTCCCGTTTTGAGCTTCCTGCCGGTAAAAAACTGTCGGCATTGCGGTTTGAAAGCGCCGGGAAAGCGTTATGGGGGATTGTCGGAGTTTCGCTGTCTGCCAAACCGGTAGAGTTCCCTAAATCTCAAGGCTGGACGGTTGCTGCCAGTCAGGAATGGATTCCGTTCACGCTGGAAAAGGAAATCGAAGCCGGAACCGCGCTTGATTTTTCCGGCCTGCTGGACGCTCCGGCAGGGAAAAACGGCTTTGTCAAGATACAAGGGGAACATTTTGTATTCGAAAAGAACGGACAGCGCGCCCGCTTTGCCGGGGTTAATTTCTCAATAATGTCACCGAAAGTGCTGGGCGATGCCAGCGCTAAAGATTTAGCCCGTATTGCTGACCGTCTTGCCCGCATGGGAATTAATCTGGTGCGTATTTCGCATGTTGATGCCGTTATCAGGCGGGAAACCGCGCAAGGTCCGGATATCGATCCGGTTCAGATGGATAAATTTGACCTGTTTCTCGCAGAATTGAAAAAACGCGGGATTTATTTCACCATGGATCTTTTTATGGGGCGCTGGTATCAGAATGTGACCGATAAATTTTATCCGGGATTCCGGAATAAAGGGAATTCACGGCACGCTTATGAAGCTTCATTCCCGCTGATGTCTGAATTCAGGGAGGATTTGAAGTTGTGGAGCCAGGTTGTTCTCTCACATGTAAACCCCTATACCGGGCTTGCGTTGAAGGATGATCCGTTACTCTTATATCTGGGACTTTTAAATGAAGATTATCTGCCGCTGGTGATTTCAACCTCGCCGGAGCAAGTCGCGGTGCTGTACAGCAAATCGTTCAGCCTCTGGCTGAAAAAAAGATATGGCAATACTGCTGCGCTTAAGAAAGAGTGGGGCGCAGATCTTTTATCGGTCGAATCTATCGAATTGGAAAATGTCAAGTTAAATACGAAATTCACGTCAGGCAAAAGAGATTCTGATTCGCTGCAGTTCATTTCCGGGATTCATGCCGCCGCCTACAGGGAGATGGCGGAATTCCTTAAGAAAATCGGGGTGAACACGCCGCTGGTTGATTTGAATATGATGTCGAACAGGTATACGGCACTGGCACGAAAAGATTTCCAGATGGTGGAGAGCCACTGTTATTGGGATCATCCGCGGTTTGTCGTAAAAGATTGGTCTTTGCCCTACGGACATCATCAGCGTTCAATACTCCGTAAAGATCAATGGTGGAATCGGGACAATTATTTTCTCGATGTCGCATCCGCCCGGCAGAACGGAAAGCCATTTGTTGTAGGAGAGTATGATCATGTTTTTCCGAATAAATACCGGAGTGAAGCCGGTCTCTTCTGGGGAAGTTTATCTGCGCTGCAGGACTGGGATGCCATTATAAATTTTACTTACGGCAGTGAGCCGGAGTCCTTTACCAGTGATTTTCCGGCCAAATCCTTCGATAAGGTCAATGAGGCAATCGGTCAGGCAACCGAACGTCAGGTGAAGTTTCTCTTCTTGAGAAGTGATGCGAAGCCGGCGGCGGGACAGATTGACTTGTGGAGTCCGGCACAAAAACTTTTGGACTCTGACTTTTTAACCGGGGCAGAGGCAAGTATTCTTGCATTTGTAACTAAAACCGGGTTGAATCTGAATGAAACGCCTTCCGGGAACTTTCCTGTATTGCCGCTTTTGCCGGGTATAAATGCGGGCAGAATGCAGCTTGAACTTTCAAAGAGCGGCAGTCAGGATGATTTATCCGCCTGGTTCAATAAAGTCCGGAAAGGAATTGTGGCTGAAGGCAACCGCAGCAATATCGCCGCCGGGGTGATTGAAACTGAAACCGGCGAGGCACTTTTTGAGTTCAAAAACGGTCGTATCATTGTAAATACGCCCAAAAGCCGCGGCGCCGTGGTGCAGCGTAAAGACAAAATAGATGTTCCAGGTTTGAGCATGGATATTGATGCCGGCATTGCGTCACTGTCTTTCCACAGCCTTGACGGACTGGCGCTGGAACAGAGCAGGCATATTCTTGCAATATTTCCGACCGACGTGCTTAACGCTGGAATGCGTTTTGAAAATGCCAATACTCTGGTTGCCGCATGGGGGAGCCCCAAAAAACTGCTTCGCCAGGGTCGCGCTCAGATAGTTCTTAACAATAATAATCCGCTCAAAGTCTGGGCATTGTCAACTTCCGGGCGGCGTATCGAACAGATTAATGCCGTATCGGAAAATGGACAAATTAAAACTCTGCTGGCGCATAAACTGACGAATGGTTCTGCCATATACTGGGAATTTGCTGAAAAATAAATGCACGTTATTGCTGGAACGTTTATGAAAAAATTGCCTCTGTCATTTCATTCCGTGAATATTTGTCTGTAATCTGCGCACAAAGAACCGTTGAAACTGCGTCTGGCCGGTGCAATGCCTGCAGCAAGGAGATACTTGCTGCTTTTCAAAACATTCCACTGTAAAAATCAATATGGATATGGAAATCCGCGGATAACATTATATATTCAGATTGAGCAGGAGATTCAGTATGAGCAATGTGCAGGAAAAAATTAAGATTCACGACCGGTATCAGTTTGAGATCAAATATACCTATCCGTTGAATCAGGAACTGCCGGAAACCGATTATCTGGTTGAAACTTTTATGTTCATCCCCAATAATCTCGGAGTTAATGCCGAATCCTACACCAAACACGATTTTTACGGCGATCTNCAGAAATATATCCGGTTCAAAACCCCGGTGTTCCTGCTGGCTTCGATCATTAAAGAAAAAGGCCCGCTGGACAGATTGAAAGCGGACATGACCGCGCTGGCGGAAGATCCGTCCAACGCCGAAACCGGCAAGGATTATCTGTATCAGTTGAAAATGCTCTGCTCCATCCTGAAAAGCGCGTTGCGCGACGAAGGTGATTACATTGAGACCTGCCAGTGCGCCGCGGACAAACACGGACTGATTGAACGGCTGCTGGAGAATATCGCCCGAATTACCGCCGGCTTCCGCAAACTGCGACCGATAATTCAGGTGCCGCACCTCCAGCCGGAACAGGTCACTTTTTATAATTTTTCGGATGAATATATCAGCCTGATGGTCGAAAAGTCGCTGTTCAAACTGCTGGAATATCTGAAGAGCATTGAGATTAAATCCAAAGATGAACTTTGTGTCAGAATTACAGACATCATTAATGGCGAAATCAAATACCGCGAGGAAAATAATTTCTCTTCGCTGGTGCGGGAAAATTCCAGCAATGAAGCGATTATTTACCGGATGCGGATTTTAAAGAAAATCATGGGCAGCATCCTGTTCCTTAAAACTTTCACCCAGACTGAAGGACGGCTGGTTGAGCAGATACTGATGGGACTTTGCGCAGGCATGGCAATGGCTTTTGCCACCGGAATGCTGTTCCTGTCCAGACGCGTGTTTGCCGACCTTACTTTGTCGCTGTTCGTGATCCTGGTCGTCAGCTATATTTTCAAAGACCGGCTCAAGGAACTGTCAAAAATCTATATGATCGAGTTTTTGAAAAAATATATGTATGACTATAAAACTATTCTGATGACCAACCTGACCAGAATCGGCTTCTGCCGCGAAACTTTTACTTTTCTCAAGGAGAAGAATCTGCCCCCGGAAATAGTCAAAATCCGCAATAAAGACTACTTGTCTGAACTGGATAACGGATATGTCGGCGAAAATGTGATTTACTCCAAAAAATACATTAAAATATACTCTTCGGAATGCCGCCGGATTTATGCTGATTTCCAGGTGGACGGCATTCACGATATCATCCGCTTCAACATCCGGCATTTTCTGGACAAAATGGACAATCCGGAAAGCCTGCTCTATCTGCCGGACGGCCCCGGCGGGTTTAAAATGGTGCCTGGATTATGCACTTATCACATCAATCTTATTCTCAAATACGGCATGGGTGCCCAGAAGGAGTATCATAAATTCCGTCTGGTGCTGAATCGCGACGGCATCAAACGCATCGTCGAAATGCCATGCCCCGCAATCTGAAGATTATTGCAATCAGCGGTCAAAGCATTATAGTATGAGCCGTTATCCTGAAACCAGCAACAGTTAATCTTGGAAAAATGAAAGCACTGCCGGAACTTTTTAAAAATAATAAGAAATGGGCATCGGAAATATGGGCGTCCAATCCTGAATTTTTCTCCAGGCTTGCCGCCCAGCAGGCCCCGGAATATCTTTGGATCGGATGCTCGGACAGCCGGGTTCCAGCAAATGAAATCGTGGGGCTGCTGCCGGGCGAATTGTTTGTCCACCGGAATGTCGGCAATCTGGTGATTCACACAGACATGAACTGTCTTTCCGTTCTTCAATACGCGGTGGACATGCTCAAAATTAAACATGTGATCGTCTGCGGACATTACGGCTGCGGCGGCATTCAGGCCGCGCTGGAGAATAAACCGCATGGACTGGTGGACAACTGGCTGCGGCATATTCGCGACATTCACCACCGGCATCGGGATAAATTGAGCATCTTGAGCAAAGCTGAACAGATGCGGAGATTATGCGAACTGAATGCGGTGGAACAGGTCATTAATGTCGGCAACACGACGATTATCCAGGATGCCTGGGAGCGCGGACAGAAAATCGCGATTCACGGCTGGATATACGATATTGCCGACGGCCTGCTGAGAGACTTGAGTGTGTGCGTTACTTCCCGCAGGGAACTGGATATTCTGCAAAGTAGAATATAAGTCCGCGGACGGAGCAAAGAATGATTCAAAAAATAATGAAGCTGGTTCGTAATCCTGATAAATATTTATCTCTTGCAATCAAGATGATGCAGCAGAAAATGTGCTCCATATTCCAGAATGCACCTTTTTTTATGCAGGGGCAGATGGATATCAATCCGAAATCCCGCTGGCATAATGGTGATTTCAGACGCTCAACCGGCGGATTATTTCCTGAAAATGACGATAAAAAAAGACAAATATGCAACCTGGAACCATGGGACAACACCAGGCGCGATATGTTGGTTCTTCTGCTCCGGACAATTGCTGAAAAAAACATTGAAGGCGATATTGCGGAGCTTGGAGTATACAAAGGGAGCACGGCAAAACTGATTCATTACTATATGCCTGAACGCAGGCTGCATCTGTTTGATACTTTTGAAGGTTTTACCGGCAGAGGCGCCGCCGCGGAAAAAGCCAATACTGATTACTCAATACTGGAATCGCATTTTAGTGATACGTCTCTGGAGTGCGTAAAAGCCTGTATATCCCCGAAGAACGGCAATGTTTCATATTACAAAGGCTATTTCCCGGAAAGCGTCCCTGAAAATCTTAAGCAATTAAAGTTCGCCTTTGTGCATCTGGACGCCGACCTGTATGAACCTACACTGGAAGGCCTGAAATTTTTCTACCCGCGCATGAGCACAAGAGGGATGATCGTTGTTCACGACTATAATGCATGGCCCGGCGCTAGAAAGGCCGTAGATGATTTTTTCCCGGACAAAAATGAATTGCCATTGCCGATGCCGGATAAAAGCGGTTCTGTACTTATAGTGAAACAATGAATTAGAAGTCAGGATGAGAGGACTTCTCCATGAAGGACATGAAGTTTAAATATAAGAAATACGTTTTTCTTTGTACCTCTATGTCTTGTGGTTAAGAGCTGAAGTCATAATGAACAGGATATGAGCATGAAAATTAAAGATTACGCAGGGAAACTGACCGAACTGGAAAATAGTTTTATCGAATATGCCGACCGTTTTCTTACGGCGGAACCGTTATTCAACCGCAATATTATTCTGAAGCGGGAGCACAGCCTGCGGGTGCGGCGGGAATGCACGGAAATCGCCGGTTCGCTGGATATTTCTGACCATGACCGTTTTATTGCCGAAGTGGCCGGACTGTTTCACGACGTCGGGCGTTTTGAGCAGTATACCAGACATCGCACATTTGTTGACCTGAAGTCTGAAGACCACGGTCAACTGGGTGTCGCAGTGCTGAAAAAACTGAACTTTCTGGACGGAATTGACGCGACAGATGCAGCACATATCATGACGGCTATTTCCTGCCATAACCGCCGGGCGATTCCGGAGGAGGTTACAGGACGTGAACTGCTGATGTCCAAAGTCGTGCGGGACGCCGACAAGCTGGATATCATGAATGTCGTGCTCGATTACTACCGGCATCCGGAAACAAATGATACGGTTACGCTTGATCTGGAGGACAGCCCGGCAGTTTCCGGGGCGATTATCCGGAGCGTCAGGCGCTGCGAAAGTGTGGCAATGCGCGATTTGCGGACGGTGACGGATTTTAAAATAGCACAGCTCGGATGGGTTTATGACCTGAATTTCCCGCGTTCTTTCCAGATTTATCAGAAGCGCGGCTATCACCATGAGCTGTTGAAGCATCTCCCGGAAAATACCGAAGTAAGCGACATTTTCGGGGTTATTGACCGTTATATTACTGAGAAAGCAGGCAGGCGTTAGGAGTGAGGAGTGAGCGTTTGACTGCGGTATCCGCAGTTTTATCAAATAAGAAACGAAAGATAAAAGACAAAAGTAAAAAGATAAAAGTTTTAAAAAAGGGAAAAGTTTGTCCACTAATTACACGAATGAACACGAATGAATATTTTGCTGTGAGTTTGATTTTGCGTCACAAAATCAAACTCACAGCAAGCAATTCTGTTTTATTAGTGCCAATTAGTGCCATTCGTGGATAAAAAAGAGTTCTCTGTGTCTTTGTGCCTTTGTGGTTAAGTTTCAAATGAGAATAAAATCCTGAAAACAATAATACCAATCCCATTCTTCCCATTACTCCCAAATTCCCCGCCTCATCATCAGAGGTTGATGATCTTAATCGCGCCAGCCCGTTTGATTTCTTCGCCTTTCTGCGAGTTCAATACTTTGACAAAAAGGACGGCCCATTCATCAACTATCTGGCGGAGACTGTCGTATGCGACAGTGTCGTTTATTCCGGGGGATTCGGTTTTCGCGCTCTGACGGTCGGCGAAAACAAGCACAGTTTTGCCGTCCTCAGAATCCTCCAGAACACCTTCAATCGCAACCGTCGGGCTGTCCGCGGTCACTCTGCCGCTCTGCCTGGCGGCGTCGAGCAACGGTTTTGCCGTGATGACATTGACCAGATACAATTTTAACAGCAGAGTTTTCGAACCGGGTTGTGCCACCAGATCGAAATCAACATTATTCTGAACCGCCTTCTGGAATGCTTCGCGGGTATATTTGGCAAAGTCTTTCAAATCCTGCTCCTCCTGTCCGGAGAGCTTGGGGATATTGCTTTTCTGCGGTTCCGCAGTCTGATTTTGTCCGCCTCTGCCAATGACTACTTCAGCAATAATGATTTTGTTGTATTTCTTCAGATTGAGATAATCTATCCAGGTTTTATCGAACGGCAGATTCTTTTCATGTTTCAGATTCTCTTCAAATTCCTTGACATTCACCGCCGGATAGGATTCATCAGTCGGCGGCGCGCTTTCCGCGCCATTCAGGCGGAATGGAAAAATCGCGCAAAGCAGCCCGGCAATAAAAATAGTTTGTAATATATTTTTTCTCATAATAAACCTCCCAAAAAGATAATAACAATTTTACACCCGAAACCGGATTAAGTAAAGCCGCAAAATCAATAAACTGCATATTCCGGTTTGTTGTTAAGCCTTTAAAACAAATATCTTCGGTCTTTTGCGTGAAATCGGGCGAAAAAGATTTGAAAAATGCGGGAAAAGTATGTAATTTAGCAGATGTCTTTTTTATTTTATATATTTATTATATATTCGGTGTTATAGAAAATGGACTTAAAAATTAAAGATGTTGCTGAACTTCTGCAGGTAGACGAGAAGACGATTACCAAGTGGATAGATGAAGGCAAGATCCCCTGTTACAAGATCAATTACCAGTATCGTTTCAACCGTGAAGAGCTGAACGAGTGGATACTTACCAATAAAGTGGATGCGTCGCCGGCGGTTATGGAAGCGCAGTCGCCGGATTCGCCGGTTGATATAATCGAATGTCTGGACCGCGGCGGGATCTATTACAAGGTTCCCGGCGATACGGTTGAAATGGTAATCCGGAATTCGATGAGTGCCGTCACGCTGCCGCCGAGAATGGATCGTGACCTGATCATATTCCATCTGTTGAAACGCGAAGCCATGATGCCGACGGCGGTTGGTGAAGGAATTGCCATTCCGCACCCGCGCGTGCCGATTCTTTCAGATATCAACAATGAGAGCATCTCCATCTGTTTCCTGGAGCAGCCTGTGGATTTCAAAGCGCTGGACAAAATTCTTGTCAGCGTGATGTTCATTGTGCTGAGCGCCAATCAATGCCGCCATCTGGAGATGCTGTTTAAAATATCGAATCTGTGCCGTCAGCCGGAGTTTCTGGCGATGCTGAAACAGCAGGCTCCCAAAGAAAAAATCCTTGAATACATTCTTGAGATTCAAAAGAAAAATTGGGGCCGCTGATCCGGATTTCTTATCATGAACCTCTTTTTCATTGGAATCGCGATATACCTGCTGACAGCAGTGTTGTCCATGATGGTGAAGGAAAGCCGTAAAGGTCTGGTGACCGCCTGCGGAACTCTGCCGGGCGGCATCGCGGTATTAATCCCATGTATCAAAAGTCTGCTGACCGGCGAAGCTTATCCGCTTTCCTTTATGGCCAATTATCCCATCGGACAGGTTCGTCTGCTGCTTGATCCGTTCGCCGCGTTTTTTGTCATGGTGATCGCCGCCGGGTCCATTTTCTGCTCCATTTACGGCAGCGGCTATATGAAGCAGTACCACGGGAAAGGCAAAGCCGTTTCCGCTCATTTCTTCTTCCTGATATGCCTGTTTGCGGCGATGCTGCTGCTGCCGGTGATCAGGAACGCGATCGTTTTCCTGATAGTCTGGGAAATCATGTCGCTGTCCTCGTTTTTCCTCGTTATTTTTGAGAGTGAAAAGAAGGAAGTGTTTGACGCGGGGATTTTCTATCTGATCATGATGCATGTCAGCGTAATTCTGCTGACGGCCGGTTTTCTGGTGCTTATCCGCATTGCCGGCAGCGCGGATTTCGCGGACATTCAAAACGTCTTTCAGAGCGGGGCGTACCGCGCAGTCTCTGATACAGCCTTTATTCTGCTGGCCGCCGGGTTCGGTATCAAAGCCGGTTTTCTGCCGCTGCACAGTTGGCTGCCGGAAGCGCATCCCGCGGCTCCGAGCCATGTTTCCGGGCTGATGTCCGGAGTGATGATCAAGCTGGGTATCTTCGGCATTCTGCTGATGATCATGGTGCTTGGCGTTCCGTCATTGTGGGTGTGCTATTCGTTCACGGCGCTGGCGGTGCTGTCCGCGCTGGCCGGGATTTTCTGTGCGTCGGCGCAGGACGATATCAAGCGCGCGCTGGCTTACAGCAGCGTGGAGAATATCGGCATTATCGGCATCGGCATCGGCGTGGCGATGCTGGGAATGGCTTATAAAAGCCCGGTGACGGCGATGATGGGATTTTCCGGGGCGCTGATTCACCTGCTCAACCATTCCCTGTTCAAAGGACTGCTGTTTTACGGTGCGGGAGCCGTTTATATGCAAACCCATACCCGCAATTTGAACTCTCTCGGCGGGTTGTTCAAGCAGATGCCGAAGACCGGAACGGCTTTTCTGCTGGGCAGTCTGGCGATATGCGGACTGCCGCCTTTTAACGGTTTTATCGGCAAATTCATCATCTATTATTCGATGCTGAACTGCAAAGGCATCAATGGCGAATCACTGCTGATCGCGGCGATCTCAAGCTTTGCGCTGCTGGCGTTTGTCGGTGCGGTGTCGGTGCTTTGTTTCACCCGGCTGTTCAGCACGGTTTTCATGGGCGCGGCGCGCGACAAACATATTGAGAGCGCGGTCGAGGTGCCGGTTGCAATGACATTGCCCATGCTGGTGATGGCGGCGCTTTGTGTTGCCGGCGGCGTTCTGCCGCTGTTTCTGCTGCGTATTGCGGAGTTTCCGGCGGCGATAATCACCGGCGGTAAAAACGTTCCAGGCATTACTGCCGAGTTCCATGATCCGCTGTTTGTCATTTCAATGATATCGGCCGGCCTGATACTGCTGACTGCCCTGCTGTTCG
>TBL_comb47_HYPODRAFT_10006925_pt1 | contig 12089 bp, 13 predicted proteins | sample TroBogypolimnion_40_FD_10682 | JGI IMG/M metagenome (IMG submission 10682) | reverse complement strand
CATTTCCATTTGATTGATATCCACGTCCCACGCCTTTATGAACAAATACTCCATGACGTTCAAAGGAGAATCCAACGTAATTAGCCAAACCGAATTCTTTCCCAACTTTACTCATGATGCTGGCAGCTAATTTCTTTTCTGTTTGTTTGCCACCATCGCGGATAACAAATGATTCAGTTTTTCCATCTGAAAACCAACGGGCACTTCCACGAAGAGAGCTTCGAACCATTGGTGCCCATTTCAGAACCAGTGCATTCTGCTGCTGAACAGTTTGCGGATCAGGTTGACTACCTGTTGATTGGGAAACGTATCTTGATACTTTTTCTTTAAAGTTTCCGTTCGTGCCAAAATTATTTTTAAGATATCCCATTCCGTTTGAATTATGGGATTATCCATTTATCCGGATTCACTTCATTACTTCGTGGTGAAGTTATGACGTAAGTATATCGGATACCGTAATTACCATCTGACTCATTAGCCAGGAGTGAAGCTTCAACGCTTGAGAAATCAAAATCACGAATAGCCGGTACCAGTGGATTTCGTTTATCGGCTTTCATCCTAACCAGAAGTTCATCACCGATTTCTTCCATGTTTTCCCAGGCAAATTGAATGGCTTCAAAGTCTGACTGGTCAGAAACATGATCGATCAGCATAAAAGCGCCACGGCGGTTTTTTAGCAGATTATCACTTTTATCATCGGTGAAGTCATAGCCATAACCTTCAAGAATGAGAAATGGGTGTTTTACATCCGTCCGGTTAATGCCACCCAGAACTTCATCGACTTCCATCCGGAAGAAATGCTTTTCACTGTCCGAGTGACCGATATCCTTATGCAAGCGGGCAAGGTTTTCGAAATAGGAAACGAGTTGAGAGAATTTTGCGGACATAACTTAGAGTGATAAATGAGTTTTTACTATTTATGGGACCTTGCATTTTCCTTGTATTTTCGGGTCATGTAAGCAAAAATGGTATTGACAGGCTTTGCAGCCCAGATTTCATCATGAATGATATCATCACCCACGAAATTCTGAAAGACTTTGATCCAGATATTGGGATCTCTTTTGATTTCTGGTTGAGCGATATCACCATCTGAAACAGTCGGAATAACTGTCAATTCTGCTACGGTATGAAAAATCAGGGGATATGCCAGAGCAAGCCACTCATGCATTAACTGGTAATTCAGAACAATTGCTTCACGGATATTCTTATCAATTTTTCCAATCTGAAAGTGGCGGTCTTGAATAAGCTTTTCATCAAAAGTTTCATTTTTTCTCAAATACAGCGAAGCGATGAATTTATTCAAATCGGATTCATCATCTGACTGCTGGTAATTGGCAAAATAAGTATCTGCAAAGATGAACTGTCCGAAGGTGATTCCTTTAAGTTTGCCTTCCGGAGCGTACAAAACCAATCCTTTTCTATAGATAGAAATCTTCCTGATTATAAATTCATGAAAAGGAGACTGATTACCAACAAACGCAAAGATTTCCATGAGTTTGTAGCGTTCATAATCCGATAATTTATTGAGGATCCCTTTTTTCAGTCCTGTTAATGCTTCCAGAAAATTGATATCAGAGATTGCTGATTTGTAAAGGCAGACAATGGCTATTAATTGCTTTTGAGTCACATCAGCCCAATTCTGAGGTACGTTACTGTCAACCTTTCGAGTGAATGGCAGCCAACCAAAAGGACGATAATTTATTTCAATTTCTAACATGCCCAGAATGATTTTTTGTCTGTATTGGTCCGTCGCAGTAAATTACCTGTTTGGCCACAATAGGTTGGCCAGTCAGTCGTATTGGCTATCAGATAACTTTTTAGTTGCTCCAGATAATTTTGTCCTATTCCTTTGTTTCGCTTAGCAAGAAAATTAATCCGCACGTTTTCTGCAGGCTGTTTGTTTGTCAATAGATTATTATAAGCGTCAGTACTTTCGAAGTATAAGCCTTTCTCCGTAAGATCTGCTCCGCTTTCTTCCATTAAAAGTGCCGTCGCCAGATAGGCGATGGCTTTTTGAATAGACGGAAGAATTGCAATCACTTTTGCTGATGGCGTTTTCTTCACAATTTCAAGTTTGATTTCATTAAAAATTGTTTCGCCAAGTATAGGTTTGATGTCCAGATCTTCCACCAACTGCATAGGTGATTTTAGCCGAAGGAAAGTAAGGCGGCTGTGATTAATGAAAATAATACTGTTGAAAGTATTGGTATCAGGAATGAATGATGATTTCAGGATGGTCCAGGCATCTGAATCAGCGAAAGATTTGAAATTAACAGTTTCACCTTCGGATTTGCTGATTTCCATCTCCAGATAAAAAAGGATTTCGTCCAATCCATTAAAGCCGGTTGTTTTGAAATACTCTTTCAATTCAACTTCCTGGTACTTGAACAGGCTTTTGACCTTTTCATTTTCCGTGCGTTTGAACCCACCGTCAGAGATGGTTGCGTTCAGAACCTGGAACCCGGACCAATAGGTCAGGTGAATCAGTGTCCGTTGTACCAGTGACAAAAGCTCGCCGAATAGTATATTTTGTCCTACTAATGGAGTTTCTGGCGGACTATCATAGAAATCCTGCAATTCTTTGAATAATCCGGCACCCAACAATGGACGCAGGTAAGTAGTTTCTGCATTCTGAATATGGGGTTTTAGCCGGTTAAAGTCGGTCCCTGCGCCAACTGCCAGGAATTGTTTGATTTCGTCGATGGATTTAAATAACATTACGATAGGGTTTTAGTTGTTCCGGCGCCAGAATCGAGAGTAGTTAGAACGGTGTTTCTAAATCGCCATTCTACATTTTCATCGCCACCATTGTATCGGTGTACAATTTCAATAGGATCAAGCATGGTTTGTCGGTCAAGCCAGGCATTAGCCACATTGATCAGGTAAGCTTCCCTGATATTACTTCCTCCTGAGTTTCCGGCATAAGCTCCGCCGGGCATACCTGCACCCATGACGTTTGGATTTACCATGATGGCAAACATGATCTCAGAGTTTGCTGCAGCTGAAGTAACCAGATTTTGTTCACTGTTCAATTTGTTATTCAGCGGTTCGATGATCCATTTTTCCTCCGCTTTGCCGTTCATTGGATTGATCTCGAAAAATGTGAAGATAGGTTTATCGGCATTATCCACTCCGCATAGATTGGTTTCCACATCATCCATATAATCCTCAATGGCTTTCTTTCGCAGGTCGATTGTTGCAAATTCATTGGCAGGGAACTGACGGTCCCAGAATGCATAAGGGATCTGGATATGCCATTTCCAGGTTATTTGATTGGTATAGGCTTTTTTAAGGAAGGCCGGTACCATACTGGCAATATCAATCCATCCGGCCAGGTAGGCAGCAAACCAAAGGGGCGCGGAATAATACTCGTTATTGCTCCAGGAATCCCGGATACACATCACCAGTGATTTTTCGTTTGTCTTACCTGCCCATCGGCGACGCTCAAGGTCTGCGAAAGGATCATATTCATCCAGAACATCATACACGGTGTATTCCCCTTCTGATGGTGTATCAGGGAACCTACCTGACACGATACAATTCTCAACTATTCCATCTTTATTGGCCACTGTCAACCGGCAGTATTTTGAATTGATGGCGTTTACCCCAACAATCTGACTTCCATCAGTATTGAAAAGAAACTCCACGAAAGCAACCCCAAGCTTCAGGTAATCGCGGATTGCTTTTTCCATATACCGTCTCATGACACGGCTGTTGGCAAAAATGGTTAATGAAGGATCTTTGGGAGCTTTTAGAAGTTCATTGCCTTTATCATCATAGCCGGTTACGATGCAGGGATAAATACCTTGTCCAAGGGTGAAGTTTCGGGTAAAACGAAGGCCAGTGTTCAGTGTCCCGACTTTGTTGATGATTTCCTCTGCCTTTGAAGGCCAGTCGTTGTTTGATCCCCAGCTTGCAATTTCGTAATTGCCAATTGTGGTGCGATCCAAATCGATTTTCGCAGGTTTTGGATTCGCTGAGTTTGGTTTATCAGCCGGAACCCCGGTTGTGGCACCCAGGTAGCTTATTCCGGAAGCAAGCAGTGGCACACCTTTAGCATTAAAAATAATATCTGCCATTACATTTTTACCTTTATACCATTATACTCGATCAATGAATCAATACTTACAGGAGTGACATGTCCGCAGGCATTACCGTTTTCATCCACCGGAAGAACTCCGCGCATACGGTTTTCTTTCATATTCATTTTTAATCCTGTTGCAACTGCCCTTGGAATAAATACCAGTTCACCATCTTTTTTTACAAACTTGATGGAGAAGACAATTTGTTTTCCCTGTGGAGTTTCCCTGATCTCCAGTTCTTTGAGAACTAGGTTACGGCGAATGGATTCTATTTTTAAAGACATATTTCACGGATTTATACGAATTACACTAATTGTGGGTAAAAGTAGGGAGAGGATAGGGTAGGAGAAAGGACAGTTTCGACCTCTTCGACAAGCTCAGTGACCGAAGCTCAATTAATATATCTATGTCAAACCTGAGCGAACAAAAAAATGGAGGCGAAGCCTCCACTCTTGGTTAAAGTTTAATTTGCTCTTCAACATCATGGATTTTCACATCCAGGGTTCGTTTCATTTCGTCGATAACAGAGGTGATCACTGCTGAGTTGGAAGTTTTGAACTCATTTCCATTTGAATCCCTCAAACTGATCACAGAACTGAGAGAATCAGCTCCGATCTGGAAGGTTTGCAACTTGCGCCGTGAATCATTCAACGTTTTCCAACGGTCGATCAGCAATGATAAATCTTCCACCCTTTGAATCCTTTCATCGAGGGTTAGCTTCCGTGGTGCTTCGACTTCGTCTTTCACAATTGTCAATACCGGAGCAACTTCTACAACTTCAACTACTTCAGCAACATTGGCTGTCTTTTCTGCAACATTTGATTTACCCATAACATTTTACTGATGCCCTTCAGTTTTATTTTGGCTTCTGGCTCGCCTGTTAAAATTAAATTATGGATAATCAACATTGAGCCATGCGGATTCTTGTCAATGGTCGAATGTCTGGTTTTGCCTTCGAAAGACTCAGGCACTGGTTCACCCAAGGCAAAAGCTGACCGAGCGCGAAGCGTTGTCTCTGTTTTGTATACTCCGGAAATCACAAAACCTTGACTTTTCCGGATGGCGTAAATATCTTTATCCACTAATTTGAGTGTAACAAGAATTTCTATGTCACGTGTTGAACCCCAAAACAAGAATATAGGAGGTAGTTTACTATTCGAACAAAAAAAAGCCCCGAAGGGCTTAGAAATTAAACAGAAGCTGTTGCGCTTTGACAGGAACAGTATCGATAAGTTCAGCAAGAACATCTGCAAATTCAGGTATTGGTGCTTTAATAGGAGTAGTTTTTTGCGCTGGCGTTTTCAGCATAATCAAGCTTTCGGCTTCGGTGATTGGCACAATGTAGGGTATTCCTCCGGTTGGATGAAGATGTATTTGCCATGCTCCAAAAAACTGATTGGATAGCGAATTCATCCATGCCACTTCGCCCAATAATCCATTCAGGCATTGGTTGATCAGGCACATCATACAACAGTTCCGGTCAATATCGGCACCGTAGAAGTATGCGTTCCGGTTTATTTTTGCGGCTGCCAGTAATGTTCGGCCCGATCCGCAAGCGCAATCCAGAACCCGTGAACCGTTTTCGATTTCTCCCTGAACCCGGGCCATGAGTTCGCAAATATGTTCCGGGGTGAAAAACTGGCCATTATGCCCATGGCTAATGTGTTCCATGTAAAAATCTCCGAAAATGTCTCTTAAACCTTCGCCGTCGTTATCCATCTCCAAAACCAGTGCAGCAAATGCATCAGCCATAAGATTGACTTCTTGCTTATCGTACCGGCCTACTATTTCGAGGTAGCGGGTTTCCATGGCTCCGAGTGACAGGGCACAAACCGACATTTCGAGAAAATCGGAGAAAACATTGGATATGCTATTTCGCCTTGCCAGCTGCTGCATATACTGTGAGAAACTTTTCAACTTTTCCATCTTGTTCTGAATTTGAATGAATAAAAAAAAGGCCGAAGCCTTTTTCTTACATTTTACCTTCATCGGCAAAAGAGTAATATGATTCTGAAGTAATAATCAGATGATCCAGTACTGCAATGTCGAGAACCTTGCCAGCTTCCTGAATCTTCTTTGTCAGATCTTTATCAGCTTCACTGGGCTCCAGATTCCCACTCGGATGACAGTGACTTAAAATAATCGAGCAGCTATTTGATTTCAAGGCTGTTTGCATAATCATTCTTACATCAGCCATTGTGCCAGTTAGTCCACCCGCTGAAATCTGGCAGTATCCCAATACTTTGTTATTTCTATTCAGACACAAAATGTAAAAGTATTCCCGGTAATCCAGGCTTGGAAAAACATCCTTTAAGCAACAGTAAGCATCAGCGGAAGTAACCACCTTTTGCAGCTCTGATGCTTTGTACTTGGGTTTGTAACTGATCTCGATTTCTGCCAAAGTTGAATTGTACATTGGCACCGGAGTAAATAAATTTGTCTGCATTGTTTTGTACCACTGCCCTGTGGATTTTTATTGGCTGGCTCTCCATTTAATTTTGAGCCAATTGCACATTGAGCAGACTGGATTCTTGTCAAGGGCGAATGTCTGTTTTTTATCACCCTCGGCAGCTGAGTTAGTGACATAAAAAACTGAACAAGCGCATAGCGTTGTCTTAATATAGGATATTGCGGAAAACCAAAACCCTTGATTTTTCCGGGATGCGGAAATAACTTTGGTGAGAAATTGAGTGAGAGTAATATCTATATTTTATGATTTCACACGAAATCCCTTTTGAATATCATGGATTAAATCTTCATAATACGATTTTCCCCATAAATATTTGTCTTTATCCCGCAACATAATTTCAGATGGAACCAAATGATCAACTCCATTGAGGTATTGAGAATATCCCTTCCAGATAGAATCAAAATTTACTTTATTTCCGAGGTTCCCAAATTTTCCCATCATTTCACAGACTCGAAAATCATATACGGTAAATTTTTCGGGGTATAATACGGTAAGTATTGCAGATGACATTGGAAGTCGCAACTTCCAATCAACCATTAATATTCGAAGTCGTTCTTCGTCACTGGCAGAATAATAGATCATATTGGTAATTTCGAAAACTGCTTTTTCAAGATTAGGTTCTTTTAGTTTGATGCGTTTGGCAACCTTACTTTTTGCTCGATTGGCTTTCCAGATTACAATGCAGAAAAAGTCAAAAACATTGAGAAAATGTTCCAATTGGAATTTCTCATGGACATCTTTAAATAAGTATTTATCAAGATTGTAGTACTTTTTGTAATCATCCATCGAATTGAATTTTTACTTCTTATTCCTAAGAACATCAAACGAATCCATCCTCGGCATTTCATTCCAAACCCTACCTTCAAGCAACTTTCCTGTCTTTTTTTTGTTTTTTCCGCCCCATTGCTTGAAGAAAAATGGAACCTTATTATTAAGGCATTGATCTCTAATAGCTAATACCCAATCCTCACTCATTGGACGCGCATTTGGACCGGATTCACCACCAACGATTACCCAGTCTATCGCTGTTAAATCGATTTTTTTAATTGATCCGATTAAAGGTTCTATGGATAAAAATTTCAAATGAGCTCCGCATTTTATTAAATCTGCAATCCGGCGAGTATTTTCCTGATTTTCAACTGTAACCCCCATCCAAATATTTTCAGTCCACTCCAAATCTTGACTATATTTTAATAAGATTTCAGACCTCTTGGTTAAGATCTGGAAGATATGAGATGGATTTTCCTTCATTACAGAAAAAACTTGTTTTATGAATTCGAGGGGAACATTCTCGTGAAACAAGTCGCTCATTGAATCGACAAATACTTTCTTAGGATGCTTCCATTTGTATGGCTCCATTAAAACATCAGGGTGCAGAGTTACCTGAAATCCGTTTTGATATTTTGCAACACCCATGGCTTTCAGGCGTCGTGACATTCTTTCTGCATAACAGTTAAGACATCCGGATGTAATTTTAGTACATCCAGTAGTCGGATTCCAAGTCATTTCAGTCCACTCTATTTTTGTCTCTGCCATGATATAATTCTAAAACAATTTTCTTTGACCATGTAAATCAGCTACATGAACTTTCTTCCAATAATCCAATCCTCTAGGGTGTTTTGACGTAAACAAAATATCATAATAATGTCTGACTCGTTCAAACTCAAAATATTTATAACCCATTGCCTTCATGCTTTCTTTGTAATTTTCTCTGAATTTATCCCGTAACCTAAAATTATCTTTCTTCAATGCCAAATCAATATTTTCCGGGTCTCTTAAAAATTCAGTATTTCCCAGAAATCTTGAATATTTCATCCTTAGATAATTATTGGATTCTGGTTTAGTGAGAGCGCTGACAATATTTCGATTATAATCAGTTCCTGATGCCAAATTGATAATAAAGTCAATATTTGGAATCCTTGATGTTAATTTTCTTATCAAATTAAATGGGATACTGCAATCAGTGGGATCAATAAAGACCAGATTTAAACTTGACTGTCGAATTTCACCACAGATAAAATCGCATAGTTCTTCTGGTTTGAAGTAGTCGCCTACAATTGCTTTCGCCTTTGATTCATCAATTCCTAAATTTTTAATTCGAATATTGAGGGTATTCACAATATCAATACTAAAATCAAAGAATAGAGCTTTGTTGATTTTCCCAAATGCTTGATTGTTTATAATATTCATGGCAGTTCCATCGAACTCTCGCCCAGATTCTCTTGATACACATCTTCCTGGTCCGCTACAAATTTCAATATAATTGATCTCACTCCATTTTTTCGACATCCCAGATGCAAAGATTGAAAAGTATTGTATGAGATGAAAATTTTTATCCATAGCCCACTCCCCAACACAACGTATAGGTAAACCGTCAACTATCGAATTGACATCTTTACAAATGTCATTTTCAGTTATTTCCTTTCTTGCAACTTTATTGCATCCTTTGATGCAATTGGGATTATGTATTTCATTTACGTTTATTCTATATTTCATTCCAGCTTTTTTTAAAAGTAGAACTTAAAGACCCTTTTTTACCCCTCCCTCAAATACCCGATTTCACAATTCTTACACAGCCTTAATTCCTGTACCACGTTGGCAGTGTTGAAGAATCCTTCGACCTTTTCGAAGATGTCGAGACCGCGACCAAGCTTGATTTTCCAGCCAGTATCGGTCGTGATGTGCCGGTCGTGGTAATCTTCGAAGGTCCAGGTCAGGTTGATGCCCAGCGGAGCCAACGAATCCTGAATCTCAACAAACCAGTCGATTACATCCGGAATAAATTCGTCTTTATTCCAGGTTATCACATGCAAATCAACATCGGCATCCGGTGTCTTGGCATCGGCAAGTACCTGGCAGAATTCAATCAGGTTTTTTGCCTGATAGGGTAGGCGAATATAGGGATCAACAAGCTGAACACTGGAAGCGCCTGCCAGATAATCGCTGAATAATTTTTTATAGGAAACACCCGACTGGTTATCGTGAATAATGATATTCTTTTCCTCAAGGTTTGTAACCGGGTTATTCAATTTCTCCGCTTCAGGGATTCCCGCTTCTTCCGGTTCAATAGGAACATGCTCCGGAGTTTTCTTCACTCCGAAACTCATATTCTCAAGGGTCTCAACCTCTACGACTTTCTGGGTTGACTTAACAGTGTATTGGAAATTTACCGGCTCGTTCCGGAATGTTTCATCCAGAATATAGAGCTGATCCTTTACCCGTTTCCTTCCTTCGTTGGCAAAATTGATCAGTTCGAGAGCTTCCTCTTCGGTCATCTTCAAGTGAGGATAGATCAGCTTGACCAATCCGGAGAAAGTCTTTCTGACCGAAGTCGTATCACGCCCGGAATAAGTCGGATCAAGTGATACATAAGTGTCCAATAGATTGGAATAATCAAATTTGCGGAGTTGACGGAGGATTTCAGCCAGATAATCTACAATGAATCCGTAATCGGAGGACAAACCAATGTTCTTCAGAATCTTCACTTCCCATCCTGGAATGTAAATGTGTATGCGGTCGAGAAAAGCACCTTTAATGTATGCTGCCGGAATTGATTCAAAGAGATGAGAGTTCCGGAGCATGTATGGAACTGAATGTTTCGTGTTTCCGATAAAAGCCATGGAGGCATAAGCCTGAACGGATTCCTTTCCACGATTGAACGATTTATTTGCCATGTAGTTCTGCATGATATTGACCATGTCGCCATCTGAACGCTTGGAGCCAACTACCTGCTCAAATTCGTCCAAACAAACCACATCCCAGTAACCGACCAACCCCACTTTGCCCTTACCTGTATTGGAAACGAAAAGCCTGGCACTGGTTACATCGCCTCCGGAAACCAAAACACCGTGAGGTGAAAGTTCTGAGAAAATATGTGATTTACCAGTTCCCTTCGGACCCAGTTCAACGAAGTTGTAATTGTTCTCAACGTGCGTAAGTAACCTTGAAATCTGGATTAATTTTCCACGCCGGTTAAAATATTCAGGATTCAATCCAATAGACTGCACCAGGAGGTTGAGCCATTCGTCGGTAGTAAATGCTGCCCGTTTTTCGCGGAAATCTTCCAAATCAACACCAGATACCTGGATCGGTTTCAGGGATTCGATGAGCCAACGAGAGCGGGCGCTATCCGAATGATCGTATCCGAGCTGGACAATACACCAAACGCCTTCACCACTTAAAAGCTTGAGGTGATTTTTAACGATTTGATCAGGAACATTTACCTTTGAAACGGAGAGATTTTCGAAGCTGGCTTCATAGAAATCATCCCGCTCATTTAGGACAACTTTAACTTTATCAATGATTTTATAGCTTCCCTTATCGCGGATAGCGGATTTGACAGTTTCAGAATCTGATTTCTGCACAAAATTATTCCGGATGATTTCCTTCACCTTTTCGATACCATTGGAGATGATCTCTTCATCATCAACCGCACAATACTGACCCAAAAGGTATTCAAGTACATAAGATGGAACAACGGAATTTCCTTTGACCATTGAGGTCAGGTCTTTCCGAACAACTTTACCCTCGAAATTGGCTAATATTTTCTCGTTCATAAGTTATCAAAAATCAGATTCATACAAGGTGTTGTTGGTCACTTCAATTTCAATTAATCGGTTGAGTATATCTTCAGGATCGAATACCCGAAGCGAGAACCGTGTTTTTGATCCTTCACCCGGATTCAGATACAGATCGACAGCAAACATCCGTTGTGATGGATTTTCCGCCGTACTGTTCATTTTCAGTTCAGACAGGTTCGATACCAAATCGTTTCCATCATATAATCCCAGCTGAATGGTGCGTTCTTTCAGGTCCTTGGTTACTGGATGTTCCTGAATGAGCTGAACTTTCAGACTATTGGATACCACTCTCAGGCTTCGGGAAAGCAGCATAGGCGTTACTTTTTCAACCGGACGGTTCTTGCGGTAACGGCTTTCGATAACCGGGATCACCAGCTCCTGAAGACTTCCTCCGCCATGAACATATTGAACGGTTGCGCCACTCCGATGATAACGATTGGTGGACGGAGGAATAACTACATAGCGGTCGCAGATCATTTTGCTGGTCTGGCTGAAATGAAAACAATGACCACTTTCAGGGGTCTCCTGCTTTTCAAGGAACCCATATCGGTTGGTCTGGGTATCGATGTTTATGTCGCCACGCATATCGGGTTCATAATCCTTCTCTTTGATGGGCTGATCGCTATAAATAAATCCATGGTCGGCTGTGATAAGCACCCGGTTTACATTCATCGACGTATGCAGGTATTTGACCAGTTTTTTCAGATCTTCTATTGCCTGAGGCACCATTGGCAAAACATTCCGTTCTGAAGCTGTTTTGTGACCAATGGCATCAATAACATTGTGGTAGATGCATACCAGCTTTGATTTGAATACCTGCCGTGCATCGGCTTGCGACAATCCCTGAAGTTGGGTAAAGGAAATGGCAAGTGAATCGGGTTCCGTCATCTGAAGGATCTTTTCACGGTTTTTGGGACCGTCTGACAATATTCCGTCAACAGAAACTTTACCATCCTC
>TBL_comb47_HYPODRAFT_10006924_pt1 | contig 12089 bp, 12 predicted proteins | sample TroBogypolimnion_40_FD_10682 | JGI IMG/M metagenome (IMG submission 10682) | reverse complement strand
ACGCCCGGCAACAAGGCCGGTGGCCTGTCCAACATCGTGGAAAAGGCCATGGGTTCCATCATCAAGTCCGGCACCGTGCCCATCAGCGCCGTGCTGTCACCGGGCGAGAAGGCCACGAGCAAGGGCCTGATTTACGCCGCCACTCCCGCCAGCGACTTCATCTGCGGCACGCTGCAACTGGCCGCCGGCATGAACATGCATGTGTTCACCACCGGCCGCGGCACGCCCTACGGTCTGGCCGAATGCCCGGTCATCAAGGTGGCCACGCGTACCGACCTGGCCACGCGCTGGCATGACCTGATGGATGTGAACGCCGGGCGCATAGCCGACGGCCAGGCCACCATTGCCGACGTCGGCTGGGAGCTGTTCCATCTGCTGCTCTCTGTAGCCAGTGGCGAGAAGAAAACCTGGGCCGAGCACTGGAAACTGCACAACGCCCTGGTGCTGTTCAACCCGGCACCCATCACCTGAAGCACCACCGGATGCGGCTTTAGCAGTCGCATCCCCCGCTATTCCCCACGCCCCCACACAAGCCCCCATACAAGCGAAACCACCATGACCTACCCAACGCCCTACCAGCCGTTTCCCAACACCTTCAAGCAGGCCCTGCTGGCAGGCCAGCCGCTGATTGGTTGCTGGTGCTCACTGGCCAGCCCGATCGCCACCGAAGTGCTGGGCGTGGCCGGCTTCGACTGGATCTTGCTGGACGGCGAACATTCGCCCAACGACGTCATCAGCTTTGTGCCCCAACTCATGGCGCTGAAAGACAGCAGCAGTGCGCCTGTGGTGCGCCCCACCAGCAACAATGCGGTGGAAATCAAGCGCCTGCTGGACGCCGGTTTCTACAACTTCCTGATCCCCATGGTGCACAGCGCAGAAGACGCGGCAGATGCCGTGGCCGCCACCCGCTACCCGCCCGAGGGCATTCGCGGCGTGTCGGTCTCGCAGCGCAGCAACCGCTACGGCACCGTGCCCCACTACTTCCAGGAAATCAACCGCCACATCACCATGGCCGTGCAGATCGAAAGCCCGCAGGGCGTGGCCGCGGCCGACGCGATTGCCAGCACCCCCGGTGTGGACTGCGTGTTTGTAGGCCCCTCCGATCTGGCCGCCACCTACGGCCATCTGGGCAATGCCGCGCACCCCGAAGTGCAGACTGCCATCGCCCACATCTTTGCCGCCTGCAAGCGCGCCGGCATTGCCAGCGGCATCCTGGCGCCGGTGGAAGCCGACGCGCGCCGCTACATGGACATGGGCGCCACCCTGGTGGCCGTGGGCAGCGACCTGGGTGTGTTCCGCAGCGCCACGCAGGCGCTCAAAGACCGCTACATCGCCTAACTTTTATTTTTAACTTTCTGGACTTCACAGCATGAGCACAATTGGATTTATCGGCCTGGGCATCATGGGTGCGCCCATGGCAAAGCACCTGATCTCCGCCGGCCACACCGTCTACCTGAACACCCGCGGCAACCCGCCCGATGACCTGCTGCACGCCGGCGGCAAGCCCTGCGCCAATGCCACCGAAGTGGCACAAAAGGCCGACATCATTTTCCTGATGCTGCCCGATACGCCCGATGTGGAACTCGTGCTGTTTGGCGCGGGCGGCGTGGCCGAAGGCCTGAGCGCCGGCAAGACGGTGGTGGACATGAGCTCCATCTCGCCGGTGGTTACCAAGGCATTTGCCGAGCGCATCAACGCCCTGGGCTGCGACTACATGGACGCACCGGTTTCCGGCGGCGAAGTCGGCGCCAAGGCCGCCAGCCTGACCATCATGGTCGGCGCCAGTGACGAGACCTTCGACAAGGTGCTGCCGCTCTTGCAGTGCATGGGCAAGAACATCACCCTGGTCGGTGGCAACGGCGACGGCCAGACCTGCAAGGTGGCGAATCAGATCATCGTCGCGCTGAATATTGCTGCGGTGGGCGAAGCCCTGCTGTTTGCCAGCAAGGCCGGTGCCGACCCGGCCAAGGTGCGCCAAGCGCTGATGGGTGGCTTTGCGGCCTCGCGCATTCTGGAGGTGCATGGCGAACGCATGATCAAGCGCACCTTCAATCCGGGCTTTCGCATCGGCCTGCACCAGAAGGATCTGGGCCTGGCCCTGCAAGGTGCCCGTGAACTCGGCATGGCCTTGCCCCAGACGGCGGGGGCTGCGCAGCTGATGCAGGTGTGCAGCGCCAACGGACTACAAAACCTCGACCACGCCGGCCTGGTAAGGGCCCTTGAAATCATGGCCAATCACCAAGTAGCCCCCGATCCCGTCCAAGTTCTTTAGCCCTCTTCTTGCTGCCTTGAGCGCAGCAGGAATGTGCGACGCAAGAAGGCCCCGCAAAGTGGCGGGGCGTAATCAGACCAAACCCGTCTGAGCCAAGTCTGGAATGCGCTGTTGCGCCGTTCCCGGGCTTCCCTTTGTCCAAATTTATCCATTAAAGCGCACTGCGCTTGATGGGTCACCCGAGCATGCGCGTTGCATTTTCAGCAGCGTGTGGCAAATCCACAGTCCATTCCAAATAGGAGACATCATGAAATTCACATCCAAGCCCTTTGTGGCCATCGCCCTGCTCACCGTGGCCGGAGCCGCAAGCGCCGAAGACTCGTTCAAGGTCTATGGTCTGCTGGACATCAACCTGTCCAACTACACCGCTGGCGACCAGTCGAACGGCGCTGGCACCAGCGGCAACAAACTCGTGCTGCAAGACGGCGTGACCAACGGTCTGAACGGCTCGCGTTGGGGCTTCAAGGCGCAGAAAGATCTGAACAACGGCCTGGTGGGCGGCGCTCTGCTGGAAGGTGGCGTGAACACCGATACCGGTGCTTCCGGTCAAGGTGGCCTGGCCTTCGGTCGCCAGATTTATGTGTCGCTGGCCAAGGACGGTGCCGGTGAATTGCGCGTCGGTCGCCAGTACGTGCTGAGTGACTCCGTCCTCGGCATGGGCAACCCCTTTAGCAATGCGCTGGTAAACAACCCCACTACGGGTGTGACCGACGCCACCAAAAAGCTGCCTTACTTCCTGAACCCTTCGCGCGCCGACAACGTGCTGCAGTATCAGACACCGACCTTCTCCGGCCTGACCGCTGCGATTCAGGCTGCACCTGGCGAAACCACTGCTGACGACTTCTTCGGTGTACGCGCCACCTATGCCAACGGTCCGTTGAACATTGGCGGCAGCTATGAGTGGAACAAGGACCGCGCTACTACCGCCACCACCAACAAAGTGTTCTCCTTCAGCGCCAACTACGACTTTGGCAGTTTCAAACTGTTGGGTGGTCTGCAGAACACCACCGACTTCACCACCACGGCCGGCAATGGCACCGCATCGGGTTACGTCAATACGGTGACCGGCCCGGCCGGCGTGTTTGCATTTACGAAACTGAGCGGCTACACCCTGGGAGCCGAAGTCCCCGTTGGAACGCTTGACGTCATTGGCTTGAACTACACCCTGATGACCTATGAGAGCGCCACTGGCGTGAACGCCAACCTGGGCAAGGTTGCGGCCTCCGTGCGCCATGACCTGGGCAAGGACACCTACCTGTACGCCGGTGTGTCTAGCGCCGTGGGTGACCTCAAAGACTACATCAGCGAAAAGACGGTTGTGCAAGTGGGCTTTCGTACGGCCTTCTGATCGGTCCCTGTAGCCACCAGACGAGTGTGAGTGACCCGGGCCAGGACAGCGCGCTTGGCCCGGGTTGAGAGATTGGCGTAATCAATTAAATGAGGCAAACAAAATGGAAGACAAGTCATTCAAAAAAAATCCCGTGGCCGGTGCCATCAACCGCCGTGACCTGATGTTGCGCGGCGTATCGCTGGCGGCAGTCGGTAGCGCGGGCCTGCCCTTGCTGGCCTGCGGTGGCGGTGGGACGGTCGCTGCCTTCGATACGATCTGGGGCGCCGGTGGTGCCGCCGATCAGATCGTGGCCAGCCTGGCCTACCTGAAGCAAAGCTACTTTGCAGCTACCGATTTTGTGGTGACCGCCTACGGTGCGACGTCCACAACCACAGCGGCCGTTACATCGCCTTACGGGGCTACTTCGACCGTCAGCACGGGTGCGGACACAGGCCCCGCTGCCGGCAGTTTTGATTCGCGTCCGGCCTTTCTGGCCGCCATCGCGGCCTGCAATGCCGCCGGTGGCGGACGCGTGGTGGTGCCTGCGGGTACCTGGTATTGCGCCGGCCCCATTGTGTTGCTGAGCAATGTCAACTTCCACCTGAGTGCCAACTGCACGATTTACTTCAGTCCCAATCCTGCCGACTACGCCAAGGACGGCCCGTTCGCCTGTGGTGCCAATGGCCATCTGTATTACTCGCGCTGGCAGGGCAATGACTGCCTGAATTTCGGCTCACCCATCTATGCCTACAAGGCCAAGAAAATTGCCATCACGGGTGAAGGTCCGACATCCATCCTGAACGGCCAGGCCATGGCACCGTTTGCAGGAACCGGTGCCACCTCCACTTGCTGGTGGACCTACAAGGGCTCCACTGCGGTGGCCTCTTCGTCAACGCCTGGAACCTATGGATTTGCCACCGGTCAGGCTTCCCAGGCGACCGCCAACACCAGCAACCCGGATCTGGCCACGTTGGGCGCCGTGCTGGCCCCGAATATCTTTACGAACGGTGCCACCAACAGCCTCTACACCCTGTTGCAGCCCCCGGCTTCGACCGCATACCAGCAGGATCAAAACTACCTGCCGGCCCTGTCGGAGGCCGGTGTGCCGCCCACCAGCCGCATCTTCGGTCTGGGCCACCAGTTGCGTCCGCCGCTGGTGCAGTTTGTCAGCTGTACCCAGGTGTTGATGGAAGGCTACCAGGCCCAGTGCAGCCCGTTCTGGGTGCACAACCCGGTTGCCTGTACCGACGTGGTGATTCGCTCGGTCAAGGCCGACAGCATTGGCCACAACAACGACGGCTTTGATCCAGATGCCTGCAGCAATGTGCTGTGCGACAGCATGACCTTTAATACCGGTGACGATTGCATCGCCATCAAGTCGGCCAAAAATCTGGATACCTTCTACGGCACGGCCAACAACCATGTGATTCAGAATTGCATCATGAACACGGGACACGGCGGCATCACGATGGGCAGTGAAATGGGCGCCGGCGTGGAAAAAATTTACGCCCGCAATTTGCAGATGCTGAATCTGAACTGGGCCACCAGTCCACTCAATATCGCCATTCGCATCAAGACGAATATGAACCGCGGTGGTTCGGTGCAAAACATCTACATCGACAACATCAGTCTGCCCAATGGCCTGAACCTGGTGGGCAAGACCGACTCTACCGGCGTGACCGGCAGCCCAATGAATACTAGCGTGGCACTGGGTGTGGCCAGCGCAGCGGCGGGAAATCCGGCCACCTCGCAAGGTGGTGTCATCACCTTCGACTGCGACTATTCGCCCAACAGCGATGCTGTGCGTACCCGCCCGCCGGCGGTGAACAATTTCCAGATCTCGAATGTCACCGTGGGCAATGTGACCACCACCGGAACTGGTGCTGCCACTCCATTTGGAACCCTGCCCACCGGCACCGTGGCCTCCTGTTTCCAGGCGATTGTGGCGCAAGGCCCGGTGAAAACGGACTTCAACGGCACGGGTGCTACACCCACCGTCTTGCCCATCACCAACGTGACGATCAAGAACTGCGACTTTGGCACGCCGGTGTGTCCGGCCACTGCGGCCAGCAGCGCCAGCCCCTCGGCCATCTACCTGTGGAGTGTCAGCAATATGAAGCTCGATCAGGTGCAGATAGCTGGCACCAAGGTCAGCCAGGTGCTGAACGATGTGCGCTGATTTTTAAGTGAGTAGGTCTTCGGGTGGCCGTCGCGTCTGTGGCAGCCGCCCGTTTTTTTGAGCAATCCAAAAGGGAAATCCATGCACCGCAACCGCAACGCCAAAATCGTAGCAACGTTAGGCCCGGCCAGCGCAGACCGGGTCACCATACAGGCGCTGTTTGAAGCCGGAGCCGATGTGTTCCGGCTCAACTTCAGCCACGGCACCCATGCCGACCACAAGCAGCGCCTGGACACCATACGCGCCATTGAACGCGATGCCGGTCGCCCCATCGGCGTGCTGCTGGATTTGCAGGGCCCCAAGCTTCGTCTGGGCACCTTTGCCAAGGGGCCGGTGCTGCTGCAGGAAGGTGACCGCTTTCGCCTGGACCTGAACCGCGATCAGCCAGGTGACCAGACGCGCGCCTCCATGCCGCACCCGGAAATATTCGCCGCCCTGGTGGTGGGAACCGATCTGCTGGTGGACGATGGCCGCGTGCGCCTGCGGGTGGAGCAGTGCGGCGCGGACTTTGCCGAAACCCGCGTCATTGCAGGCGGTGCCGTATCGGACCGCAAGGGCGTGAATGTGCCGGGGGTCGTGTTGCCCTTGTCGGCCCTGACCGACAAGGACCGTGCCGATCTGGATTACGGCCTGACCCTGGGCATTGACTGGATTGCCCTGTCCTTTGTGCAGCGGCCCGAGGACATTGTGGAAATCAAGGCTATCGTCAAGGGCCGCGCCGGCATTGTCGCCAAGTTGGAAAAGCCGTCCGCCATCAGCAGCCTGGAAGCCATCGTGGCGGAGAGTGACGCCGTGATGGTGGCGCGCGGCGACCTGGGTGTGGAGATGCCACCCGAACAGGTGCCCGCCATCCAGAAACGTATTGTTCGCGCCTGCCGCAAGGCGGGCAAGCCGGTGATCGTGGCAACCCAGATGCTGGAGTCTATGGTCACCGCGCCGGTGCCGACCAGGGCCGAAGCCTCGGACGTGGCCACCGCGATTTATGACGGTGCCGATGCGGTGATGCTGTCGGCCGAATCGGCCTCCGGCAAATACCCGGTGGAGGCGGTGACCATGATGGACTCCATCATTGCCCAGACCGAAGCCGACCCCTACTACCGCGAATCCATCCATACCGCCCAGACCACGCACAGCCCGGTGCCCTCGGACGCTATCGGTGTGGCCGTGCGTGGCGTGGCCGACCTGTTGAAGGTATCTGCCGTGGTGGCTTACACCAGTTCGGGCTACTCGGCCCTGCGCATGGCGCGTGAACGTCCGCAAGCGCCCATTCTGGGCATGACACCGCGTCAGGCCGTGGCGCGCCAACTGGCATTGGCCTGGGGCGTGTACCCGGTGCTGTGCCATGAGGTGATGGACGTGCTGGAGATGAGTGATTGGGCCTGCCAGACCGTCAAGAAGGAAGGCCTGGGGCAGGTGGGGGAGACCATCGTCATCTCTGCCGGCGTGCCGTTTGGCACCTCCGGCACCACCAACCTGATGCGCATCGCACAGATCGGCTGAGGCGTAGGAGCCTGCCTGGAATCCCTTGCTGCAGGGCCTACAGGTCCAGCACCAACAGCGCGCTGCTGGAGCGCGAGCAACAGGGCAGAAACTGGTCGTTGGCGGCCTGCTCCTCGGGCGTGAGATAGCTATCCCAATGCTCCGGCGTGCCTTCGAGCACGCGTGTCAGGCAGGTGCCGCAGACGCCCTGGCCGCAGGAGGTGAGGATGTCCACACCGGCTTGCGCCAGCGCCTGCGTCACGCTCTTGTCCCAGGGCACGACGACGATTTGACCGGTGCTGGCAATCTTGACCTCAAAGCTGTCGCTCATGCCGCTGCTCCCGTGGTGCTCGCCACGCCTGCCGCGCGTTCCTGGTCCATCATCCGTTCCAGTACCTTGCGCGACTGCACGCCACCGGCATCGATGTTGAGCAACAGCAAACCACGTTCGGGGTGCGCCAGCAGGTTCTTTTGCTGCAGCTCCAGCATCTGCAGGTCTTCGCTGAAAATCTTGCCCTGGCCTTCGCGTATGGAATCGGTAAGCGCCTGGTCTTCCGGCTTGAACTTGCGTGCCATGCCCCAGAAATAGTGGATGGAGGTCTCGGACTCGGGCGTCATGAAGTCCACCACCACGCTATAGACCTTGTGCTCTGCCGGCGCGTCGTAGCCGCCATGGCCCGCATGCGCCACGCCCACCTCAATCATGACGCTGGCCGGAGGCGTGAAGCGGCAGATCTGCCAGCGGTCCACCGCGACATCGTCGGCAAGACCGTTGCCGCGCAGCGCCATCTTCCAAAACGGTGGCGCCTCGATGTTCTCCATGAAGCGGCTGGTGGTGACGTGATTGCCGTCGACCGTGGTCTTGCAGGGTACCTCGTCGATTTCCTTCTGGCCTATGCTGTTGCTGTGCACATAGGTTTCGTGCGTCAGGTCCATCAGGTTGTCTATCATCAACCGGTAGTCGCAGGCAATGTGGAACAGGCCACCACCAAAGGCCCATTCTTCGTTCTCAAACCACTCCTGATGCGGAATGCTGGCCTTGTCGGCCAGAGCCGCGTCCCCGGGCCAGACCCAGACAAAGCCATAGCGCTCTTCCACCGGAAAACTGCGGATGGCAGGGAAGCCGCGCACGCGCTGCCCCGGCATGGACACCGTCTTGCCATCACAGCCCATGGCCAACCCGTGGTAGCCGCAGACCAACTTGCCCTCGCTGACCCTGCCAAGGGACAAGGGCGCGCCGCGATGCGGGCAGAAGTCTTCCACGGCGGCGACTATATTGCCCTCGCCCCGGTAAAAGGCAATGCGCTCGCCGCAGATCTTGCGACCCAGCGGACCCTCGTCAATCTCGTTTGGAGTGCAGGCCACATACCAGGCGTTTTTGGGGAACATGGAAAATCTCCTGAAGTCATTCCGTATACTGAATGAATCCTATTGTACGGAGGGATGGCGCTGCTGGCTAGCGGCGATTGGCTGGGGTTAACCCTTGTGCTACAGCTGTACCAGCTTGCGCAGCAGGCGCATGAATTCGATCTGTTCGGATGCTTCCAGATTCTTCAGCACCGCCTGGTACACCAGCGCAATGCCCGGCTGCAACTCCAGCAACACGTCCTCCCCCTGGGCGGTGAGCGACAGGCTGCGCTGGCGCCGAGGCATCACCCGGCGCTCAATCCAGCCCTTGGTCTCCAGCCGGGTGGCGATGTCGGCAGTCGACGAGGTGTCCAGCGCAATCTTCTGCGCCAGCGTCACCTGGTCTATGCCGGGCGACTCCTGCAGCGTGCGCAGAATGGCGTACTGGATCGGCGTGGCGTGGCGGCCGTGCACCTCATGAAAACGCGCCACGGCCAGCTGCTGGGCGCGGCGTATCAAATGGCCGGGTTCGTCATGCACGGGCATGACGGCGGCGGCCTTGCTGCGGGCGGCGGTCGACTTGGCATTGGCTTTGCTCATGGCCGCATTGTGCGGCACGGCCTTGTCAATGCCGACTGACCTCGTGTCCGATGGCGCCGCCCACAGCGGCTCCGGCGCCGGTGCACAGGATGCCGCCGCACAGGACGTCGCCGACCACGGCACCGATCACAGCGCCGGTTGCAGTGGCTTTTTCACGGTGGGTCATGCCGGCGCAGCCCGTCAGCAACAGGGATCCGGCGACCAGGACGGCTGATAAAAGGGTCGATAAAGAGAGGGATGCACGCATGGTAATTTCTCCAATGGGATGTTTGAAAGAGGTGGTGGCAAGGCATTCAAGGACGGATGGCGATTTCGTTCTTCACATGGACCACGCCCTTGACGCCGCGTGCGATGGCTTCGGCGATGTCGCGCTCGGTGCTGCTCTTGGCAAAGCCGGACAGCATCACCGTGCCCTTGAGGGTCTCCACGCTGATGGCAGCGGCGCCCACCTGTTTGTTCTCTACAAAGCGCGCTTTCACCAGGGTGGTGATGCCGCTGTCATCGACATAGGCGCCCACGGATTCCTGGCCGCGCTGGACGGCGCAACCGGTGGCGGTGAGCAGGACGACGGCGGTGGTAACGATGGCGATTGTGGTGCGAAGTTTCATGGTGTTTCCTCGGGAGTTGGTGGTGCAACGGGTTGTCACACCAAGCCCCAAGCGTAAAAAAGGATGGCGTGAGTGTCGGTTCGCTGACGCACAGACTAGGCGCGTCCGAATGCTTAGTCTTGCCCTGTCTACCAAACACAACTGTTAATCCAAGGAGAAATCGTATGAAAAACCTCAACCTCATCAGCCTGGCCATGGCCGCTGCACTCTGCCTGTCACAAGGCGCAGCCTGGGCCCAACCCGGGCATGGCAATGGCAACGATAGGGGCTGTGGCTCCGATTGCGAGCGCGGCCAGGAGCATGGCAGAAACGATAACCGCGGCCACAAGGACCGCTTTGCCAACGGCCACGACAACCGCTCCGACTGGGGCCGTCAAGAGGGTGAGCGCGGCGCCGGACCGTCGCGCGACTTCTACCGTGGCGAGCGCCTGCCGTCCTACTACCGCGCACCGCAATACGTGGTGGACGACTGGCGCGGCCACGGCCTGCGCACACCACCGCGCGGCTACCACTGGGTGCAAACCGGTGGCGACTATGTGCTGGTCGCAATTACCACCGGCATTATTTTGGAACTGCTGCTGAACCGCTAACGCGGCTCGCCCACCCATTCACCACTCCTTTCAGAGAACCACACCATGACACGCACCGCCCCCCATTCAAAAAAGTTGGTACATGCAGCCATCCTGATGCTGCTGCCCTTCGCTGCTCTAGCACAAGACTCCGCCAAGGAGGGCTATTTGCTGGATGGCCGTGGAGCGGCTGTGCTCAGCGGAACCGCCGGCCAATGCTGGCATACCGGTGCCTGGACACCGGCCCTGGCCCAAGAGGGCTGCGACCCGGTGTTGCGGGCTGCGCCGGTAGCGCCGGTGGTGGTGGCCGCTGCAGCGCGGGTCGAGCCCGTGCTTGCGGCACCTGTGCCCAAGGCCATTCCGGTCGCGGTGGTGTTGCCACCACAAAAAATGCGCTTTTCTGCAGACGCCCTGTTTGGCTTTGACAAGGCCACGATAGGCCCCAAGGGCAAGGAAGTGTTGGACGATGCCAGCGTGAAGATCCTGGGCCTGAACGGTGAAAAAATCCGCGTGGTGGGCCATGCCGACGCTATCGGCGGCAGCGCCTACAACCAGAAGCTGTCCGAGCATCGCGCCTATGCCGTGCGGGACTACCTGGTTTTCAAGGGCGTGCAGCGCGAGCGCATAGACGCGCTGGGCGTGGGTGAGACCGATCCGGTCACCCGGCCCGGCGATTGCGCAGTCGGCAAGAGCACCAAGCGCATCGCCTGCCTGCAGCCTGACCGCCGTGTGGATGTGGAAGTGCAGGGCAGCGCGGTACCCCAATAGGCCATACCGCTGGGCGCCACGCGTTCCTTCTTCCATTTGCGCTACGGCTGCGGTGTGGTCGGGTGCCTGGCCCTGAAAGCCTGTCTGGCCACCATTGCCCGTGACAAGCGCGACGCACTGATGTGTGGGCTGGCGTACAGAGCCCGACGCACGATTGCCTTAGCCTCGCTACTCAAGACCAAAGCATCGCATCCATTCAGGGACGTGTATAAGCGGACAGCAGCGCGCCCCAATGGGGCCGTCGATCCGGTATTTCTGATCTTTATTTCTCCGGAACCACCAACATGATCCCAGCCAGCGAAATCCTCAACGCCAACATCCTGATCGTGGACGACCAGGACGCCAACATCCAGTTGCTGACGCAGCTGTTGAGTGCAGCCGGCTACACCAACCTGCACTCCACCATGCAGCCCGAGGAGGTGTGCGCCCTGCACCGCGCCGCCGCCTTTGACCTGATCCTGCTGGACCTGCAAATGCCGGTGATGGACGGCTTTGCGGTGATGGAGGGCCTGAAAACCAGCACCGTTGACGACTACCTGCCGGTGATTGTGCTCACTGCCCAGCCCGGCCACAAGCTGCGCTCGCTGCAGGCCGGCGCCAAGGACTTCATTAGCAAACCCTTCGATCTGGCCGAAGTGAAAATGCGCATCCACAATATGCTGGAAGTGCGTCTGCTGTATAAAAAGCTGGGCGACTTCAACCGTCTGCTGGAGCAAACGGTGTTCGAGCGCACCGCCGAGTTGCGTGAAAGCGAAGCGCGCTACCGCAGCCTGACCGAGCTGGCCTCCGACTGGTATTGGGAGCAGGACGAGCACGGCCATTTCACCAAGGTCTCGGGCCCGGTGCAAGAGATGCTGGGCATTGAGGTGGATACGCTGGACAGCAGTTCCAACGCGACGCCTGGCTGGAACGAACAGGAGCGCGCGCAGCTGCGCCA
>TBL_comb47_HYPODRAFT_10006922_pt1 | contig 12092 bp, 7 predicted proteins | sample TroBogypolimnion_40_FD_10682 | JGI IMG/M metagenome (IMG submission 10682) | reverse complement strand
TAGCGCGTGTCGGAGGAAAAGCGGAAGCGGTCGGTCTGGTTGTCGAGGCCGCCGTGGACGATGGTCATGCCGAAGGTGACGAAGTCGCCCATCTTGTAGTCCGGGCACGTGAGCCAGCGGCCGCCAAGCTTGGCGCGGAGCGTCGCGGGATTCTTGCTGAGATGGCCAGGATGGCTCCAGCCGAGCTTATTGACGACCTTCTCGACTTCCTTGGGGCGATTCTCGCAGTAGGCGTCGACGTCGACCTCGAGGTAATTTTTCAGCCGGTCGGATTTCTTGTGCGAATCCTCCAGCAGCATGACGCCGCCCATCTCAAGCGGGATGTCGCCGTAGGGAATCCAGCACGTGAGCAGCTGGTGCGTGCCGCGGCCCATGTAAACGAGATCGCAATGCGGCGTGGTGCCCATGCCACGGCTGACGGCCCGGAACCAAGTGTAGTCGAAGTGCCGCACGGCCTCGCCGAACAGTTTCTCGTAGAACCCCAACAGCTCCGGCCCATAAACCACGCGCTGGATGGCGGCGTTGTTTTTGGCGAGGTCGCCGCGGAAGGAAAATTTCCGGCCGGGATTTTCGACGGCGTCGATCGACGGATAAGCCGGGTCGAGCGAGCCCTCGGCGGCGAGCCGGTCGGTGATGGACTTGCGGCCCGCGAGGATGAGCGCGGGATCGAAAAAGCCGGGGATGTAAAGATAGCCATCGTCCGCCAGCCGGCGGTTCAGCTCCGCGAAGTCGCCCGCGCAATCCGCCGAGCTGCGGATGAACCCAAACGCCCCCGGCGAGGTGTCGAGTTCGTGTCCGGCGGAGAGGAGCGGAATGGCGACGGCGGGCATTAGAGCGGAGGCGTGTTATGTGTTGCGGGTTACGTGTTAGGTCGAACGCAAAGTGGCAGTACATTGGGATGTCACGTATTACGTGACATTACGGTGGGGAGGAGCGGCGCGTTGGTTCAGGCGGGGAAACAAAAAGCCCCGCGCTTTTGAGGCGCGGGGCTGGAGTCTGGTGTAGGCCGCAAGCTGGCTCGAGCTTCCGGAGCGCCTGCGAGCACGCGGCCTACGGGTCACTTTTTCGCTTCGGCGACCGCGGCCTGCGCGGCGGCGAGGCGGGCCACCGGGACGCGGTAGGGCGAGCAGCTGACGTAGTTGAGGCCGAGCTTGTGGCAGAACTTCACGGAATCGGGATCGCCGCCGTGCTCGCCGCAGATGCCGAGCTTGATGTCAGGGCGCGTCTGGCGGCCCTTCGTCACGGCGATCTGCATGAGCTGGCCGACGCCGGTCTGGTCGATCGACGCGAACGGGTTCTTCTTCATGATCTCGGCCTCCTGGTAGACGCCGAGGAAGCTGCCCGAGTCGTCGCGCGACATTCCGAGGCAGGTCTGCGTGAGGTCGTTCGTGCCGAAGCTGAAGAACTCGGCGGTGTGCGCGATTTCGTCGGCGGTGAGGGCACCGCGCGGGATCTCGATCATCGTGCCGACCGAATACTTGATCTTCACCTGCTTCTCGGCCTGCACCTTGGCGGCGACCTCGTGAACAAGCGCGACCTGGAGATCGAGCTCCTTCTTGAAGCCGACGAGCGGGATCATGATCTCGGGCTTGGCCTTGAAGCCGGCCTTGGTGGCGTCGGCGGCGGCCTCGAGGACGGCGCGAGCCTGCATCGCGGTGATCTCGGGATAGCGGATGCCGAGGCGGCAGCCACGGAAGCCGAGCATGGGATTGAACTCATGCAACTCGTGCACGCGGTGCTCGATCTTCTCGACCGTGATGCCGAGCTTCTTCGCGAGGTCGGCCTGCGACTCCTTGGTGTTGGGCAGGAACTCGTGCAGCGGCGGATCGAGGAAGCGGATCGTCGCGGGAAACCCATTCAGCGCCTTGAAGATGCCGAAGAAGTCATCGCGTTGATACGGGAGGAGCTTGGCGAGCGCCGTCTCGCGGTCGGCGAGGTTGTCGGCGAGGATCATCTCGCGCATGACGTCGATGCGGTTGCCCTCGAAGAACATGTGCTCGGTGCGGGTGAGGCCGATGCCGATGGCGCCGAACGCCATGGCGTTGCGGGCCTGTTCGGGCGTGTCGGCGTTGGTGCGGACGGAGAGCTTCGTGGCCTGGCTGCACCACTTCATCAGCTGGGCGAAGCTCTGGTATTTCTCGGTGGCCTGCGCGTCCTTGTCGCCGTGGATCAGTCCGGCGATGATCTCGGACGGCGCGGTGGGAATCTGGCCGCCGTAAACCGCGCCGGTCGTGCCGTCGATCGAGAGGAAATCCCCCTCGGCGAACGTCTGGCCGGAGATAGTGGCGACCTTCTTGTCGTAGTCGATGGAGACGCCGGCGGCGCCGCAGACGCAGACCTTGCCCATCTGGCGGGCAACGAGGGCGGCGTGCGAGCTGACGCCGCCGCGCGCGGTGAGGATGCCCTCGGCGGCGATCATGCCGCGGAGATCCTCGGGGGAGGTTTCGACGCGCACGAGCAGGACTTTCTCGCCCTTGCCCGCGGCGATGACGGCGCGGTCGGCGTTGAAGTAGATCTTGCCGGTGGCGGCGCCAGGGCCGGCGGGGAGACCGGTGGCGATGACCGTAGCCTTCTTGGCGTCGGCGAGGTTGAAGATCGGGGCGAGGAGCTGCTCGAGCTGGTCGGCCGGGTTGCGGAGGATGGCCGTGCGCCAGTCGATGAGCTTCTCCTTCACCATATCGATGGAGAATTTAAGCGCGGCGGCGGCGGTGCGCTTGCCGTTGCGCGTCTGGAGCATGAACAGCTTGCCGTCCTGGATCGTGAACTCGATGTCCTGGACGTCCTTGAAATGCTTCTCGAGCGTGGCGCGGACCTTGAGGAGCTCCGCGTAGGACTCGGGCATCTGCTTCTTGAGCTCGAGCACGGGCTCGGGCGTACGAACGCCGGCGACGACGTCCTCGCCCTGCGCGTTGATGAGGAACTCACCGTAGAACTCGTTCGTGCCGTTGGCGGGATTGCGCGTGAACGCGACGCCGGAGCCGGACTTGTCGCCGGTGTTGCCGTAGACCATGGCCTGCACGTTGACGGCGGTGCCCCACTCGGAGGGAATGTTGTATTTCGCGCGATAGACCTTGGCGCGGTCGTTCATCCAGGAGCCGAAGACGGCGCCGGCGGCGCCGCGCAGCTGGTCCCACGGATCGTTGGGGAACACGTGGCCGGTGCGCTCCTTGACCAAGGCCTTGAAGCGCTTGACCAGTTCCTGCTGGTCGGCGGCGGTGAGATCGCTGTCGAGGATGTCCTTGTGGTATTTCTCGTGCTTGAAGTTGTGGATGGCGGTCTCGAACGGCTCGTGATCCTCGTTTTCCTTCTTCTGCACACCGAGGACGACGTCGCCATACATCTGGATGAAGCGGCGGTAGCAGTCCCAGGCGAAGCGCTCGTTCTTGGTCGCGGCGGCGAGGGAGAGGACGGTTTGGTCGTTGAGGCCGAGGTTGAGGATCGTGTCCATCATGCCGGGCATCGAGTCACGCGCGCCAGAGCGGACGGAGACGAGGAGGGGGAAGCCGACGGCGTCGCCGAACTTGTAGCCCATGATGCCCTCCATGTTCTTCATGCCGGCATCCATCTGCGCCTGCAGGGCGGCGGGGTAGGTGCGCTTGTGGGCGTAGAAATAGGTGCAGACCTCGGTGGTGATGGTGAAGCCCGGGGGCACCGGGAGGCCGATGCGCGTCATCTCGGCGAGATTGGCGCCCTTGCCGCCGAGGAGAGGCTTCATGCCCCCGTGGCCATCGGCTTTGCCAGCGCCCCAGGAATAGACGTATTTTAGAGCCTTGGCGGCGGGTTTCTTGGCGGAGGATTTCGCCTTGGCGGCGACTTTCTTAGCTTTGGATTTAACGGCCATGGTAGGAGGGGGTTCGCGATTGAAAATCAGCGGCGCGGTGTAGGCGCGCAGGGAAAGATGGGACAGCCGGCGCATGGGGCTGTCAATCGCGCAGCCCGCCAGGAATGTGTCCTAACCGCTGCTAATCACCCTCAGAAACAGGGCTGGTAGTCGCGGGCGTGTCCGCCCCGTGCAGGATGCCGCGAGGCGGCTTACTTCTGCGCCGCGCGGTAGGCGCGGAATACGACCCGGAACATCTGCAGGGCCAGCCAGAACACGCCGGTCAGGCAGGAAGTGCCGATGGCGGCCCAGAGCGCGATCATCCGCGGGTTGGTCGAAGGCACGTGCGACTTCAGCACGCCAAACATGAAGGCGAAAAATGCGACCACCAGCACGAGGTCGACGAGCAGGCTGGCAGGTGAGGTGAACTTTTCTTCGGACTGGGCCATGCGGAAAGGGAGAGCGGGAACCCGGGGCTTGTCCACGGAAAATTTTTCCCACGGAGCACGCGGATGACACGGAATCCAATCGATCCTGATGGCGATCCTTCGGCAGCTGGCCGGGCAAGGCTTGGATCCGGGTGATCCGTGGGCAAAATAATCAGTTACAGCGTCTTCGGGATGGCTGCGGTCAGGTTTTCGGGGGCGCCGGCAGTCACGAGCACGTTGTCCTCGATGCGCACGCCGCCCAGGGGCAGGAGGGACTCGGCCAGCGGCCAGTTGACGCAATCGCGGAAGCGCTCGCGGCGTTTCGGGTCATTGAGCAGCGCCGGGATGAAGTAGAGTCCGGGCTCAACGGTGACGACGTAGCCCGGGGCAAGTGGCAGATCCATGCGGAGGGTGGCGAGACTGGCGCGGGGCGACTTGGTGCGTCCCGGGAGCATCCCGCTGCCATCGCGCACGCCGAGCCCGACCATATGGCCGAGGCCGTGGGGGAAAAAGAGCGTGTGGGCTTCCTGCTCGACCAGGGATTCGGCCGCGCCGCGCATCACGCCGAGGCTCACGAGGCCGGCGGTCATCTCGACGGCGGCGGCGAGATGGATTTCGCGCCACTCGGCTCCGGGGATGCAGCGGGCCACCGCGTGTTCCTCGGCGGCGAGGACAACTTGGAAAAGGTCACGTTGAAATGCCGTGGGCGTGCCGACCACATACGTGCGGGTGACGTCGGTCATGTAGCGGTCGATTTCGGCCCCGGCGTCCACGAGCAGGAAGTCCCCCGCCTGCGCCACGCGCGCGCTCGGCGTCGAGTGGAGAATGGCCGAGTTGGCGCCGAGGCCGACGATGCTGCCGTAGCCCGGCCGCGTGCCGCCGGCGCGGAAGAACTCCGTCTCGAGTTCGATTTGCAGGGCCCGCTCCGTCAGGCCGGGGCGCAGGATGGAACGCAGTTTCGCGTAGCCCGCGGCGGTCGCGACGGCGGTCCGGCGGAGTAAGGCGATTTCCGTGGCGTCCTTGACGCGCCGGGCATGCAGCAACTGTTCCCGCGCGCGCAGCGTGGCCTTGTCGTCGGCCACGACGCCGCGCAGGGGCGCCCCGAGCATCGCGATGGGCCGGCCGCGGCGGGTGGTGAGCCAGGGCTCGAGCGTGGCGGCAGAAGCGCCGGGCAGCTGGGCGCGGCCCTCCCAGACGATTTCACCCTCGGTGATGTCGGGCACGAACGAAACCCACCCAGCCCGCTCGCCGTCGCGCGGATCGAAGGCGACAACGCCGCCGGGGCATTCCTGGGCGGCGAGGTAAAAATACTCCGCGTGCGAACGGAAGGGATAGGTTTGGTCGCTGCCCTCTGGCAGCGGCACCGGTTCGCCGGCACCGACGAGCAGCAGGGCATCGCCGAGATTGAGGGCGGCGGCGATCCGGGCGCGCCGGTCGGTGAGAAACGAGGACATGGGTGGACGCTGGGGCCCGCGGCCGTCGCAGGCAAAAAAAAAGGCGCGACCGGTCCCATCCGGCCTCGCCCTTGCCGCTTTGGCTCAGGCGACCGCAAATTTGCGGCGGCGAAGGGCCTGCGCACCCAACAACACCACACCAATAAACAAAGTGGCATACGTTGACGGCTCGGGGACGGCGACCACGCTAAAGGTCACGTCGTCGATGCGCCAGTTGGGCAGCGCAGAACCGCCGACTCCGTCTGTACCGTAGATTCGGAAAGTGACCGGAGTGTCGATCGGCGCGGAGTAGGACACCGACATGCTGTACAGCGACCAAGTGGAGTTAGCCGTCAGCGACATCGTGCCCAGTTGCGTGAAGTTCGAGGCAAAGCCGTCGGTGCTCCCAACCAAGGTCAGGGTGGTTGGGCCAACACCCGTTTCGCTGCGGGAGCCCAGTTCGAATGCCGTCGCTGAGAGTTGCAGTCCGGCAGCGGGCGTCAGGGTCAATTCGAAATAGGTCGCGGACGGATTGGCGGCGTCCACCAGGCTGTTGATCGGGCCGGCGAAATTCTGCACCTCGACGGAGGCGTTGTGAGCCAAGGACTGGCCGTTGATGGCGACCGCCGGCAAGTAATCTCCGGGATTGGAATGGTTCGTCGTGTTGAAAGCAGGCGTGTACAGCGCATCAAAATTGAATGCAGACATCGTCCCGCCGGAGACATTGTTCGAAAGGTGGGTGGGAGGCCCGCCGCTGCCAAAATTCCAATACGTGTCGGAATAGATAACCGCCCTGGCTGTAACGGAAGAAACCGTCGCAACGACCAACACTGCGAGGAGTCGAATAATTGCGTTCATTGCGTGGCGGAGGATCAGCATCCGAAATCAATCCTCCGAAGGCGAGGTGCAATCTACCTGCAATTTACGTAAACATCGTCTGGGGTGTAATATCTATAAGTCCAAGTGGTGATGGGCTAAGGGATAACAGTGTTTCGGAAGACGATTTGGGTCCCAAACCCTTCTCTACGGTCATTACGTAGCGGTCTATTGGTGCCAGCTCATAGCTAGGTTCCTTGGGAAAATCGCAGTGGGTTTGCGTGGAGTCGCAGCCGCGACGCGCCGCGGGTGGACCAAGTGTCCCGCGGCGCACATGGATTGGCGGCGGTTCTCATCGCGGGCTATTTCGGCCTGCCGAGGTGGAAGCGACTATGGTCGGAGGGCGCCAATTTGAACGCCCCGGCCGCGACTATTCAGTTGCGGGTCGGGTTTCCGCTTTACGTCACCGCCCGGGAGCCGGCAAGACCATGGTCACGGCGAAGCAAACCGTCTTCACGAAACTTCCATGAGCACCCCCGCCAAGACCAAAACCGGTGGCTTTCCTATCGGCCTCCGGATGACCGGTGAATTCGACAAACTGCCGGCCGCCGACGTGGCAAAATGGGCCACGGCGAACGGCTTCGGCTGCATCGACGTCGGCGCCCACCGGCTGCCGCACGTGCCGGCCTTCCAGAAGGGCGGGCTGCCGATCGGCACGATCGATCTCTTCGGGCGGGAATGGTCCGGGATGCTCTCGGCCGACGCTGGCCGGCGCAAGGCGACCGTCGCGCTCGGGCGGAAGATGATCCGCGAGAGTGCAGCGGCCGGCGTGAAGGTGTTCTTCATCGTCATGCTCGCAGAGGACGTAAAGCTCCCCCGCAAGGAAACGTTTCGCTACATGGTCGAAACCTACGGCGCGCTGCGCGACGTGCTGAAGGAGACGAAGACGAAGCTGTGTGTCGAAGGCTGGCCGGGCTGCAACGCCCAGTGCTGCACGCCGGAGTCGTATCGCGCGTTCCTGAAGGAGATGAACTCGCCGGCGTATGGCATCAACTACGACCCCTCGCACCTGCTGCGCATGGGCATCGACCCGGTGCGCTTCGTCCAGGAGTTCGCGCCGCACGTCGTGCACGTGCACGGCAAGGACACGTTCGTCGACCCGGAGCGCCTCTACAACCTCGGCACCGAGCAGGTGCCCGTGTTCGCCGCGGGCCTGCCGTGGGGCGGCTCGTTCTGGCGCTACACGATCCCGGGCGACGGCGCCGCGCCGTGGAGGAAGATCTTCACCACGCTGAAGTCGGTGAAATACAGCGGCTACGTTTCCATCGAGCTCGAGGACGTGGCCTACAACGGCACCGTCGCGGGCGAGAAACGCGGCTTCGTCGCCGCGCGGAAATTCCTGCAGTCGGTTTGAGCCGGAGTGGAAATTTTGGACCCCGCGCTGTTCTGATTCGCCTTTGAATGGGGGCGCCGCGTCTCCCAAGGACGGCTCAGGAATCCATCCAGCCCAGCTGAAACGGAGGCTTGTCGTCGCCGGGCGAGCTTCCAACTTCGAGGTGTGCCCGGGGCTACTCCACCTGTGTCTTGCCGCCTGCTGCTTTGGCTGGTCCTGGCCGGAGTGTGCACGGTGGGGCGCGGCGCCGACGCCGACGTGACGGCGGCCTGGAGCCTGCTGGGACAGCATCTCGCGAACGACGCGCTGGCCGGGCTGCGGAAGGGGCATTCCCCGGACGATCGGGAGAAAAAATTTGCCGAGGCCGTCGTGCGGATGGACGTCCAGCCGGTCACCGAGTCGGGCTTGAAGAAGGTGGAGGCCGAACTGTCGGCGTTGGCGAAGGGCGACGACGACATTGCGCAGGCGTCGGCGTATCTCATTGGGCGGCTGTATCAGGCGCACTATTTCGCACCGGACTATGCGCGGGCGGCGGAAGCCTACACGCGACTGGCGGAGAAATTTCCCGGCGGCTATTGGGCCCAGCTCGGGTTGGTAAAGCTGGCGCTCCTGAAACTTTATGCGCTGCCCGAACCGGCGGGGCCGGCGGCGCGCATCGTCGCGGCGGAGGCGTTGCTCCCGCGGGTGACGTTGCCGGAGCTGCAGCGCGACCTTCATCTCGTGCTGGGACGGGCGGAGCTGTTTCACGAGTATGCGATCGAGGCGGTGCTGGCACACCTGCTCGCCGCGGACCGGATTGGCGGCCTGACGCAGATCAAGCGTGGCGAATTGCAGTTACAGATTGGCGAGCTGTCACGGCGGGCGCGACACTGGGACCAGGCGCGCGATTATTTCCAGCGATTCATCGTGGAAAACGAAGTCGATGGCCGGCTCTCGACCGCGAAGCTCCGGCTGGCCCAGATCGACGCGGCACAGCGGGCGGAGGAATCACCCCGATGAAGCGCCGCAAATTCCGTTTGATGGTGGTCGTCTTCGGCGCGGCATATGTCACCGCGCTCTGGTGGGTGTTCACGCGCTCGGCGCCGCTGATCAGCGCGCGCCCCGTCACGATCCGCTTTGCGCACTGGCAGATCGAGCAGGGTCCGCCGGAGGGGTTTGCGGCGGTGATCCAGCGCTATGAGCAGCTCAACCCGCGAGTGAAAGTGGAACAGGTTGCCGTGCCGGGGCCGGTGTATCGCCAGTGGGTGCGGACCAACCTGACCGGCGGGACCGCGACGGACCTGATCGAGTTCGCTTACTGGCTGCAGGGCATGAACGACGTGCCGGTGCGATATTTCGAGCCGCTGACGCGGGACATGGAGGAGCCGAATCCCTACAACCGCGGCACTCCCATGGCGGGCGTGCCCTGGCGACTGACGTTTGACGATGGCCTTTACGGCATGCTCAGCCAGAGCCCGGAGATTGGGCAAATTTACGGCGCCACGCTTTCGCAGGGCAGCAGCCGGTTGTTTTGCAACCGGGAGCTCATGGCGAAGATTACCGGCGGACCCGCGGTGGCGCCCGCGACTTTCGCGGATTTCCGCCGCCTGTGCGCGCAGGTGACGGAGTATTCGCGTCGCACCGGCCAGCCGCTGCATGCGCTCGCGGGCTCCTACAGCAATGTCCAATGGCTGGCGGATTTCGTGATGATCGGGACGCTCACCGGGATGAACCTCGACCTCGATCGCGAGGGTTACCTGGGGCGGGTGGCGTGGCAGGCGCAGACGGACTACCTGCTGGGCCGGTGGAATTATCACCGGCCGGAAGTCCGCGCCGCGCTCGCCCTGCTGCGCGAGATGACGGAGCAGATGCGACCGGGGTTTGCGCAACTCTCGCGGGACGCGGCGCTCCAGGAATTCACGCGCGGCGAGGCGCTGTTCATTTACTCCGGCACCTTCGATGCCACGAGCCTGAAGCGCCTCGCGCCGTTTCCGGTGGAGGCCATGCGCCTGCCACAGCCGACGAAGGACGACCCCGTGGTGGGGCCCTACGTGGTCGGTCGCTACCAGGACGGCTATTTGGGGACCGGCTTCGAAATGTATCTCAACAAGCAGAGTCCGCACAAGGCCGAGGCCCTCGATTTCCTGCGCTTCATGACGAGCGTGGAGGGCGGGCAGCTGTTCATGGATCACAGCGGCTGGCTGTCGTCGGTGCGCGGCGTGAAGGTGCCGAAGGACATGGAAATCTACCGGGGCACCATGGACGGGTTTTCGGGCGGATTTCAGTATGTCGGCGTAGGACCGAATTCCACGATGAAGTTCTGGCAACACTTGGACCTGCTCGTGGGCGCGCAAGGCAGCGTGGACAAGTTCGTCGAGGCGATGGACGCCGGTCTCGTGAAGGACGTCTCGGAGGACCTCCGCATCGAAATCCGCACCGCGGTGACCGCCAGCCGCGCGGCCGATTCGGAGATCGTGGCGATGAGCGCCCTCAACCGGCTGCTACCGCCGGATCCGGAGCGCGCTTTGCGCCAGCAGACGATGGCGGGCAATCAGACGCTCGCGGAGATCAACGAATACGAATGCCTCTGGGTGCTTGAGCGCCACGGATACAAACAGCCCTAGGTGATGTTTGGTACGCCGACGTCGCTGACCGGGCTGTAGCTACGAGCGTGAGCGCGTGGAGTCAGAGCCACGCGCTCACGCTCGTAGCTACGCAATCGCCGGATTTCACGCGGCTCGATTCGGAGCGGTCAGGGTTTTTTATAAACCGCGAGCAGGCCGCCCATTTTCACGACCGAATCCGGGGGTGCAGCGATGCGGATGAGGCGGCCGGCGGCGGGCGCTTCAACCTCGAGCACGGCTTTGTCGGTCTCGACTTCGGCGATTACTTCCCCGGCGGCCATGACGTCACCCACTTTTTTCCTCCAGTTCAGGACCTTGGCTTCGCTCACGGTCAAATCGCCGTGCGGTAGCGTGATGGGTTCGCCGTCCGGCGGCTTTGCGTCGTTCGCGGACAAGGGCTTGGCCGAGGACTGCGGCGGGGATGCGTACTTCTTCGCGGGCGTCGTTGCTGCAGGCGGCTGGGAAATTGCGGAGGTCTGCGCCCGCGGGCGACGCGGCACGGGCGCGTCGCCTCGGATCACGCCTTGTGCGGCGGTGACGATCTTGGCCACGTTGGGCAGCACCGCGTCCTCGAGCTTCGGATTGAACGGGTGGGGCACCGGCTCCATGTGCAGCCGGCCGACGGGCGCGTCGAGCGAGTCAAAGGCCAGCTCACCGACCGCTGCGGCGATTTCCGCGCCGAGGCCGTAGCTGGCGTAACCCTCGTCCACGACGAGGATCCGGCCGGTTTTCGCGAGGCTGGCGGTGATGGTGTCGAGGTCGAGCGGCACAATGGTGCGCAGGTCGATGACCTCGCTGTCCACGTTTTCCCGGGCCAGGATTTCCGCCGCCTCGAGAGCCAGGGACACCATCCGCCCGGCGGCGACGATCGTGAGGTCGCGTCCGGCGCGGGCGACCCGGGCGACGCCAAACGGCACGAGATGCTCGCCCACCGGCACTTCCCCTTTCGAGGAAAACAACGCCTTGGGCTCGAGGAACAGCACGGGGTTCTCCCCGCGCAGCGCGGTTTTCATGAGCCCCTTCGCGTCGGCGGGATTCGAGGGCAGCGCCACGATGAGCCCGGGCAGGTGGGACCACATTGAGTGATACGTGCCGCTGTGTTGCGGGCCGGCGCTTTTGACCGCGCCGCAAGGCGCGCGCACCACGATGGGCGCGGTCATCGCACCGTTACTCATGTAGCGCAGTTTGGCCGCCTGCAGCGGGATTTGTCCGCCGGTCTCGAACAGGAAATCCACGAACATGAGGTCGGCGACCGAACGGCAGCCGGTGGCGGAGGCGCCAATCGCCGCGCCGGTGAAGCCCAGCTCGCAGATCGGGGTGTCGATTACACGGCTGGCGCCGAACTCCTGCCAGAGCCCCTTGGTGTGCGCGAAACTTCCGCCGCGTTCGCCAATCCCCTCGCCGAAGTAGAGCAGGTGCGGATCGCGCCGCATCTCCTCGGCGATGCCGTCGCGCACAGCGTCGAGCCAGCCGAGTTCCTGCGTGCGAGGAGCGGGATCCGCGGCGGGCAACGGCGGGTTGATCGATGCCGACCAGCTGTGCGTGAACACGCTGGCGGGATCTGGCTCGGGCGACTGGCGCGCGAACTCGACAGCTCCG
>TBL_comb47_HYPODRAFT_10006920_pt1 | contig 12093 bp, 9 predicted proteins | sample TroBogypolimnion_40_FD_10682 | JGI IMG/M metagenome (IMG submission 10682) | reverse complement strand
GCATTTGTCGGCATTCATTTTCATCGGCTGGTGCCATGACCAACATATTAGGAATGCAACTTAGATAACTGTAATCAAAGCTGCCGGCATGTGTTGGGCCATCTGGGCCTACCAAGCCTGCACGATCCAAGGCAAATAACACATCCAAATTTTGTAAGGCGACATCATGGATGAGTTGATCATAACCCCGTTGTAGGAAAGTCGAATAAATTGCGACAACAGGTTTTGCACCCTGACAAGCTTGACCGGCGGCTAAGGTCACAGCATGTTGTTCGGCAATCGCGACATCAAAATAACGTTTAGGGTATTGTTCTGAAAACTTAACTAAACCAGAGCCCTCACGCATTGCCGGAGTAATGCCTAATAAACGCTCATCTTTGGCAGCCATATCACATAACCAATTACCAAACACTTCCGTGTAAGTCGGATGTATAGATGCAGCCGATTTAGGCAGACTATCTTGACTAGGATCAAAAGCCGGTACGCCATGATAAGCGAGCGGATCTTTCTCGGCTGGCGCATAGCCTTTGCCTTTTTTGGTGACGATATGTAAAAAACGCGGACCAGAAATCGCTTTGAGATTCTCTAAAGTCGGCACTAACATATCTAAATCATGGCCATCAATCGGACCAATATAATTAAAGCCTAGTTCTTCAAACAACGTGCCTGGCACGATCATGCCTTTCATGTGCTCTTCGGTTTTACGCGCCAATTCCCAAACACTCGGCATTTTACTTAAGGCTTTTTTACTTTCCTCTCGGACTGAGGAATAGAATTTACTGGATAAGATTTTAGTCAGGTAGTTATTCAAGGCGCCTACTGGCGGTGAAATTGACATTTCATTATCGTTTAAGATAACTAATAGATTCGCATCAATAGAACCGGCATGATTCATGGCTTCAAAAGCCATGCCACCGGTAATACTGCCATCACCAATAATGGCGACCATCTGCTTATCTTCACCTTTCAATTCAGAAGCGATAGCCATACCTAAAGCGGCACTGATAGAGGTGCTTGAATGCCCTACGCCAAAGGCATCATACTCACTTTCTGAACGATTAGGAAAAGCAGAAACACCATCTCGAGTACGGATAGTGGTCATTCTTTCTTTACGACCCGTTAAGATTTTATGAGGGTAAGCTTGATGACCCACATCCCAGACTAATTGATCGCTAGGCGTATCAAAAACATAATGCAGTGCCACCGTCAATTCAACAGTGCCTAAGCCTGCTGAAAAATGACCACCCGAAATGCTCACGGTATGCGTTAAATAGTCACGCAACTCTTTAGCTAAAGGCTTTAACTGATCTTTACTTAAATTACGAACATCGGCGGGGCTGTTGATGTTGTTAAGTAGTGAATAATTAAGTAATGTTTTCATGGTTAGTCATTCTGAAATGATTGAGCGTCAAGTTGATGCTCAAGCGAAGTAGGGCAGCAACATAAATAGTGTTTCAAATTAAGCTTTCTTATTTTTTAACGAATGGCTGGCTAAATTTTTGCCTAAGTCCCATATTGAGCCTGGAATTTGATGGGTGTCGGCAATGGCTTTATCAAAGGAGTTAACGATATTGTCACGATCTGTTTGCGTTAACATCAAAGGAGGTAATAGTTTAACTACATTCATGCCGTGTCCAGCAACTTGAGTCAATATGTGATGTTCTTTAAATAAGGGGATAGTGATCATTTGACAGAATAAGCCTTTGTTAGCGGCCTCTAACATAGCCCAAGCAGCTTTTAGTTTTAAGCTTTTAGGTGAATTAAATTCAACCGCTATCATCATGCCTTTTCCACGAGCTTCTTTAAGGAATTCGTATTGACCTGATAAGGCATTTAGGCTGTTAATAATATCAGTGCCCACAGCTAAACTATTTTCGACTAATTTTTCTGCTTCTATAACATGTAATGTCGCTAAACCAGCGGCCATAGCCATATTGTTTTTACCAAAAGTTGAGCCATGTACCACGGCTCTATCCATACGATTAAAGACGGTATCCATGATTTTCTCAGTCATAGCTACGCCGCCAACCGGGACAAAACCACCTGATAGCGCTTTTGCCATGCAAATCATATCCGGACTAACACTCCAGTGATCGATTGCCCAAAACTTGCCTGTTCTGCCTATGCCGGTTTGTACTTCATCTGCTACAAATAGGGTGCCGTATTTTTTACATAGACGTTCTACTTCAGGTAAATAATTATCATCGGGTAAATTTACACCTTTACCCTGTATGGGTTCTACGATGAATGCGGCAACATCTTTATTGCTTAGAGCTGACTCTAATGCTTCTAAATTATTGAAAGGTACTGAAATGCAATCGGGTAATAGGGGGCCAAAACCTTCGCGGAATATTTTTTCTCCCATTAATGATAATGAGCCCATAGTTAGACCATGGTAGCCATGATCGCAAAATACAATTTTGTCGCGCTTAGTTGTATATCTAGCAAATTTAATTGCCGCTTCAACCGCCTCTGTACCCGAGTTACAAAAAAACATTTTGTTGATGTTTTCTGGTGTCGTTTTTAAAATCTCTTTTGCTAGTAAGCCGCTCAAAATAGAGACATCTAATTGCACAAGGTTGGGTAATTCTAATGTTAATGTTTCTTGGAGTGCTTTAATGACGGTAGGGTGATTACGTCCAATAGCAAATACACCAAATCCACTGTATAAGTCTAAATACTCAGTACCTTCTTGATCGTATAGGTATTGACCAACTGCTCGTTGATAATGCCTGTCATATCCAATGGTTTGTAACATTCGTACCATTTGTTTGTTGAGGTGTTGCTCATGCAAATCAAATTTATCAGTACTGTGTTGGGCAAATAGTTCAGCTATGCTAAAAGTCATATTCGTAAAGTTGGATTAAAGGTGAAGGTTAATGTTCTTAAATGATCTTCTTGGTAACTAGTAATTGCATCAAGATGTTTGGCAATAAGTTTTAGTGTTTTAGTTGCTGCTTTAAAATGCAATCCTAATTTGATCAATCCAGGTAATTCAGTAGGATGGTGTGCGAGGTAATATAGAAGTTTGCTTATTGATACTTCGCCTTGTTGATTAAGTGCATAAGTAACGGCTAAAGGTAAGTTCATATCTGCGGGATCAGCGATCACTCTTATGGCTATGAAAGGCAATTTATGTTGATTAGCAATTTTGGCTATCGCAATACTTTCCATATCTAAGGCAACCGAATTAGTTGATGTTTGTATCTTTTTCTTATCTTCGCTAGAAGAAACGATGCTTTTACTTTCAACTAAGCTGCCGATTTTTACATTAACCAAGCTTGATAATAATTCTTTTGTACGTTGATGCCATTTTTGGCTGATATTTAATTTTACTGAATTACTTTCTTCAGTCGTTATTATTTCGTTTGCTAGGATCAAATCACCGGGACTTAGTGATTCAATAAGTGCTGCAGCACAGCCCCAGCTAATTAATTTAGTGGCTCCTTGAGAAATAAGCTGTTCGGTTGCTAATTGAGCATTGTTGGGGCCGGCGCCTGAATAAATAACCAATATTTTTTTAGTAATAAAATAGCTGCACCCTTTAGTCATTTTTTTTGACGTAAGAGTGCTTAATTCTTCGGGTAGGGCAACAACGATGCCTGTTATCACTTTTTATTAACTTCGTTGCGATAGCGTGCAAGTGCCCATAATGGAAAGAACTTGTCGTAACCATGGTATTTCAAATAAAAGACTTTTGGAAAGCCGGGAGCGGTAAAGCACTTGTCATTCCATACGCCATCGGTTTGTTGATTACGTAAAATAAAGTCAATGCCTTTTGCTACTTCGGGGCAATACGCTTCGCCAGCGGCCATTAAACCTAATAGCGCCCAAGAGGTCTGGAATGCAGTGCTAAAGTGGTAGCGACCGCTAGATTTTTTGTCATGATAGCTATAATTGTCTTCACCCCAGCCACCATCTTCTCGTTGTATAGATTTTAGCCACGCTACCGCTTTAGTATACATAGGGTCGTTTTTTGGTAAGTTGGTTTGTTCTAGGCCTAATAGCGCGGACCAAGTACCATAAATATAATTTGTGCCCCAGCGACCAAACCACGAGCCATCGGCTTCTTGTTCGTCTCGTAAGTATCGAATTGTACGTTCTAATGCTGGTCTATATTCATCGTGATTTTGAGCGACTTTAGCCATTAACATAGCACAGCGTGCGCTTACATCAGATGTTGGTGGGTCTAATAGTGCGCCGTGATCAGCAAACGGTATTTCGTCTAAATAATAATAGGTATTATCTACATCAAAAGCGCCGTAGCCACCATTTTTAGATTGCATGCCAACTATCCAGCGTGTGGCTCTATGTATTGATTCATCTAAATTCGGTAAGTTTGAATCTGCCATAGCAAAAGCAACCACCGCTGTATCATCTACATCTGGATAATGAGGGTTTTCAAATTGAAAAGCCCAGCCGCCACCCTCTAAATCAGGTTTAGAAATACGCCAGTCACCCGGTTCATCCGATAATTGCTTGCTTTTAAGCCAGTCGTAAGCGCGTGTTAGTGCAGATTGGCTGATAGGTGTGTGGCCTTTATCTGCTTCTTGCAAAGCTAAGGCAGCGAGAGCTGTATCCCAAACAGGTGATAAGCAAGGTTGACAATAGGCGTCATGTTCGTTTATGACCAACAACTTATCAATTGCTTTTCGAGCAATTGAAATGTGAGTCTGATCTTCAGGTGTTTCTAGTAATAATAAGGCTTCATAAGCACCCATCATGGCAGGACAGATTCCGCCTAAACCATCTTCACCATTTAAGCGCTCAATAATCCATTCTTTTGCTTTTTCAATCGCTAGTTGGTGGGCTTTTTTGGGAATGAGTGGGCGAGTAATGCGACCTAAATAATCTAAGCCTAAAAAGATTTTATTGAGTAAAGTGCGCTCTGGAAAATAATGTCGTTCCTTATCTGGGTGCGTAACAAAAAGCTCTAATATGTTAGTGTTTGTTGGGTTTTTAGCTGTTGCTTTAAGTGTGCACAATAAAAACAAAGGTACCATAACAGTTCTTGACCAGTAGGCGACTTTGTCTAAATGAAATGGAAACCAGTTAGGAAATAACATAATTTCCACCGGAATATAAGGAACTCCACGCCAAGGTAATTGTTTGAATTTGGCAAGTTCTATGCGTGTGAAGACATTCGCTTTTGCAGCACCGCCTCGGCTAAGTATGTACTTTCTTAGCTGGGTCATGTGCTTATCTTCCGGTAAGTCACCAACTAATTTCAAGGCGTAATACACTTTAACGCTGCAGCTAATATCTCCTGGTCCGCCGGTAAATAGAGGATAACTTCCATCTTCTGATTGGCGAGATCTTAAATAGTTAGCTATTTTTTTCTGAAGTTCCTCATTTACATCACCCAAGTAATGCATCATTAAGATGTATTCTGCGGGTATGGTGCAGTCCGCTTCAAGTTCGAATACCCAGTAACCGTCTTTGTCTTGTTTGCTTAATAGGCTATCTTGGGCTCTGCTAATCGCTTTATTGATATCATAAGATTTTGAATAAATAGCGGTAGAAGAACTGCTTGTGTTTCTATTAGAGATAGCTGTATTGGGTTCAGTAAACATAAAGACGTCCTTAAAGGTCAAGGTTGGCTTTTGAGGAATTGATTTTATAGCTCCAGTTTGAAGCTTTTAAGTCGCGACTACTTAAGTTAAATAATAAAGATAGTAATGTATTATTGCGGCCTATTAAACGAGTAGAAAATATGGTGGCTTTAACACTGTTGCGCGTGATTTTGACTTGATTAGCATGAGTAAAATCTAAGTTTTGTTTGATTTTTCTTAGGGTCAAAATCGCCATACCTATGGCCCATAAACAAAAGTTACGAATGCCGACTTCATGGGAAGGTATTTTCTGCGTGTACAATAAGGCATTGTGCAAATGTTCTTGCGCAATACTGATTAAGTGAGCTAATCCCACTCTAAATTGTTCGTTGTTAGTTTCGGTGCTTAAGGTTTTAAGATCAAAGCCAGTTTCATTAAATATATCTTGAGGTAACCAACAAACGCCACGTTGAGCATCATCCCAAATATCTTTTAAGATATTGGTCATTTGTAAGCCTTGTCCAAACGAAACAGATAGCGTTAATAGTTCATCCTTATGTGCAGCAATTTCTGGTGAATAATGACAGAATAATTTTGCTAGCATTTCACCTACACAGCCGGCGACGTAATAACAATATTTATCTAAATCGGCCAGTGTTTCTAGGCCGCCCTGTAAATCCATAGCCTGGAATATAGGCATGCCTTCTGCCATCGTTTCTACGCACTGAGCTAATGCTTCAATTTGAGCTTCATCAAAGCTATGGGTAATTTGTATCACTCTAGGTAATACATGAATGAGCGTATGTTCTGCAGGAATAGTCTGTTCAGAAAGAAGTGGGGCAAGGTCTATTGCAAAAGGTTCTGCATTTACACCTGTTTTTACGACGTCAATAAATTCTGAACAAAAATGTTTTTTTTGTGAAACTGATAATGAAACTTCGTCCTCAATAGTGTCAACGATACGGCATAGCAGGTAGGCGTTTGCAACTACACTGTAAAGTTTAGCGGGAAGCTGAGGGATGGTTAGAGCAAATGTTCTGGATACACCTTCAAGTAACAGTGACTGAAAGTCATTATCCGATAGTTGGCTCAATGATTTTGGATTGTCCAAGGATATTTGCGTTTCGCTCATTATACAATTGATGTCTATCAGGTTAAATTGGTAGGGAATTAATGGCAATAATAGCTTGTTTGTTGGTAATTTGCAAAGCAATGTTGTTTTGTTGTGAACATCCCAGATTTACTGGCGTCTATACATAATATTTAATTGTTAAAACAGTCATTTAACAGTAGATGTTGTATTTATACAAATTATTGTAATGTTTGTTCTATTGAGTGGTGTTAATAGATAATTTAGTAAAAATATGGAGTCGTTACTAAAAAGATAGTATTCTACTCAACATAAGATAAGCGATTGTATTATATAGTTGCTATGTTTGATAAAAGTCTTTTGTGATAATTAAATATCTGAAGATATTATTTTGATAGTGATTTGTTAGGTTGTTGTTTATTTGATACATTCTTGTTGTTCCGCAATGTGATGGCGGTATTCGGATGATCAAGTTAGTTTGATCATTAATGGTTTATTTATTTTTTGAGGGTTTACGCGTGGGAGTTCCTTTACGTCAGCAGTTTGCAGTAGGTAGTTATTTAATTAAACAAAAGCTAAAAGGTGTTAAAAAATATCCTTTAGTACTGATGTTAGAGCCATTATTTCGTTGTAATTTGGCTTGTGCAGGCTGCGGAAAAATCGATTATCCAGATGATATATTGGATCAGCGATTATCTTTCGAAGAATGTATGCAGGCAGTTGATGAATGTAATGCTCCTATGGTATCGATACCCGGTGGTGAGCCACTTATCCATAAAGAAATGCCTGAAATTGTTGCGGGTATTGTTGCTCGTAAGAAATTCGTATATTTATGTACCAATGCTTTGTTATTGAAAAAGCGAATTGACGATTACACACCATCTCCTTATCTGACTTTCTCAATTCATTTAGACGGTATGCAAGAAAGGCATGATACCTCTGTATGTCAAGAAGGTGTATTTGAGCGTGCTGTTGAAGCGATCAAATTAGCATTAGAAAAAGGTTTTAGAGTCACAGTCAATTGCACGCTATTTCAAGGTGAAAATGCTCAAGAAGTTTCAGAGTTTTTAGATTATGCAATGGAGTTGGGTGTGGAAGGTGTCACTATTGCGCCTGGTTTTAGCTATGAACGCGCACCTGCTCAGGATGTATTTATTAAAGGTAAGGATGTAAAAGACTTATTTAGAGGGATTTTTAGAATCGGTAAGAATCGCAAATGGAAATTAAACCATTCCTCGCTTTATCTTGATTATTTAGCAGGCAACCAAAATTATGAATGCACGCCCTGGGGTAATCCAACTAGGAATGTATTCGGTTGGCAAAAACCTTGTTATTTATTAGCGGATGAAGGTAATGCGGCTAGTTTTCAAGAGTTGCTAGATACCACACCTTGGGAAAAATATGGCAATGTTAATAACCCTAAATGTGCTAGCTGTATGGCGCACTGTGGCTATGAAGCAACCGCTGTTGAAGATATGTTAAAACATCCATTAAAAGCCTTATGGACTTCTATTAAAGGTCCAAAAACTGAAGGTGATATGGTTCCAGAGCCAACACCTCTTTATGTTGAAGCGCCTTTATCTACGCTTGCCGGTATTCCTATCAGAGTAGAGTGATTGCTAATATCGCTTAGGCGACTAATTTGCTACTCAGTTGGTTTTAATCTAGTGAGTAGCGAATTAAAATTTGGTTAAAGTTTATGAATGTTGATTTATTGTTTCAATGAACGCTCTAATAATTCGTTTCTCCCTTGCTAAATAACGCAGAGGGAGTTTTGTTTTAAGGATACGATAGTGAATTTAAAAAATTTAAAGCTTGTGCTTGTGTTTATAATTTCTACCTTGGCAACATCCGCTGTATATGCTCAAGACGAGGAAGTGGCAACTGCAAAGCAAGTTGTTGAAAAGTTTCAGTCAGAATTAATTGCGGTTATGAAGGATGGCAAGAAATTAGGTTATGCAGGTCGATATCAAAAACTATCTGATCCAATATCTAATAGTCATGATTTAACTAAAATTGCTCGTATCGTCGTTGGTAAAGAGTGGGAGAAACTATCAGAAGATCAGCAGCAAAAGTTGACTGATATTTTTATACGTTTAAGTATTGCCTCTTATGCGCATAATTTTAAAGATTATTCTGGCGAATCTTTTGGTTTTGATTCTGAAGAAGAGACAACCAGAGGTGGTGTAGTTGTCCACACTCATCTTGTTATACCTAACGATAAGCCCGTTAAGTTTGATTACATGCTTAAAGAAAAAGGTAGTAGCTGGCGAATTATAAATATCATTGCTAACGGCGTAAGTGATTTAGCCTTGAAAAGATCTGAATATACAACTATTTTACAACGCGAAGGTTTTGATGTTTTAATGTCCAAAATTAACGAAAAAATAGATAGCTATTCAAAACTATAACTTAGAGTGTATGGCAATAAACAATACTATCAGTCTTATGTCCTCTAACAACATTTCTTTAAAAGTATCTGGCGCGATATTGGTAATACTCGTTACTTTGAGTGGTTGTGCAACTACAGCTATTACTGAACACGCTCCCAATAAGGATGATCCTTATGAGAATGTTAATAGAGTGATGTATGGTTTTAACGATAAGTTAGATGATTATATTGCTGCGCCCGTTTCAAAAGTCTACAACAAAATCACTCCGCAGTTTGCGCGTACAGGCATATTTAATTTCTTTAGTAATCTCAAAAATATAAATGTTGTTGTTAATGACGCATTGCAAGCTAAGTTTTCGCAAAGTGTTAGTGATACTGGACGATTTCTAATTAATACTACCTTGGGTTTAGGTGGTTTTGTAGATGTGGCAACCGATACAGGCCTAGAGCTAAATACTGAAGATTTTGATCAAACATTAGCTGTTTGGGGTGTTCCTAATGGTTCTTATTTAGTTCTGCCTGTTATTGGGCCTACAACGTTGCGTGGTATTCCAGGTACAGCTTTTGATGTGGCAGCTAATCCNTCTACTTACTTAGGGATGCCTATACANTTAGTTTCATTATTGAATGCCCGTGCTACAGCAGAGGGCTCTCTTAANTTTATTGATGAAGCAGCTTTAGATCCTTATGTTTTTACTCGAGAATCTTTTTTGCAATGGCGAAAGAATTTNGTGACCGATGGTAAATCTGAAGCATCTTTAGATTTTGGTGATGACTTAGATGAGNTAAATTCNGGAGATAAAAAGATAGCAANTAAAAGCGAGTCAATACGGAAGGATGTTTCAAAAGATAACCATAAATTAGAGCTTTCAGCGCCACTACAATAAACAGTTTATAGGGTCTTTGGTTATACCTGTTTGAATTAATCCGTTGGATAGCTGCGTAACACCCTTTAATAACTATCTGTTATTTAGGCTGTAATCCTTAAGTTGGCGCCTATGGACTTCCCGCCCTCCTGCCGACGCGAGGCATCCATGCCGCGCCCCTTCTCTAATCCCAACAAAACAGCGTCGCAAATAAGACTAAAACAACAACATTACTGAGTTTCATCAAAAAGTCATTATCAATAGTGCAATACACTATGCACCTCATAATCAAAGAGTTTTTTTCGACCTTCTAAAAAATCTAGTTCAACAACAAAAGCACAGGCCTCAACAGTAGCCCCTAATTTTTCAACTAACTCACAGCTTGCTTTTGCTGTGCCACCGGTTGCTAATAAGTCATCTATTAAAAGAACGCGATCATTTGCACTGAAGGCATCGTTATGAGCTTCTAAAGAAGCAGAGCCATATTCAAGGTCGTAAGCTACGCTTTGAACATCGTAAGGTAGTTTCCCAGGTTTTCTTAAAGGAATGAAGGGTAATCCTAGCTCCCAAGCGATCAGTGAACCAAAAATAAAACCTCTAGCTTCCATTCCAGCGATAGCAGTGATATTCCTTCCTAAAAAAGGTTGTAGCAATTGATGTACAGCTAATCTTAATGTGGCTGGATCTTTTATAAGCGGCGTAATGTCTTTAAAAATAATACCTGGTTTTGGAAAGTCAGGGATATCACGAATATTGTTTCTTAAGCGTTGCATGGTTTTATTGTATGAGTATTGGTTATTGGATACGTATGTATATGATAAAGGGTAAAGTCTTTTTTTGAGGGTAAATATTTTCTGTATTAAGTTATTGTGCAAGCCATCTGGATTTAGGGCTTTACATACATTTTCTGATAAGTATCTAAGCATGATAGAATTTGAATATGATAGGTGCATTTATAATTCATAAATATACTTAAACTTGAGTATCAAGCTCTTTAATGATTTACGACACAATCCACACATCAATTACTAATGAATAAAGATTCAAAAATATACATTGCTGGACATCGTGGTCTTGCTGGTAGCGCCATTATGCGTGAACTACTACGTCGAGGTTATACTAAGCTGATAGGTCGAACTCATGCCGAGTTAGATCTGGAAGATGCAGCCGCTACGCTACAGTTTTTTGAGCAAGAACGCCCTGATGTCGTGTTTTTAGCGGCGGCTAAAGTAGGTGGTATTCATGCTAACAATACTTTTCCCGTTGAATTCTTAATGAGTAACTTATTGGTAGAATCTAACGTGTGCCGAGCAGCTTATGCTACCGGTGTGCAGCGCTTATTGTTTTTAGGTAGTTCTTGTATTTATCCACGCGATTGCCCTCAGCCCATTAAAGAAGAATATCTATTAACCGGCGCATTAGAAGCCACTAATCGACCTTATGCGCTGGCTAAAATTGCCGGTATTGAAATGTGTTGGTCTTACAATCGTCAATATGGCACAAAATGGTTGGCCGCTATGCCGACTAATTTATATGGCCCAGGTGATAACTATGATCTTAGTAGTTCCCATGTCTTGCCGGCTTTAATACGTAAAATGCATGAAGCAAAAATAGCCGATGCTAAAGAAGTAGTGTTATGGGGTAGTGGTACACCTAAGCGTGAGTTCTTGTATGTAGATGATTTGGCAAATGCCTTGGTGTTTTTAGTTACCTTAAATGATGAACGTTATAATGAGTTAACGCATCCAGAGCAATCTCCGGTCATCAACGTAGGAGCGGGTAACGATCTGAGTATACGGGAATTAGCCGAAATCATAGCTGAAGTAGTCGGCTATAAAGGCCAGTTCATTCAAGATACGTCTAAACCTGACGGCACTATGCGCAAGGTTTTAGATGTCAGTAAAATGAGTGCCTTGGGTTGGCGAGCCAGTACCTCGTTAAAAGATGGCATTGCCAATACCTACCAAATATTTAAAGATGGTCTTTATTGAAGCAATTGTTTTTTTATAATAAAAATGCGCTTAACTGACTTTGAATCCAATACTATTAAGCAATCAGCCTGTGACGTTTTTGGAGCAAAAACACAGGTGTTTTTGTTTGGTAGTCGTACTGATGATACAAAAAAAGGTGGCGACATTGATTTATATATCAAAGCCGAGACTGGCAAAGATTTAAAGCACAAAATTAAGTTTC
>TBL_comb47_HYPODRAFT_10006918_pt1 | contig 12093 bp, 5 predicted proteins | sample TroBogypolimnion_40_FD_10682 | JGI IMG/M metagenome (IMG submission 10682) | reverse complement strand
ATGAGCATGAGATGGTCAATTACTCCTCAGTCATCCTACGTCAGGGAATCAATTGCAGAACGAATACCGTTTCTGTCGAAGACATCATGATGTTCTCCAAGCCACTCAGTAAAGGCAAGCTAGTCAAAGACCTGTATGACCTTGACTGGGATATCGGCTCAGCAAAGCCTGGATCGATCGACTACATGAAGGTGAGCTCTTTATGTGGGTTTACTTCATAAATCCTTTGTATGATGAGGGGAAGCCCTTCATCATCACCAAGCGATGCCCAAAGAAAAATCCCATCTCTGCTTATGCCTCGATTGTGGCGGTCAAAGACAGCATCTCAGTAGTATTGGCCTATCAATTGGTTTATATTCAAAAGAGTTTCAAAATGTTTAGTTTTATTAATATTTAATTCCCTGAATCAATCTACTGCACTTAGAGCTCATATTATGAGCCCCGTTTCTCACATAATTACTTGGAAATAAAACAGGATTTTTTTATGAATCATGATCAGGTTGAAGTTGATAACCCTAATACCAGTCAAAATAAATTTCCAGAGGGATTATTGGATTGGGCCGGCCATCGCTCTGGAGGCGTAAAGAAAATGTTTTATGCTTCCAGCGGTCGACCAGCGGGAGTTATTTTTACAGAATTACTTCGAATGATTGATCGTTGGGCAGCATCTTTATCTATTGATATGAATGGAGCTCCCCGCATTATTTTATTGATTGGTGGACCAGGCAACGGCAAAACTGAAGCGGTTGAGTATGCACTTAGATGTTTAGATAAGCATTTTGGGTGTGACGAAAAATTACTATTAGAGGTAAGTAAAATGTATACAGGGCTTGGCGACAAGCCCTCGCCTAGAATGGTAGAAATTGAGTGTTCAAAATTCTTAGTAGGAAAATCTTTGTCTATAAAGCTTGTGCAAGATGCATCAGCTACTGATTCGGGCTCCCTAAATCATAGTGCCGCTGAATCTTTAATTAATGATTTAGAGGCCACTAAAAGTATGTCCTTAAATGCTATATACATTGCATGCATAAATCGCGGGGTTCTTGATGACGCTCAGATCATTGCGCTTGATCACAAAAAGGAATATACGCAAAGAATCCTTGAATTGGCTATTAAGGCAGCCAGTCTGATGCCGGATAGTCCAGAATGTTGGCCATTGAATCAATATCCCAATATTGGGGTCTGGCCCATGGACGCCGAGTCTTTGGTTTCAAGATCGGACCTAGAAATGCTATCCCCTTTAGAGCAAATTCTTGATATAGCCCTTAGTGATTCACGTTGGTCTGAATATAAGAGTTGTGGGGCTGGAGTTTATTGCCCATTTTGCTCAAGTAAAAAAAGATTGGAGACTTCTGACTACCAAAGGTCACTCATAAAATATTTTCGCTGGTATGAAATCGCCAGCGGAAAAAGATGGAGCTTCAGGGATGTATTTTCTCTAACCGCATTTCTATTAGCTGGAGTTTCTGAGATTGCTGATGATAGTGGAGATCCATGTAACATCGCAAAAAATCTTGTAGCTGCTATTGATAATCCTCTCCCTAAAAAGAACAAAAATGCTGCAGCACTATTTTATTTAGTTTCAATGCAATATCATCAAGCGCTGTTTTTGAGAGGCAATCAATATGATTTAAAGCAACTAAAAATTGATGTAAATGATGTTAAATTACACGATGTATCTGCTCAACAGAATCTTGATGGTTTTTTGAGTTTTCTAAGCAATTCTTATGTTGAGCGTATTCCATCCACTCTCGATTTGCAATTAGTTAAAATTTGCGAAATTTTGGATCCAGCTTTGGCTGATTCCGATTTCATGGTTGATCTTAGCTCTAAAACTAGAGTGCCTTATCGTGAGGTTGATATGCGCTTTAGTCAGTCCGTTGGAGAGGGTTTGAGATATTTGCAGCAATATCAATGTTTGTCAGTTATTGAAACTGAATTGCTAAAGCGACTTGCAATCCTTGATTATAAATTAACAAATCAAGAGTACCTCTCCAAGCGCCCAACTTCTGCGGAAAGGATACTTAACAATATTAGAGTATTTTCATGCGGTATTGCAAGGCGATCAATCGCGGCAAGATCATGCACCTCAAATGATTATGAGTTATTGAGTAATTTTGAAAAAGTTATTGATGGCGATAATGAATTATTGCATTTATCAGCAAAAGAGTTTGAAAAATTATTAAACGCTGGCAAATTTGGAGATAAATTTGAGGTTCAACTTAATAGTACTTTTGGTGAGCCTGCACCACAGCCTGAAAGGCGAGCTTTATTAACGACCGTCAAGCAACGTGTTAGGTTGGTTGAGATTCTCCCTAAACATAGCCCCAAGAATCCAATCCAATTTTTAAGAGTTGGTAATAGTGGATTAGAAAATCTAATTCCCTTAACCTTTGATTTATTCAAATCAATACATGAATTGAGAAATGGAATGATGCAATCTTCTTTGCCAAGATCTGTTGTTGCATTGTTGGATATTACTAGGGCAAAGTTGGCAGGAGCTATCGTTAGAAACGATGAAGATCTTGAGGGTGCTGAAATAAAGATAGGGGTGGGCAACGATACAATCGTACGTGAAATGGATAGATTTATAGTAACGCGTAGCGGGGGGGCAGTATGAGCCTGCAGGATTTTATTGATGACCCCTGGAGGAATAATATTAGCGTCTACAAAGATTCTATATTTCATTTAAGTCCATCTCCAGAATATTCAACGGCTGAAATTACGCTGTCCTCCCTTTATCGGGCTATTGGATACTTTGGGCATTCCGAGTCTAAAGTAGTGGCTACTGGCGCAGAATTTAAAAGGCAAGGGGAATTAAAAAGGAATCAAATAGTTACGCCTGGAAAAATCTCTCCCAATACAGTAAAAGCACTTCTGACTGGGGTTTTAAGCAGCCCTAAAGATGAGAAGCAGTCCAAAAGTCGCAATATACAGTTATGCCCATTAATTCCCGAGATAGCGCTATATTCTGGATCTCCAAGGCAAAAAGGCAACCCCTGGAATCCAGGTGAGCTCCTTAAAAAGTTAATCATTATTGGCTCTAAAGATAAGGCAGAGGCTGACGAAATATGGGGTCAGCTATTTAATGCCATGTCTATTACTTCTAGCGATGACATATGGGCTAGATGGCTTGATCAAATTTTTCAAGATCGAAGGGTAGATGAACTTCCGCCTTGGTCAAAAACAAATCTTGAATTTATAGAGGGCGCGCAATCTTCTGCAAAAAACTTGTGGAACTATCCTGCGAAAAAATTTGTTAGCGATTTGATTGCCATAATTGATGCAAAAGATCAAATGACCAGAAAGCAGTGGATTAGCCTGCTTGAATCATGCTTAAGAATTGGCGTTGTAACCCATGTTTTGTGGCTTTGCAAAATTAATGACGTTATATGGAAATGTTGTAACTCAGTCCTCTTGGGCGAAGATATTCCTAAACAAGAAATTATTGTGAATTCTGCATTTCTTGAGCCCCAGAAATTTTTCTCGTATGGAAAGCCAATTGGCTCTCCAACTAGAGATATTGCCTCTCGATATCTCGTTGCAAGATTGGGGATTAATTTAGTTTTGTGGGCGCTCTCTGATTTGGGTTTGCTGAATTTAAATAATTTAAATAAGCAAGAAGATGTACTGGCGCTTCTTGGCCTAATACAGCGTAATAGAGATGTGCTGATTGAGAAGGGAATTGTTGAAAAGTTGAGTGAGCTTAAGGCAAAGGAGGCTAAAGCCATATCCGTGAAACAGGGCATTGGTTCAAAGATTGTTGAGTTTAGTAACTCAAATCTATGGCAGCTTACTGCAAACCCATTGCAGCGAGGTTATGACCAAGGTTTCTTTTCACAAAAAAGAGGGGTATATAAATCAAGCCCTTGGATATTAAGTTTGGGGCCGGTTGCAGTTCTAGCTATGGTCCATTGCTGTCTAAGTGAGGTAAAAGGCCCACGATCCGTTTTAAGATTTGCTGAGCACTTAAAGGCATACGGCATAGACTTAGCTATGGATGAGATAGCTAACGGAGATTTAGGAAAGAAATTAAGAATGCTCGGGCTTGTATTGGATAGTCCTGATGCAGAAAATGGAATGTTGTTAGTGCCCCCGTTCAAATATAAAAATCAGACATGATGAATCAGTTAATTAATACCATCTCCCTATATGTAAAGCAGCATATTCAATCCCAGGCAAAGAATATAAGCGGTGCTAAGGCTGAATTGAGGGCTGTGTTTAACGGCCCGCCTTTATTTATTTTGGAGACTGTTTTTGAGCATCTCACTCAAGATGGTGGTATTGAGGTTATATTGGGTGATGGTAGAAAATTAATTATTCCAGTCTTATTGCAAGTAGATGAAATTCTTAGCGGTGGTGTAAAACCTGCGCTTAATAAGTCTGGTCTGTGTGATCACAATCATTTATTAGACTTGAGAAATTCAGAGGAAGCAAAAGTTTACTTGTGCTTAGTTCCTCCTGAAGCAAAATCAAACTTATCATTAACCTCAACTAGATCTGAATTTGGAATTTCATCTAAAAATAATTTAGCCACTGCAACAATTGCCGATTGGCTCGATGATGACTTTGTTAGCTATTTAATCAATCATGTTATAAGTCAAAATATTCATAATGAAGAGGCTCGAATTGGGGCGGAAAAGCTTTTAGAGAGAGCCGCTCTTGATTGTGACAGAATGGATTCATTTGATGCATCTAGAGAGCATGCTTGGAGATTAATTTCCAGAGTCTTTTCAATTTCTGGAAGTCAAAATTTTTTAAGTCTTTTTAGTGCTGCCTGTGGCTATCCTTCAACCAAGGATTCTCAGTTTGATGTTGATTCACAAAAAAAAGTGCTTGATCTCTTTTCTAAAATTTTTGAAAAACATGGATTTGACGCAGCCAAGGTTGAGCTAGTGGCCAAATCCGAATTAACTTATAAAGGATATATCGCGGAATGCTTAGACCATATTTCTAAAAATTGCGATATTCCTACCGCTTTCAAAAGCTCCGAAACAAATTACTACTGCCCAGTAGGCAATGAAATATCTATCGGGGATTTGCCAGCTTGGTGGGATGCCTTGACAGTTGATGTATGGCTACCTCTATTTGAGGAAGAAAAATCCCCCAAAGCATTTGAATTAAAGGTACATTGCGACAATTCTCTAGCCTCACCATCGACAAATATTTATATTGTCAAAGATAGCACCGAGATTTCCATACATTTTCCAGATGAAATGCAAATCGGGCAGGAGATTATGGTTACCCGAGTCTTAGGCACCTCTGCTGCCAGCTCTCGCTCTTGGCAAGTGGTTTATTCTGGAAATAAAATTGAAAAAATTTGTGATCAAGATCTCCCTGACCACAAAAAACCATTTAAATATATTTTCGAAATTATTGGACATCAGGGGGCAAAGAAAAAAACTTTGCAGATTATTTCTTTGAAAACCTGGATTCCAGGTTTGGTTACTTACTCACGCTCATGTACCCATGCCAGCATTCCTGTGGAGCTAAAAAAGAATAAAGATGGCATTTCTCTGGAGGCTGGGCTGGAGTTGAGTGGTTTTGGGAGGCATTACATAGACATTCTCACTGGGCCTGGTGTTGAAATAATTCCCCAGCTAAGTAGAAGCGATTCTGATGGTCGTATCGATGATACTTTTTTAGATCAAATCTCTAAAATTAGTGATCAAGAATATGGTTTTGAGGTAAATATTGACGGCAACTGTTTTTATCAGTTTGAATTAGTTCGTTTCGGTTTTGATCGCCACGATCAATTTAGGTTGAATCTCGATTGTCAAGAAGTTTCTCCCGAAGAGTGTGCCAGTGAATTTGAGAGACTTATTAAAGCTAATAGGCAGGGTGGATTTGGTAAAAATTCTGGCAGCGTATTAGTGAACACGCAATTCAGATGCGCAGATCTTGAGTCCTGGGTACTTGATTCGCAAAATATAGCGAGGTCTTACTATCCACTTGTCATTTCTGATGATTATGCATTTTCTTGGAAGCCAACAGTCTGGAACTTTGAATTAAATGACACCATTTTTTCGTCTGGCAAATTTTTAAATGACCCACGCCCTGCAGTTAGTGAATTTAGTCCACCCGATGCCTACATTCAGGCTAGAGAAAAAATTGCCAAATATATACGTGGGGAAGATGGGTCTGGTTTGATCGAGGCTGCAAAACTTGGCGAATTAATTATTAACAATCACAACGAATCAGAGTTTCTTTCTACTGTTGAAACTTATCTTCAGTCATATTTAGATTGGCTGTCTTTTGCTCCAGATGTTGCGATCTGGTCTGATTTAATTATTTTTAATCGCTTTGAAAAGGACGGTCAGACATTAATTCAGGAGCCTGATGCGGTAATAGTAAGTCCAATGCATCCAATTAAGTTTGCGTGGCAGTGTGCCGCACAAAGGTCGTTATTTGAGGCCGCCAGAAAATTACCGTGCCCAGCTGCTAGTATATTGGACCCCGACTGTGTGCCTGATTCTATATCCCTCCCGCTAAGACTTGCATCAGGTGCCGTTAAGCGAAGAATATTTTTTTCCGTTGAATCTTCATCGGACTATTGGTCAGTTTTATGGAATTCCAGTTGCCTGGATCGTCTTTCGGATATGTCAGAAACGCCCCCGTTTCATCGTGAGTTTGGAATCCAAATAGGTGGCCTTTCGAGTGGGTTTAATATTTCTCAAGTTCACAAATCACTGAATGATGTGTCTGATTTATTGCATGCGAAGCCTGTTTTAAATATTATGATTTCAAGTTCTTCTGGATTAACTAATCCATGCAATGAAGGGGTGATTGGATGGGTAAGGAGTAAGCTACTCTCCTCTGGTGATGGCCATCAATTGAATCTGCCGAGAAAGAGGATACAGATCTTAGATGAAAGGCCATTTGAATCTCGCCCAATGGATACTGAAATTGCCAACCTGACTGAGGATACTGGGAATTCTGTTAAATGGTTTTCTGAAATTAATTCAAATATAGTTCCGGATATTGGCATCATCGCTCAATTACAGACAACCAATGAAAGTATTGAAGAGACTAAATATGGATCTTCCCTATCCGAAGGTGGGTTAATACGACGGCGCATCAGAGAGCAGCATGGTAATGCCAGGGGCGCATTTTTAACCGAAACTCGGATGGCGCTTCCAATGCCTCCTTCCGATGATGGCCTATTAGATAAGCTTGCTAATGCAATAAGGCAAATTGAAAATCAAGAGCCTGGTAGATATGGGCATTCATTCGCACCAAGCGTTTCCGTTATTCAGAACACGCTTAGCAAGTCAATATATGCTGCTGTTTCATCCTCGGCTATCGATCCGGCCTGCTTTCTCGGAAAATGGCTTGATGGCGCTTATCTTTGGGACTATGATTTACCATCATACTCAAGTCGTGCTGGCGATAATAATGGCTATTATTTGCTTTCCAAGATTAAGCAAATTGACATTGAAACATTTAAGACTGTCTTAAATAAGCTTCCAAATTGTTCTGCAGTATCAGACGAGATTTTGAATCAAACAATCATGGAAGTTGCACGTAGAGGCATTCCAACAGTTAGGGGTTTATCCAAGGGTGATCTTGGGGCAAGCGGTGATCTTGGAATGTTTGTTGCCTCAAGAATGTTACAGGATGTTTTTAGGCCCAGCCAGGGTTGTGGCAGCCTACTTGATTTAATTAAGGAAGATGGGGAATCCATACGAATCAGCCTTCTTGTCCCTGTTGACCCATTTAAGGGATATTTAGAGGATCTAACAAAAGCTCTATCTAAAGATTCAAATAAGAGGCCAGACCTTTTAATCTTAGGCATAACACTGAGTGGGTCAAAAGTGGTTTGTAGGTTGACTCCAGTGGAAGTTAAGTATCGCAGTTCAATAGAGCCAATGACAGCAGCATCTAGGGTAGAGGCTCTCAAACAGGCTAAATCTTTATCAGAATTGTTTATTAAGCTTTTGGATTCGGGCAATGAAAAGAATTTAGATTTATGGCGGATTGCTTCGCAACATCTATTGGTTTCAATGGTTGAATTTGGATTCAGGGTTTATAGTCAGCAACTCAATAATTCAAAGCATGCTTCTGATTGGCCTCGCTATCAATCTATGGTAATTAGTTCAATATTAAGTAATGAGGCTGAAATCCAGGTGGATGCGACTGGAAGATTAATTGTAGTAGATGGTTCAAGACTTACTGAACCTAGTGATTCTGATGGCGACGGTTTTTATGAGACCATTTCGGTAACGCATCATGATGCAGGGGTGATAGCAATTTCTGACCCATCAAAAATTTATGATCGTATGCGGTTAATATTGGGGGACTGGGGTATTTACGATCATAAATCTTCTGAAGCCTCCCAAAAGAGTGGTAGTGAAATACTCACTAGGGATAGTGAGTTCGATTCAACTGCCTTGCCGCAAAGTGAAATTAATCCATCTACAACAATCGAATCAATTGTGGACGCAATTGAGGTTCCTGTGAACTCAAATCCTCATAACAAAGTCTGTTTTAATTTTGGGGCCTCAATTAATAATGAAAATGATAAAAGAATTTTATGCTTAAGTGATACAAACCTTAATCATCTAAATATTGGTGTTGTCGGCGATCTTGGCACTGGTAAAACACAATTATTGAAGTCGTTAATTTATCAAATTAATAAAAGCTCCGAGTGCAACCTAAATGTGAAGCCTAACTTGCTAATCTTTGACTATAAGAAAGATTATTCGACAAAAGAATTCGTTGAATCTGTTGGGGCAAAAGTAATCAAACCTTATCATTTGCCGCTAAATTTATTTGACTTATCAGATTCAGAAGAGCAAAACACGCCGTGGTTGCATAGATTTAGATTCTTTGCTGATGTATTGGATAAGGTTTTCTCTGGGGTTGGTCACGTTCAGAGGGCAAATTTAAAGACTGCAATAAAGAGGGCATATGAAGATTGCCAGGCTCTTGATAGAAGCCCTACGATTTATGACGTACATCAAAAGTATCATGAAATATTGGGCCCAAACAAAGCTGACTCAGTCTCTTCCATAATTGACGACCTTGTGGATATGGAGCTATTTGATCCTAACATTTCTAGCAATAACTCTTCCGAAGAATTTCTAAAGGGCGTCGTTGTTATTTCCCTAAATGAACTGGGGCAAGATGACAAAACCAAAAATATGCTGGTGGCAATAATGTTGAATATTTTTTATGAGCATATGCTCAAGATCCCAAAGAGGCCGTTTTATGGCAAGGACAATAAATACAGGGTAATTGATTCTTACCTCTTGGTGGACGAAGCTGACAACATTATGCGGTATGAATTTGATGTCTTACGAAAAATCTTGTTGCAAGGGAGGGAATTTGGTGTAGGGGTAATTCTGGCGTCACAATACTTAAGACATTTTAAGGCCGGTGCAACTGATTATAGAGAGCCTCTGTTAAGTTGGTTTATACATAAGGTTCCTAATATTACTGCTCAAGAGCTTTCTGCACTTGGGTTTTCTGGTGATCAAAGATCGATAGCAGCTATTGCGGAGAGAGTTAAGTCCCTTGCTTTGCATGAATGTCTATATAAATCTTTTGATAATTCTGGCGAAATTATTAAAGGAAAACCATTCTATAAATACATTCAAGATAAGTAGTGTGATCTAGTTAATTGAACTATTAAGCATTTAATCGCGATTAAATTTTTCAAAGACCTTCAAAACTTCTTGAAAAAATTTTTCATCCTCTATGTTTTGATTTAATCTGGCAGTGGCTAAATACCTTTCAAATAACTTTTTTCCGAACGTGTATGCAGAATAATTAGACTTTATATTGTTGCATCTAGTGCAAAGTACCATTCCATTTTCTAGTGTAGCTTTTCCACCTTTGCTCTCTGGGACCATGTGGTCAATCATTAATTCAAATCCTTCACTACTTGAGCCACCGCATGAGCAGCATCGATATTTATCTCGCTCAAGGATTTGTTTTTTTAGGGAGGGGGTAAAAGTGCTTAAATTTGTTTTGCCGAACTTTCCAGTAAATACATATTGACCTTTACTGGTTTTCTGTACGATGTTTCTTTTGCCATAAAGTGCTCTTACATCCCTTCCTCGATCTTTAAATGGCGGCTTGTTATAGGAAGCAAAGATTTTATCTGCCTCTTCACATATTTTTACCACCTCCATGGGCTGGTTCTGATTATTTATGAGGACCTTTAAGCAGGCCCCAACAACGGTATCAAATTTGAACTCAATTGACTCACCATTTTTATAGATGATGACTTTATCTTTTTGAAGGCTAAATGATTGGCTCATTTAGCAATTCTAGCAATAATTACATTTATTGCACTTTGAATGCCTTATCCAGCACCTTGTATACCTCTGCGGATAGTTTTTTAACTACTGGAACTACTACTGCATTCCCAAGTTGGCGGTACATCTGAGTTCTAGAGACCGGAAATTTAAAATTCTTCGGATAACCCATCAATTCTTTACATTCATTCTCTGATAGTAGTCTGAGCCCAGTCGACCCATCTCTAACAAATGTGCCGGTTAATCTCTGAATTTTATGGTACGTGCTGACTAGTGTGGTGGCAAACTTCTTCGAATCCTTATCCACTATAAATGGCTTGTTGTCTTCTTTTTTGAACATATAGACGTTCTGCAGATGTTTTGAGATGCCATAACCTTCAACACCTAGTTCCAAAATATCATTTATGTATTTTATTTTTTTTATTTTTTGGGGAAACTGAAAGCCTGTCGGACCATTGAACCTCTTTTTATAGAAACCAACAAGGAAGACCCTTCTACGTGTTTGTGGCACACCAAAGTCGGATGCATTTAAAGTGCCAATATTTACCTCATAACCTAGTTCGCTCAGAACTTCTGCCATCAAGTCAATTGTTGAGTCACCATCGGTTTTATGGGTAAGCAATCCCGTAACGTTTTCCAAGACAAATGAGGTGGGTGTCTTTTCGGAAAGAATTTCAACGATATTAAAAAATAAGTTACCTTGAGTTTTGTGTTTGAATCCCTGCCTTAAACCAATCTTGCTAAATGGTTGACATGGAAATCCACCCAAAAGGATATGAAAATCCTCTAGCTGGTTAACATCTAATTCATTGATATCGCCAAAAATATCAGCATCAAAGTTTGCTTCATATGTTTTTTGTGAGTACTTATCCCACTCGGATGTAAAAACACATTTCGAATACTCATTCTCGAAGCCTAAACGGAATCCGCCAATCCCTGCAAAGAGGTCTATAAATTTATAGTAGGGTATTTTTTTAATTGTTTGCCTAGTAGCATAACCCTTGGTGCCTTTTGTGGGCGTCGGATCTTGCTCATAGTGTTTGATGATCATGGTTGAATTATATGGTTATAAAAAAGCTATTTTACTGGTCTTAAGCTCACCCCATGAGCTCCCACCCCCGTAATCTGACCCTGTAATTTCATAACCGCCTGCGTTTGCCCCTGCTGCAAATTTAGGCAAACACAGGAGAAATCATGATTAACGGCAAAGAATTAGAAGTAGTCCTAGATACCCGCAAAGCAGTTCTAGCGAGCAATTCTGGTGAGAGTCTCGATGTATTACTGCGCCTGCGTGCGCCCCTGCAAGAGATAGATGCGGCTACCCGCTCCCAATTGGCAGTATCCCTAGTGATTGATCGCTCAGGCTCAATGAGTGGCGGCAAGCTCGATGAAGCAAAACGCTGTGCGCTCGATTTGTTATCCCGTCTTCGGGATGGTGACTGGGTCTCAGTCGTGACCTATGACGACGAGATCGAGGTCTTGCTAGAAACGATGTCAGTGCGCCTAGCCAAAACCTTGCTACCGATTCGTTTGGATGACATTCGTGCAGGCGGCTCGACAAACCTTCATGGGGGATGGCTTAAGGGCGCTGAAACCCTAGCCCCAAGAGCAGGGCGCGGTATGGTAAGTCGTGTGATCTTGTTATCTGATGGCCAAGCAAATCATGGCCTGGTATCTGTAGAGGATATTTGTGCGCAAGTGAGAGAGCTTGCAAATGCTGGAGTCACTACTTCAACGGTAGGTATTGGTCTAGGCTTTAACGAAGAACTCATGACTGCCATTGCTACGGCAGGCCAGGGCAATGCTTGGTATGGTGAGCGCGCAGAAGATC
>TBL_comb47_HYPODRAFT_10006919_pt1 | contig 12094 bp, 8 predicted proteins | sample TroBogypolimnion_40_FD_10682 | JGI IMG/M metagenome (IMG submission 10682) | reverse complement strand
CACATCGATGAAGACCGCCAGCGCCTCGCCGAGCTTCTCCCCCACCTCGCGCCAGATCGCCAGCGCCAGCGCATCGCCCGCCTCGGCCGCCGCGCCCACGCCGCGGGCGTCGAGCTGGTCCGCCGGCATTTTTTTTAGGCTGCTCGCGCCGGCAAACTCCGCGACGCTCTGCCGCGCGATCTGCGCAATGCCGCCGCCGGAGCAAAATCCCTCGAAGGAACCCGCCTTGCCGTAACCCACCGGGCCGTCCGCCGCCATCCGCATGTGCCCCACCTCGCCCGCGTTACCCGTCACGCCTTCGTATAACCGGCCGTCGAGGATCAGTCCCGCGCCCATGCCGGTGCCCATCGTCAGGAACATCATGCTCTGACAGCCCCGCCCTGCGCCGAACTGCCATTCCGCCAGCGCACAGGCGTTGGCGTCGTTCATGAGGAACGCCCGCCCGCCAAATTTCTCCTGCAGCAGCGCGCAGATCGCGATGCGGTCCCAGCCGGGCAGATTGGGCGGCGACAGGATCAGGCCGCGCCCGCTGTCGAGCGGACCGCCGCACGACACGCCGAAGACGGTGTCGCGCGCCGGCGCGAGCTTCGTGATCTCCGCATAGAAGCGGTCGAGCGTCCCGCGCACATCCGTCGTGGCAAACCGCACCACCTCGCGCACGCGATCCGGCCCGTCGGGCACACTGACCGCGCATTTGGTACCGCCGATATCGAGACCGATGATATTCATGATGAGGGGTTGGCCACAAAGAGGCACAAAAAATCACAAAAACGGAATCCTGATCGTACGTTTCCTTTTTGCGCATCTTTGTGCCTTTTCGCGGCCAATCACTCCCTCCTCCATGATCGCCTGACGAGCGCGCTTGAGCTGGCCGAATCCGCGCCCCACCTTCGTGCTTCCATGACTCCCCGCGACCGTTTCGTTCGGACCCTCAACTTTCAAAAGTGCGACGACCGCCTGCCGATGGTCGAGTGGGCCGCGTGGTGGGACCTGACCATTGACCGGTGGAAGACCGAGGGGCTGCCCAAGGATATATCCTGGGAAGACTCCCTGGCGTATTTTGCCCTCGATCCGCTCGTGCTCATCGGGTCCGGGCCCGGGCCGGCGAGCGACGTGCCGACCGGGATCTCACGGGTGGTGACGGACGAGGCTTCCTATGATGCGTTGCGCCCCTACCTGTTTACCGACGCCGGCATCGACAACGCCCTCAGGCACGCCCGCCAGGTGAAGGCCGGCCATGACCGTGGTGAATTTTCGATCCGCCTCTGGCTCGACGGCTATTTCTGGTTCCCGCGGGCCCAGATGGGCATCGAGGGCCACATGCTGGCGTTCTACGACGAGCCCGCGCTCATGCACCGCATGAATCGCGACCTGGCCGACTACAACTTGAAGGTCATCGACGCACTCTGCCGCGTGCTGACCCCCGACATGGTCGGCTTTGCCGAGGACATGTCGTATAACCACGGGCCCATGCTTTCCCAGGAATTCTTCGAGGAGTTCCTGCGACCCTACTACGAGCGCACCGTCCCCGAGATGAAGCGTCGCGGCATCAAGGTGCTGGTGGATACCGACGGTGATGTGACCACGATGATTCCCTGGCTCCTCGCATCCGGCATCGAGGGCGTGTATCCACTGGAGCACCAGGCCGGGGTCGACGTCGCCAAGCTGCGCGCCCTGCATCCGCGGCTGCTGATGATGGGCGGCTATGACAAGATGGTCATGTCCCAGGGCGAGGCCGCCATGCGGGCCGAGTTCGAACGCCTGCTCCCCGTCATGCGCACCGGTGGCTACGTTCCATCCGTGGATCACCAGACGCCGCCCGAGGTGTCGCTCGCGAATTTCCAAATCTACGTCCGGCTGTTCCGGGAATACTGCGAACGCGCCGCGAAGTAAGGCCGGGGGTTGGCCACAAGGAGGCGCAAAAGGGCACAAGAACAAAATCCTCAACGGGATCCTGCTTCTTCTTGCGCCCTCTTGCGCCTCTTCGCGGCCATCAAAGGATTAATCCGATCGGCTCCTTGGAAAACCGGATCTTCGCCGCCAGCCGCCGCAGGGCCGGGAGCGCGGCTTTCTGCAGCAGCACGACCACCGTGCCGCCACTGCCCCCGCCGCTTACCCGTGCCCCGTAGAATCCTTTCGCCGGCCCCAGCTTTCGCACCGCGACGACCATCTCGTCCGTTTCCGGGCAGCCAAGCCCGATCGACGAATAACCCGCGTGCGACTGATACAGTAGCTCGCCCAGCGCGCGCAGGGTCGCCTCGCGCGCCGCCGGCTTGAACCCGCGCAGCAGCGCCACCGCGGCCTCCGCCCGGAAATTTTCCTCCACCGGAAACGACACCGCCGCGCGCACGCCGTAAGTTTTCGCCGGCTCAATGACGGAGAGCGGGTCGTCCACCCCGCCCGCGCGCGCCAGGAAGGTCCGACCCGTGATTTTCGTCGGCAGCTCCGCCAGCGGCAACCCGCGGACTTCCGCCGGCAAGAGCTGCGTTGCATGCGCGAGCTTCCGGCGCGTCGCCAATTCGATGAGCTTGCGCCCCATGAACGCCCCGGCCCGCGCCGTCGCATACGGCGACGCCGTCACCGCGTGTTTCACGCCGCTCGGCCAGCCGACCGCAATAACTCCCTTGGGCAACCGCACCGGTTCCCCCAGAATGTCCGGCCGGCAGAGAATGGGCAGCAGCGCCCCGCGCACGCCGTAGGCGGATGAGAGCTGGTCCATCAGCCCGCACGGCGCGCCCACGATCTCATTCTCCGCGCGCTGCGCCAACCGGGCCAGGGCCGTGCCGGCGAATTTGCGGCCGGAGAACAGCTCGAGTGCGCGCAGCGTCGCCACCTCGAGGGCCGCGCTGCTGCTTACGCCCATGGACTCCGGCACGCGCGAGCGGATGACGAACTTCAGGCCGCCCCGTGGACGCCAGCGCTGCTCGCGGCAAAACAGCAGGAAACATCCGTAGGGATACCTCACCCATTTCGTCACCGCCGCGGGAGGCGTACCCGCCGCCACCACGCACCGTCCTTCCTGCGCGCTCACGAAGGCAAACTCGCCGGCCGGATGCTCCGACACGGTCACGCGCGTCGTCAGCCGCAACGGCATCTCCAGCACCAGCGACCCGCTGTAATCGGCCACGCCACCCAGAAAATCCAGCCGCCCCGGAGCCTCGCCGATGGCGGTCTTCATCCCAAACCTTTCCCCGCGAATGGCGCGAATGAGCGCGAATTCTGCTTCATGGTGTTGTCATTCTGGACGCAGCGAAGAATGACCAGCAGCTGAGTCCGTATTCGCGTTCATTCGCGTCCATTCGCGGTTCAAGCTTCAGAAATATTTCTTCATCAACCGCCGCAGCACCGGCCGTACCGTGCGCGCCAAGGTGGGGTTCGCATAGCCCATCCACGCGATCGGCGACGTCGTGTCCAGCGGGGCCCGCAGCGGCTTGCCGTCCGGTGCTTCGACGATCCCACCCGCCTCCTGCAGAATGAGCGCGGTGCAAATGTCGTAGGGATGGCAGCAGAGCGACGCGCTCCCGAGTTTCAACTTCGCATACGCCGGCGGACGCAAGTCGCCGAGCATCCGGTCGTGACCGATGGCCAGCTCGTAAAGTTGCCCGCCCGTCGAGATATATTGGTCGTCGAACACCAATTGCCCGCCGTTCTTGCCGAGCACGCCGAGTTCGCGCCAGAGCGCCTCCTCCAGCGTGCCGAGCAGCGCCTTGCCCTCCGGGAAAAACCGCGCGATGGACGCAAAGCCATGCTCGAAATTCTTCGCCCGCGATGGCCGCAGCGCCAACGGGCGCCGTTTGCCCGTGCGCACGTCGTGCATCTCCGCCACCACCCCGCGTCCGCGCACCGCACTGAGCTGGTCGCCGCGCCACGCCTTGCTCGTGGGCAACTCCGTCATCGCCGCCACCACGATGTCGCCAAGGTGTGTCCTGGCGCCCCGCTGCGGCGCCAGCGCCGCAAGTGCCCAGGCGGAGCGTTTGTCATACATCAGGTTCCTCGTGCCATCGATCGGGTCGAGGATGCACTTGAAGATCGTCTTCGTGACGGGCGTGCCGCGCGGGAACGTCACCGCTTCCTCGTCTTCGAGACCCTCCATCACCAGCTCGACCGGCCAGGCGCGCGGCCAGTGCCGCGCGAACCACGCGAAAATCGCCGCCTCGGAAATCTTGTCGACCTGGTAAATCGTGTCCGCGGCCGTCACCGCCGCGACCTTGGAAAACGACCTCCCGCCTTTGGCCCGCGCCGTGATCAACGTGTTCCGCAGCTCCACTTGGAGCGCGCAGAGCAGTTTGCGGGCTTGTTCGAGTTGCTGGGGCTTGGTTGGCACAGAAGGAAGCAGAGGTAGCAGAGGTCTGAAGGAATGTCTTCTCCGTTTTCTCCGGTGCCTCCCGTTCAAACTTCAGAACGTATGTAGTGCACCGACGACACTGCGCGCAGCTCGGCGGCTTTCACGTCGGGATCCGATTCATTCGTCATTGAGCCGCCACCAATTTCAGGACCGGCGAGATACTTCATCGTGTCGGGCTTCCGCAGCGGCGGATGGAACTCGAGGTGAAACGGATATGTCGCGTGGTCCTCGCCATTGCACGGCGCCTGGTGCACCGCCATCACGTAGGGCAGCGGCATCCGCCAGAGATTGTCGTAGCGGATCGCCACCTCGCGAATCATCCGCCCGAGAGACGCCCGTTCCGCCGCGCTGAGGTCAGTCAGCGACGTCGCCGGCCGCTTGGGCAGGATGAACACCTCGTAGGCGTAGCGCGCAAACCACGGCACGCAGGCCAGCCACGCGTCGTTTTGCGCGATCACGCGTGAACCGGCCGACTCGCGCGCGAGGATGTCCTGGCCGAGCAGCCGCCCGGTGCGCTGGAAAAACTTCCGCCCGCTCGCCACTTCGCGCTCAGTGAAGCCGTAGATAAGGTTGCCGGCGTAGATCTGGCAGTGCGGGTGCGGGTTCGAAGTGCCGACCAGCGAGCCCTTGTTTTCAAAGATGAGCACATGGTGCACGTCGGGTCGCGCGGCCAGCACCCGCGTGCGCTCTGCCCAGAAATCCACGACCGCGGCGCACTCGGCGTCGGTCAGGTCGACGAAGGTCTTCGCGTGGTCGGGGCTGTAGCAGACGACCTCGGCGGTGCCGGAGGCGGGTCGCACTTGGTAAAAGTCGTCGCCGCCAACCGGCGCGGGGGCGTCCGCGGAAAAACACGGCAGGTCGTTGGTGAAACCGTAGACGCCGGTGTAGCGCGGATTTTCGCGGTGCAGCCGCTTCACGCCGGGGCACAGCGCGCAGGTGGGATCAAAATGCGGCGGGGTCACCTCGGCCGGCTTGTGCGTGTCACCCACCCACGGACGTCCGCTGCGATGCGAGGTGTAGAGCACCCACTCCTCGCGGAGCGGATGCCAGCGTTGCTGCCAGACGACGGGCGGGGGCATGGTGGACAAGAGGAAGCGACGTTAAAGGCCGCCCGCTTTTTGGGGCAACCGTCCCATAAATCCACCCAAATTCGCCGGCGGGCCACGGCGCTCCCCGTTTTAGGTCGCCACTGTCGGGGAGAGCTGCGCGAGCTTTTGTCCCCACATGAAATCAATTCGCCCCGCATTCCTCCTCGCCCTTGCCGGCCTGTTCCTCGCCGCCTGCACCTCCACGAAGCTCACTGACAGCTGGAAGGCACCCGAGGCGGGCAGCATCCACTTCACCAAGATCCTCGTGATGGCTGTGGCGCCCGTGGATTCCCTGCGTCATCCCGCCGAGGATGCGATGCGCGCGCAGATCAAGACCGTCCCGGTCGTCACCAGCTACGAACTGCTGCCCAAGGCCGAGGATGGCTCCGATCCCGTCAAGCTGGCCGCGGCGATCAAGGCCGCGGGCGTGGACGGCATCATCGTGATGCGGATGGTGTCATCGGACTCCGAGGTGGGCTACACGACCGGTGGCATGATGCCGTCGTATTACACGTCGTTCAACAGCTACTACAGTTACAACTTCGGCGGCTACCATAACTACTACAACAACCGCTACGCGGCCCAGGCGTCTTTCTACTACGACCCGCCGAAAATGTATGTCGACCAGATCGTCGGCATTGAGACGAACATCTACAATGCCGGCGACCAGAAGCTCATTTGGACCGGCATCACCAAGTCCACGAACCCCGAGGGCATCGACAAGCTCATCGCCGAGGTGGCCGGCGTCGTCCGCAGCAAGCTCCGCAGCCAGGGCCTGATCAAGTAAGCAGGGCCATCAACGTGGTGCCCGGGGTGGGGGTCGAACCCACATGACCTTGCGGTCGGCAGATTTTGAGTCACGCTATGCGTCATACCGTTACCGGTGGCCTCTTGTGCAAATTCTCTAACTGGCTCGCGCGCAACCCCTGAGAATGCCGGATAACATGCCGTAATTCCAGGGCTCTATCGGATTACGATGCCTTGAGTCAGTGATTCCACAGAATTTTCGTGAGTATCCCGTGGATTGCGCCAGCGAAGCCTCCAATCTTCGGTGTATGGCGAGAGCGTTCAGAGAAATTCGAGGCAATATTACGAAGCTGAACCCGCCCCACTTCGCTTCTGAGCGTAATCTCTGGGTGATGATGGTGAAAGAAAATGATCAATGGATCGGTCTTTGCTCTAGAAATGAGGAGAAAATCAAAGCCTACCACCGGCAGCTTGAGACCCAGCAAACCGCTCAAAACCTCAATCTCACTGTACAGGCAACAACCCTCACTCAAGAAAGAGTGAAGATGGCTGAGTATGCCTTCGGCATACTCGGGCAGACACCAGCACAAGAGATCGTGCAAGCAGTCCAGTTCTTCAACGACCACAAAGCCAAGCAACAGACTCCGACGATTTCAGAAGCAGCCGATCTATTCTACGACAGGCAGTCAAAACGTGAGCTGTCAGAATTTACTCTCCGAGACTATCGGCGACTGGTTACCAACCTGAAATTAACTTTCGGAACGAAACGAGTGGCTGAGCTAACGGCCAGTGATGTTACCCAGTTCATTGAAGCCGTCCCATATCCTGCCGGCAAAAGGGCTCGATTCATCTATCTCCGAGCCTTCCTTCAGTTCTGCTCAGGCAAGGGCAATCATCATGCAAACGGCTCTTCGTGGTTGATTGGCAACCCGCTCCAGTGGCAGGCGCCAAGAACCGAGATGAAGGAGATTTCGGTCCTCAAGTTTGATGAGATTGTTCGATTGCTCCGGTCAGCTAGCGATCACCGGGTACTGCCCTACTTCATCTTCCGACTATTCTCGATGGTCAGAACCGAGGAAATGATCCGATTCGTGGCCATCCATCCCACAGTCAATGGACACCCGCTCATCAATCTCGAAGCCCAGCGGATCAGCATCACCAACCAGATTTTCAAGAAACGGAGTCACAACCAGCATCGGGGACGGTTCTACAACCAACTCCACCCCACCTTCCTCAAATGGCTCGAATACTTCGCCAAACAGGAGTGCTCGCTCGATTGCTCACCAGAGATGGCTTTCGAGGTGAAGCAAATGGCAGGTCGCCCGGTGGCTGAAAGAAATGTTCTTCGACACACTGCAATAACCTATCACTGCCTCTTAACGAGAGACCCAGTGAAGACCGCTTATGTGGCCGGTAACTCATTCGGAATTATCCAGAACCACTACCTTAACATGAACGTTCCGAACGAGGACGTGGCAAAGCTCTATGATCTCACGCCAAATCGGGCCAGAGAGCTTGGAATCCTTTGAAATCTCAGTTCATGGTAGGTCTCGGGTAAGATGGTCGATCAAACAACGCTAGCGTCAGGGAAAACAATGGTTCTCGCTCGGTTAGCACTGGGGCTACCAGTCAAAGATCGCCTTCGCAGCAAAGTTTCGTGATTGCCCAGTACCCCACCACTGGGTCCTAAGCGAACTCTCATAAACCCAAGTTTCCCCGGGTTTCTCGCAATTCTGAACGAATCAGAGTCGAGCTTCTGCATTGCAGATAAATATTGTTCTACCCACTAGATTTTGGGGTTTGGCCTGTATAATTATCTTATGAATTACATAAAGTTTAGGTGCCATTGCCCTATACCCTCTCCTTCTCATCTCACCCTCACAATTCCTCTTACCAGAGGTGTAGTACATAACTATGAATCTATTATTAAGCCGGTTACGGGGTTCCTCGGAGGGTTAGTCCGATGACCCCAATTACCGATATCCAAGATAAGCAAGCTAGTGTTGATGATGAGCGATCAGACCGAGGCGAGCACACTCATGTCTTAGCATTCTGATGACGGTCACTTGAGGTCTTTCGCCTTCTTGGCAACCTGCACACCTGCGCGGTACACCTGTCGAGTGTCAGTCTTCTTGGTGTAGTCATTGTATTCGCTCAGCGTCTCCGGAGTCAATTCGATGAGGTCCGAGACCGAAGTGACATCAGTTCGAACGTAAGGGTCGTTTCTTCTGTAGAATCAGGCATTAATTCCATGTCCGAAAAGACATTGTCGCAAAGACAAATGACAGGAATGTCATGCCAGTTTTCGAGCACCCCATCGATAGCATTTTGTAGCTTCTTAGTTGCTATTACGTGCGGAACCTTCGCAGAAACAGTCCTCGTTTCGCTTCGCTCGCTGGTCGCAGCGCACCAGGGGGCAAGCCATTCGGGTCTCATACACTTAGCGAGTGGAATACCACTCCACTCAGCCAACGCTCTTACGCTAAGGCTCGCGCCGCCTGGCGCTTTTTTAATTACAAAGTGACTAAATGAGGTTGATGTCGGTTTGCATGTTTCGGGTCCGACATCTGGGAAGATCGTGCTTTCGTGACCCTGGCAGTTTTCGAAAACAAGGTTGTACTGAAAAGCGCGACTGAGTTTTTTGTTTAGCTCCGTAGGGTAAAGACTCCCTTGGCCTACGTCGTGGTGACCGTATTTGTTTAGTTCCTTACATAAAGCGGCGAGCGATTTAAATTGTACAGCCTTCAAGAAGTTATTCAGATTTTGAACGTCAAGAAACCACGTGGGATAAACCCAGTAAGCGAAAAATCTAAGCTCTTCTGTCTGTATGTTTTTTTTCATGTTGTGTTTTTAAACAGTTTTACTTTGTAATAAAAATTTGAGTAGTGGTCACACGCTGCCAGAGACTCTAACTGGACTGCGCGACAGTCAGATGATATCAGCATAGGTCATTTAAATAAATTATTTTGAAAAGTTTTTCAAAAGGCCTGATTGATTTAGAAGAGACTTCAAAATACTTAGCCCACTGGGTTTGTCTGTAATCGGATCGCTTCATAAAAGTACATAGCCTAGCAAAGCAGAGTAGATCTGTGCGCAAAGTTAGCTTAAAAAGCGTCGCGTCTTGATCTGATATCCAAGGGAGAGTTGCCATGAGTCGTGTTGCTCCGCGAATTGATTGAACGAGGGATGGCTCCCAATCTACGAGGAAAACACCCAAGCCGGGAGCTATGCGTAAATTTTTTGGGTGAATATCTCCATGTGTCAAGCTGTGCTCCCTTGCCAAGTCTAACTGTGCAGCCAGTTGCTGTAAGAGCGTGGTATCGGCTAGGTCTCTGCGCGTTACGGGTTCAGGGAGGTATCGTGATTTTCGCAATAGCCCCCGATGATCGAATGCGAATTCAACAGCAGCGGGTGTATGTGCGGTTAATGTCTCAATGGCGACCAGACGCCGCCTGATTGTAGGATTAGTAAAGTCAAAGACGCCTTGAGGATATAATTTTTCTATATGTCGCTTCAATTAGTCTGTCGGTCATCCTTACTCAGTGTCATCGACGTCTTCCGTATCCTCATCTTCAACCTCGATTTCGGACGACTCGGAAAGAAATAAACCGCTATTACCTGTGTCTACGGAGCCGTTATCATATGCTTGCAGAAAACCGTAGGCGGGAATCATCATGGAAATGGAGGCGCAAAGATCACCGGATATCCCAAGTGCAACTCGATGCCATGATGCAGGGTCGGGATCTTTAAGAGCCTCAATCACTATAACAAACTCAACATTTTCATCAGACAGAAACTGTTTTTCGTTTTCCTCCTTACTTAGACCGGAATCTGCTGCGTACTCACGGTACTTATGTTGAAGCTCTTTAAGTACTAGATGTATACGCTGAGTCAGGTTGGGAGATCCAAGATCGAATAGCTCTAATTGCTCGGTGCCTCTGTTGCCTAGCTTTGCGTACAAAATAATGCGAACGGACTTTTTGGGGACCTGGGCAACAGCAGAATTGATCGTGGAGGCAAATGAATCCTTGATATCCTTAAATGATTCAAAGCGACTTAGGGGACAGATGAAAGAAACAATATTTTCCCCGGAATCCCTAAAAGCGGTGGAGGAAATCGAGTCAGAGTAATATCCGGGGGCAATGTCCCATGATGCCCCAAAAACAGGTTGTATTGACATAGTATCGTAAATTTTTCTGCCGATGTAAGAGTTGAGGGACTCACGTACAAAACGGCGCATTCTCACGTTAAGATCGCTTAGGGGAATTTGGCATGGATCATACAGCAGGCATCTTTTAAATTCGGGCGTAAGAACCTCTCTATCGGTCGAGATCTTGAAGGGTTCATACACAGCCGATTCATCGGGGGCCTCACCCAATCTGTGTGAATAGTTTTCAACGATAGTATCGAGACTATCGTTTAGACGCTGGGTAGCGTAAATGAATGTCCGGTTTCTGAATACCCTCAGAACTGCATCCCTTGTACTGACTTTGGCGGCTTCTAGGACTATTGGTTCTGCGAAGGTACATTTCAGCTCTTGAGCCTTTTGGATCCATTCCTCGGGAAGAAAAACCAAGGTTTGTCCGCAGTCGGATAGCTTTGTTGGCACCGTGCTTGTCCATGCGAAACCTTGTTCGTTACGATGGATGATAGAAAAATCTCGACGCCCATCCATAGCGCGCGCCAGCTTGGATATCTCAGATGCCAGTTGAGTGTTACTGATCTCAATCGATCCTAGTGTCTGTTCGACTAGACCTATGACTCGATGATGATTGCGAAATACGACGGCGCCATTTAACAGAATTCTTAGGGCCCATGACTCACCCCCCCATACCCCAACATCAAGGGTGATGTCGAAAAGCTCTAGAATCGCGTTAAATTCATCCACGCTGAAGTGAGATTCCAGTTGTTCCAGTTTTTTCAAAATTGTGAGTGATACATCGACTTCACCAATTCCACCGAGTAGAATTTTCTCACCATATCCACGGTCTTCCTTTTGCTGAAGCAATTCACGGCCCAATATCTCCGGAGGAGTATCTCTAAAGCCATCGGGAAGCTCTGATGCTATGCTTCCGGAGGACAGTGCGTCGATAATTGCTTTGGCTGGGCGTTTTGTACTTTTACGGGTGGGCTTTGTCTCGGTAGCTAACTTTGCTACAGGTTTCTTTTTACCCTTGGAATCAGATTTAGTAGTATATTTCATGATTTCTTGTAGTTAAAATTTGTTCCAGCCCTTCTTGATGTTATCGCCAATGAGGGCTTCAGCGATTTTCGCCGCCTCCGCTTCGTCGGGCGCCAAGCGCACATCTCGAGATGGCCGCTCCAAGAGCCTTTCTCGGGCAAGCGTACGCACAGTCGCAGCAGGTGGTGCCGGTGACTGCTGTTGGGTTGCTTCAGTTGTCGTCGCAAGTACTGCGGTACCTCCGATAAGCTCCAGCTTATGCTTTACCAGATTCGCTGCATCTTCTGTGAGCCCCTGACAAATCACACTGGGGGCTTTTTCTGCCAGTTGCTTAGATTCGTATAAGCTCTTACCTGTAATTTCCTCAATGGCTTTAACAACACCAATTTTATTGGACCCGTGACTAATAAGTATAACATTCATAATAAAGCAGCGCGCGTACAAACCCGACCGTTACCATCAACAGCGATTCGTTTGCGGGCGCCGTAAATCTTGCTGCGATCAATTCGATTCAACGTGAAACTCAATTCCTCTGAACCTTTTGTAATTAGCAGAGTTTTTGCCATGGTGATTACTAATTTAAGGAAGGATAATTAAAATTTAGATGATACGAATCAGTGTGCCATTGAATCGGTAGATTCTCACGCGGCCGTCGCGCATGGACACGTGGACCTCATCGGATTGCACGACGGCGGATGTCGCGCCTGAAGTGAGAGTGCGCTGAAGCACGCC
>TBL_comb47_HYPODRAFT_10006916_pt1 | contig 12096 bp, 10 predicted proteins | sample TroBogypolimnion_40_FD_10682 | JGI IMG/M metagenome (IMG submission 10682) | reverse complement strand
ACCAGTTAATCCAGTATCTCCTTTATCTCCTTGGTCACCTTTATCACCTTTATCGCCTGTTTCACCAGTTAATCCTGCTAATCCTTGGATTCCTTGTTCTCCTTTATCTCCTGCTAATCCTTGAATTCCTTGTTCTCCTTTATCTCCTGCTAATCCTTGAATTCCTTGTTCTCCTTTATCTCCTGCTAATCCTTGAATTCCTTGTTCTCCTTTATCACCAGTATCGCCTTTAATACCTTGTTCTCCTTTATCTCCTGCTAATCCTTGAATTCCTTGTTCTCCTTTATCACCAGTATCGCCTTTAATACCTTGTTCTCCTTTATCACCAGTATCGCCTTTAATACCTTTTATTCCAATCATTCCTGCATCTCCTTTATCTCCTTTATCTCCTTTATCACCCTTAGAGCCTTTAGGACCAATTACTCCTGTATCTCCTTTATCTCCTTTATCTCCTTTATCTCCCTTAGAACCTTTAGGACCAATTACTCCATTACTATCACCTTTTTCACCTTTTTCACCAGTATCACCTTTTTCACCTTTATCACCAGTATCGCCAGTATCGCCTTTATCACCAGTATCGCCTTTATCACCAGTATCGCCTTTATCACCAGTATCGCCTTTATCACCAGTATCGCCTTTAGGACAAATTATATTATTAATATCTTCTTGGTTATCAATTTCATACATATCTTTAGGAATATTTGTTGTATCATCTAAAGGGTTATTTTCAGGATTATTTTCAGGATTATTTTCAGGATTATTTTCAGGATTATAAATTAAAATAAAATTACCATTTTCATCAATTTTAGCATTTCCACATAATTCTACAAATTTACATTTGTCAGTTTCTCCTTGCCCAACTAAAATACTACCTTTTGGCGCATAATCTAATGATGAAACTTTATGAATTTTAGTAGGATTAATAATAACATTGTACCTTGGCTTCTGAACCTGTTTCTGCTTGTTTATAAACATTTATATATTATACTTATAAAAAAATTAGTTCATAATAAAAAAATATTTTCTTTATTAATTATTAATTCTTTTTATTTTTTTTTCTAATAATATTATAAAATGGCTGACAATTCTGTAAATACTATTGTAAACATTCCTGCTACAACTGTAAACAATGATTCTGCTAATGAACCTACTAAAATGACTTTAGTAAAAATGACTTCTTCCGCTCAAGATAGTACTAATGTTGCACTAGATACAACTGTTTATTCAATTAATAAAGAACCAAATACTATTAATATTCGAACTGATAACATTAATATTCAAACAACAAGTATTAAAAGTGTAAATCCATTTGAACAAATTACACTAGACCCTCCTGAAATTAATTATAAAAACTTAAAGGGTTATAAAAATAAAGAGAAAGCATATAAATTAAATATGAAAAAACAACTAATTATTGAACACATTAATCATGCTTTAAATATATACACTGATGAAGAAAAAAAATACAATACAGATATTGTGTTATTTGTTTGTCAATGTGTTGAAGATTTGATCTCTTCTTCTAAATCAGGCCCATTAAAGTCTGAAGTAGTTATGAAGGTTTGTTCTAAATATTTTGATGATAAAGAAGATTTGGTTATGGTTATAATAAATTTAATGTTTGAAAAAATTATTAAGACCTCATTAGTTAGAAGAAATAAACTAAAACTTCAAAGACTTGGGAAAATATTTGACAAATAAATTATAAAATAACATTATTATTATAAATAATTAATTTATAATAATATTAAACCTTTGGGTATTCATTTGGCAAAATAAGTATTGATAATATCATAAAAGCATAAAAAATTAAATAATATCCGTAAACTTCTTCACCAACACCATAAAATTTTAAAATTTGAGATATACTATAAAAAAATATTAATGATACACCTAATAATGTTATATTATTGATTGCCATATAACATTATTTTAGAATAAAAATAAAAATATTATATGAATTATTTTTGTAAGAGTTATAAAATTTGAGAATCTTTATTTGTATCAATAAAATGATAACTTAAAGGTATTTGCCCTTCATATTTTTTTACAACATAAATTGGAGTATTTTTCATTTTTTCTCCATTATCTAATTCTATATCTCCTACATAAATACTATCATATTTTTCAGACCATTTTCCATCATAATCAGTAATTCTTAATGTTAAATTCTCATATAAATTATTTACTTTGGATGATAACTCTCTCTTAATATCAGAATCATCAATTGAATCGGTAATATTATTTAATATAACTTTTGTTAATTCTGTAAATAAAGCAAACCTAATAATCCCTCCTTTAATATTATTTTTATTTTGTGTAATAGCATTTTTTAAATTAGTAAAGTAATAATAAGGCCCAAATAATAAGTTATTATCTGGTTTTGACATACCAAAAATGTACGTAAAATTTAATTTTGTTAATTCTTTACCAACATAGGTTATACAAGGAATTTCATATATTTTTCCATTTGAATCATTTAAAAATATAAAATCGGGGTTTTTATCAAAAAAATCAGTTATATCTGGATTAATTTTAATATTACATACATTTTTTTTATTAATAATTTCATCTATTAATACAGGCCATATATTTGATTTTTTATAAATAGTATTAATATTTAATTTACAATTTGTAAAATTAAAAAATAAATAAATATTATTATTATAATAATATGAACCTTTGTACTCATATTTATCATCTAATTCTATATCAGAATATATCAAAAATAATAAATTTTTAATTTTAGAAATAATAATCGATGAAGAACATTCTGGTTTTAAAACTGGAAATGATAAAGTATCCGTATTTAAATCATTTTTTAGTAAAAATTCTAAAAATGGATATAAATTATTATTATTTACTCTATAACTACAAATATAAAAATTATCTATTTTACTATTGGGTTTTAAATTATCATCTAAATCTTTGTCTAATTTATCTAATCCTTTATAATAATAAAAATTGGATTTAGTTTTATTTAAACAATTTTCATTTATTGTAAACATTATAATTATTATTTATAATGTTTATATTTTTAAATTATTATTCATCTACTTATCTATTTTACGTACAATTGTTTCTTTTACTTTTTCTTCACGACTATCTAAAATATGCTTTGTTAATTCCTCTGCTGATTTGGTATCATTTTTATAATAATTTTGTAATGCTGATAAAAGACTTTTTCCATTGATTGCCTTCTTTACTTTATTTTGTTTATAAACTAAAGCACCTCCATTAATATCAAAACAATCAATTTGGTTTTTTTTCATTGTAACTACTAAATTTTCTGTTAAATTTTTCTTTTTATTATTTCTATCTTTTATTTCAGATTTTAATTGTGCGATTTCATTATCTATTTTTATCCATTCTTTAATATTTGTTACTAATTGTTCTTTAGTTTCCATATGATATTTATATTATTAAATATTTATATTATTATTTATAATATTAAATTTTTATTTATAATATTAAATTTTTATTTTATTTTTTAAATTATAATGTCTTTTACATAAACAATCATTAAAAATATCTAATCCACAAGCATTACCTTTATTTGAGCCTGTTTTAATAATTTGTATACATCCTTCATTGATAGTATGTATTTGATGTTGGGTTGATGTACTTACTATAATATTCTCTTCCTCTACATTAGTTATAGAGAGAATTAAATCCTTTGATTGATTTGATAATTGTTTAAATGTTTTTTTATCAGTTTTATTTGTTTCCTTGTTCGTTTTCTCTTCATTCTTTTTCATTTTTTTCTCTTCTTTTTCCTTTTGTTTAGCTTCTTCTTTTAATTTCTTTAGTTCTTCTTTTTCCTTCTCCTTCTTTTCTTTTTCAGCTTTCTTAAACATTATTTTATTATGAACACAACAATATGTTTTACCATCATAATCTAATTTTGTTATATACGAAAATGGGCAAGAAGAAGGACCTATATAATTTATACCTACATTAGGGGACTGTAATGTAGGAATAGGCATTATAAATTCACATTTACCATAATTAAAAATTATTTCTTTATGTGTATCATCATAAAAATTTACACCAATTATTTTTTCTGATACCAAATCTTCATAATAAGGTAATACTCCTAATTGTTTTTTTCGGCAATAAGGACATCTGATTTCATTCATTTTTAAAAAACTTGTAGAAGCTTCCATATTATTAAATTTTTTTTTATGATTATAAATATCATTGTATAATGGAATATAATTAAACTTATGCCCACAATTAAGTTCTACAAATTTATCAATTAATAATTGATTTGTAATTAAACAAAGATTATTATCTGATTCTACTTTATGTTTATTATCTTCTTCATCAAGAGATTTATATAATTCTGAAAAAAAATCTATATTGCCTTCTATATTATATTTTTTCATATTGAATATAATATAAATTACGAAAATATCTTTATATTTATTATATTTATTAGTTATATTAATGCCAGCACCTGAAATTTGGGGACCTCCAACTTGGACATTATTACATACCTTGGCAGAAAAAATACACGATGATGACTTTAATAAATTAATGCCTCAAATGATTGGATTAATTAAAAGAATATGTGCTTATTTACCTTGCCCGGATTGTTCGCAACACGCTACACATTTTTTAGCAAAACTTAAACCAGAACAAATATCTACAAAACTTGATTTTAAAAACACAATGTATTTATTTCATAATATGGTCAATTCTAGAAAGAAAAAACCATTATTTAACTATGGTAATATAAACATTTATCAAAATTTAAATATTGCTATTGTTTTTAATAATTTTATCACTATTTATAACACAAAAGGCAATATGAAATTGCTAACTGAATCTTTTCAGCGTACATTAATTGTTAAAGACCTAAAAAGATGGCTCGTTAATAATATTAATAGTTTCAAATAATAATTTATGCTGTAAAAATATATAAAATAGTTTTTTAAATGTTACCAACTAACGTCCCATCCTTAAAAACCGAACATTTGAAGGTTTGGTTTTTAGCAACACTGCAAACTTCCTTTGTACTTGAGGTTTCATTGAAGAATAAAAATTTACTAGAGCCTCCAGCATACATTAGTGTGACAATTAAAGCAGATGATGATAACCCAAGCAAAACATTCAAAAATAAATCGCCAGTTTTAACTACGCATTTTTTATATACTTTAATAAATATATCCAAGAAGAAATATGCTAACAATCCTCCAAAAATCCAGAAATTAACTTCACCATTTGAAAACATAGGAAATGAAATATACATTATCGTAAAAGCAAATACAAACGCACTAAATGATGGATTTCCATATTTTGAATATTGGATTGACGAGCATATAGTATTATCTGCCTTCAAAGTTTCCGAACCATTAAGCATATAAACATAGTTTCTTATTAAACACATTCCTAAAAGATATCCTAAAAAGATAAATCCTTTAAAATTTTGGAAAACAAATGACAATGAAAGCATAACTACACTCAAAATAATTGGAGAGAAGAATGACATCCACACAACAATATTAAATGGTTGAAAAAATAATAATGGAGTATTTTGTACTCCACCTGAAACTTTACTTGGATTTGGTTGAGGATTCATATAATAATAATTGATAATATTATATTATTATTATAACTTTATTTTTCTAAAATTAAATCCAAAACTTCATCTATGTGAGATATGGAGTGAAATTTAATACCCTTAATGATATTATTGTCTTTATATTTTTCCATAATTTTATCAAAATCTGATTGATTTTCTTTTGGAAATATGAATTCAGTTATTCCTGCCTTAATGGAATGAATTATTTTTTCTTGTAGACCACCAATTTCAGTAAGGTAGAAGCCAAAGTGAGTTTCTCCTGTTATTCCAAAATAATTCTTAATTTTAATATCATTAAATAAGCTATAAATTAATACAGTAAACGCAGTTGTAGCTGAAGGTCCATCCTTTTTTGTGCTAATATCCGGGCAGTGAATATGAATACCGCAAACGTTGTTATTTTTTGGGTCATTATATTTTTCTATTAAATGCCTTTGTCTCTCTAAACTTGTTAAATTCCAAGCATTTGTTAAGCTTACACTAATCGATTCCTTCATAACATCTCCCATTGAGCCTGTTAATATTAAATCCAAAAATTTATTTGATGGAATAAAACTTGACTGAAGAGGAAGCACACCTCCAGCACCATAACTATTCGCCCAAAGAGCATTTATGAGACCAACTTTGCTTTCAGTATGTATTTTATGAACTTTCATCTCTCGCTTATCTTTAAAATACTTATTTTTTATATCATCTATACTAATAACTAGCGGAAAATCATAATCAACTTCATTACTTTTTAATACATTTAAATTTATTTCACTTATAATTTCAAACATTACTTCTTTTAATTTTCGCACACCAGATTCAGATGTATATTCTTCTATAATAAATTTAATAGTTTCATCTGAAAAATATATCATTTCTTCTAATCCAACTTTTTTATAAATTTCAGGCAAAATATGTCTATTTGATATTATTATTTTATCTTCTGATGATAAGCTGTCAAATTTTATTCTATGGACACGGTCTAATAATATTCTATCTATTATATCCGCATCATTATAAGATAAAATAAACAACGCTTTGGATAAATCTATATCAATGCCAGAAAAATATTTATCTTGAAAGCAATCATTTTGTGCTGGGTCTAATAAGTGTGTTAAAATTCCTACTATTTCTTTACCGTGTTCTGTTTTACTTATCTTATCAATCTCATCTATAAAAATAATTGGATTCATACATTTTTTATCTATTAATATCTGAACGATTGATCCCCATGTTGAACCTACATAAGTATAATTATGACCGTGTAATGTACTGCCGTTTGAATCTCCTCCCATTTGAATCATAGCAAACGGTCTTGAATTCCCATTTTCATCCTTTAATATATTTGATAATCCTACCTTAGCTAAACTGGTTTTACCTAGACCTGGTGGCCCCTCAAACCCAAAACAATACCCACCTTGCTCTCCAGTTATCCATTGGCCAATAATTCTCTCAATTTGTTTTTTCGCCTTTTCGTGGCCGTATACCGAGGTATTTAATGATTCCTTGATTTTACTCATATAGTCTCCAATATCTTTTAAATTATTATCAATTAAGTCAATCTCTTTTAGAATATTATTTGAGTTTGTGTGTGCCTTTGGACTACTACATACTAATTTTAAATTTATAAATAATTTATCAATGACTGGTAATAATTCTTTATTATTAACATTACAAAAATCTATAAAATTTTCAATCTCTATTTTCAATTCGCTCTTTTTTTTATTTGAGTACTTAATTTTATTAGTAATTTTATTTATGTTTAAGGTGTCATTAATTTTCATTATATTTGTAATAAGTAATTGCTTATCACCATTTGTAATAATATCTTTCATTTTATTTATATAATTTGTATCATAATTATTACTACAAATTTTATTTTTTATTTGTTTTATATATTTTACTATTTCAATACTAGTATATTTTTCTTTAGTAGGAATTAATGGTAATAACTTATTTATTTCGTATTTTTTATATAAATCCTTAAAACGAACACGTATTATATCCATTAAGTTTAATATAGGTTCCGCTTATAAATATTAAATGGAATTTTCAATAATCCATCTAGATATTGCCGAGCTTTAGAGCCAGAATCCTCAGACTTTGCCTTTACTTCTTTTAATTTCATCATTGCTTTTTCTTTTACACTATCTGATGCTTTCAATAAACATATTTGTTGTTCTAATGGTATTTTATTTATATCAAAATTTGATAAATCATTTGTATATTGAATTGTTTTTTTCATAGCATTTCTAAAGTACTGCTTTATTAATAAGGGTAAGCTATCAAATATTATTGTTTGTTCTTGTGTATCTACATTTCCATTTATGTCATTAGAAAGAATATCATATAATAAATACGCAAAGTATTGATTCTCATATTGTGTAGACCTAATTAGCAATTGAATTAATGTATTTCGCTTTGAAAATAAATCATCCGAAATAAATTCTTTTACTATTTGAGATATAGATTTTTGTTTTAAAGTATTGTTTTGGCTCGAGTAACCAGCAAATTTATTGAATATTCCGGTATATGTACTATATATAAGATAATCCTTTAAAATTAAAGATGACATAAAATATTCCATGTTTTCTTCATTAAAACCAGAATCTGGCAAATTTGTTGATATAGATTTTTGTATTGATAAAATATATTTATTTTTTAAAAAACTAATTACAACATCATCAACAATGCCATAAATTATTAGACCCTTTTTTAACGAATTATTATATATGTATATTTTTATTCCATAAACTTTCATATGAAATTGTTTAATGCTACTGAAAATATCAAAACATTCCAAATTATTTGTTTTTTCGTCAATATTTTCATCATTTGATTTTTTTTTATTTGTTTTATTTGAATCATCTTTTTTATTTGAATCATCTTTTTTATTTGAATCATCTTTTTTATTTGAATCATCTTTTTTATTTATAATCTTATAACTGGTTGGATGAAAGTATTTTTTTATTAATTCAAATTTTGAAATGTCTGATTCTGAATGTGTTATTTTATTATTATTACCAAAACATATTAGTAACAAATCTTCTAAGTTTTCAGTTCCATAAGTTTTAAATAAACTTGATAGTTCATTATTTATTATTTGTAAATTGTTTATTAATGTATCAGTGTTAGTTTTTGTATTATTTATCTCAGTTAAGTCTTTAATTTTTTGGTTTATTTCTGTTAATCTATCTATACACGCAGTAACATCACTTACTCCTAAAATATCTAGGCTTTTATTTTTTTGAACGTGAAGTATCGTTTTTTGTATTACATCTTTGAAAAATTCGATCTTTCTCTCTACTAATATTATTACATCTTCATTTTTTGTAGTGTTTTCCTTTTTTGTAACTATATTTTGGACGTTTTCAATCATTTAATCTATATATATATTTTTAGATTGTCTTTAAAAAATGAACGTATTTATTTATAAAAATATGTAGCATAAAAATAATATATAAATTAACATATTAAACACATAATACGTAATAATAAAATGGGTATACCAAAAATGTTTTCGTATATAGTTCAAAATCACTCGTGTGTGATAAGGAAATTATTGCGCAATACACTTCAAATTAATAACCTTTATTTGGATTGTAACTCAATTATTTATGACGCCGTTCATACAATAGATTTTTCAAAGCTTACTGACTCTGATGTAAATACTATTATTAAATCTGTTATTTTAAAAATTGATGAATATATTCATTTAATTCAACCAGACCAATTTATTTTTATTGCGTTTGATGGTGTAGCTCCAGTTGCCAAGTTGGAACAACAACGAGAGAGAAGATATAAATCATTATACCAAAATCAAATATCAAAGTCTATTTTTAAGGGTACAAAACCTGACCCTTGGAATACTACAGCTATTACACCTGGTACATTATTTATGAATGCTTTAAATTTACAAATTAAAGGGTATTATACTGATCCAAAGAAGTACAATGTAAAAAATATTATTCTCTCTACAAGTGATAAATTTGGTGAAGGAGAGCACAAGTTATTTGATTTCATTAGAAGTTATCCAGAACATCATAAGAACTCTTCTACAATTATATATGGTTTAGATGCCGATTTGATTATGCTTTGTATTAATCACTTACCAATTAGTAATAAGATTTATCTATTTAGAGAGACGCCTCATTTTATTAAAACCATTAATGCTGAGCTTGACCCAAATGAAACCTATTTTATTGATATTCCAGAGTTAGCAAATATTATTACATTAGATATGAATAATGGTCTAGAGCTTACAACAGAACAGCAAAAGAATAGAATATATGATTATATCTTTTTATGTTTCTTTTTGGGCAATGATTTTATGCCTCACTTTCCTTCAGTAAATATTCGAACTGGTGGAGTTGATAAAATGTTAAACGCATATAAGGCTACTATTGGATTAACAAATGAAAATCTTACAAATGGTAAAGTTATTTATTGGAAAAATGTTAGGACTTTAGTAAAATATTTGGCTGACTTAGAAGAAACACATTTAAAATCTGAAATGAAACTTCGAGATAAGAGAGAAAGGAACTTTTTACCTTCTGATACTCCAGAAAATATTTTAAAGAAATTTGATGTTATTCCAACTTATGAACGTGAATTAGAAAAATATATTAATCCTTATAAGATTGAATGGCAAGAGCGCTATTACAAAACATTGTTTAACTTTAGCATCGATGAAACAAGAAAAAAACAAGTATGTCTTAATTATTTGGAAGGACTTGAATGGACTATGAAGTATTATACTACTGGTTGTCCTGATTGGAGATGGTGTTATAATTATAATTATCCACCACTTCTTTCAGACCTGATTCATTTTATTCCTTATTTTGAGACTGACTTAATCGAAAATAAAGTTCCTACACCAGTATCTGAGTTAGTACAGCTTTGTTATGTAATGCCTAAGCAAAGCTTAAAATTATTACCTGAAAAATTATATAATTCTCTTATCGAAAATAAAAATCATTGGTACAATTCGGATTGTGAATTTGTTTGGGCCTTTTGTAGATATTTTTGGGAGGCTCACGTTCAACTTCCAGATATTGATATTGACGAATTAGAAAAGTTTGTTAATGAAAATAAATAAAAATAAACCATTAATTTAATAAAAAATTGAATACATATAACATAATATATCCAAAGTAAAAAATCAAAAAATGCCAGAGTTTATTCAAAATTATAATTTTAATAGTTTATATGTTTGTTTATTATTATTAGCGTATAATATATGGAGAAATAATTTTGAATATATAAATATAATTGATTTAATAAATATATTTTTAAATAAAATATATTTATTTAATTATGCTTCACTTATTATTGTTATAAATATTATAGGATTATATTTATTTTTGAAAAAAATAATGTTTGAAATAAATATTAAATGGACTATTAAATTTCTTTAAGTTACTTTTTCAATATATATTCTAAAAGTGAGAAAAAGTGTCTGGGAAAGTCAATGGTCAAAGTGATTTTGGACATTTATAAATGTCCATTTTCCAAAAGTGGCTTAAGACTTTTGGAAAAAGTTGTATTTTGCTGCATAATGAAAAATTAAGGTCTCACGACAATTTATTTATTTTCCAAAACGTTAGCATAATTTTTTATTATTTAGTTTTAAAAGTGTTTAGAAGATTTTTATGTAACTCTAATATAAGTTACAAATGATGACAAAAAAATCGCCAAAATCGCCAAAAAAATTCTTTTGTGAAAAGTGTGAGTATGATTGCTGTAAACAAAGTGATTGGGATAAACATATTTTGACATCTAAACACATAAAAGATGACGATGAGTTACAAAAAAATCGCCAAAAATTTATGTGCGAATGTGGTAACATTTATAAATATAGACAAGGATTATGGAATCACAAAAAAAAATGTACTAAAAATATTTATGAAGAAACTAATGAAATTATAGACATTTCTGATAAGAATTTAATCTTTACGCTAATTCAGCAAAATAATGAATTGCAAAAACAAATGTTAGAAGTAATTAAAAATGGTACAAATATTAGTAATACAATTAATAATAACTCAAATAACAAAACATTTAATCTCCAGCTTTTTTTAAATGAAACTTGTAAAGACGCAATGAATATTATGGATTTTGTAGATTCTATCAAAATTCAAATGTCAGACATAGAAAGCATTGGTGAATTAGGATTTGTTAATGGAATGTCTAAGCTTATTATTAAGAATTTGAAAGCGTTAGATGAAAATATGAGACCAGTACACTGTAATGATCCAAAAAGGGATTCCTTATATGTTAAAGATAAAAATGTTTGGGAAAAAGAAGATTCTGATAATAAGAAAATTAAAAAAGCAATCAAATACATTTCCCATAAGAATATTTGTGCGATTCCAGAATGGAGAGAAAAGTATCCTGACTGTATTTATAGTGATTCCAAAAAAAGCGATCAGTATAATCATATTGTAGTAGAGGCTATGGGAGGTCCAGGGGATAATGATGATGAAAAAGCAGATAAAATAGTTAAGAAAATAGCAAAGGAA
>TBL_comb47_HYPODRAFT_10006915_pt1 | contig 12097 bp, 11 predicted proteins | sample TroBogypolimnion_40_FD_10682 | JGI IMG/M metagenome (IMG submission 10682) | reverse complement strand
CCTGCAAAAGGGTGTGCTAAATCATTTGATGTTGCTTATAGATGTGGTGGAAATCCATATTCGCGAAATTTAACACCTGCTGAAGGACAAACCATGATTTTAGATTGTGATGAATATATGCAAACTACTTGTCAATTTTACTTGATTTTACAAGATGATTGTAATATGTGTATATATAAAGGTAAAGATCCGTCGGATGAAAAAGAAGGAATTTGGATGTCGCACACTAATGGAAAACAAAAAGACCCAAATCCTGAGTGGGAAGCATCCAAAGGGAAATTTGGTAGAAATTATATGAAAACAGGAGAAGCGTTAACCGCATATGACTGGATTGGATCAAATGATGGATCTATAAAACTTGTCATGCAAGAAGACGGTAATTTAGTTTTATATACGTCTGAAACTAAATCGGGATGTTCTAAAAAAGATGATAAAACCTATGGAGCAAGTTGGGTCAATGCGGTATATAAAATAGAACCAACAGGTAAAAAAGAGGTATTAGGTAAGGTTGCATATATTGATGGAGAATCGCAGGCAAGAGAATATCCATCTTCTTTATTATCGTATTCAAATGAATATCAGTTTTTAAAGGATTTTGACTCCGATGGTCATGATATTAAAGGCGTCGTATCTAGTAATAAAGAGCAAGGATGCGTTGATGCATGTAATGAAAATGAAGATTGTGCAGGATTTTTATATCAACCAAATGGGAACATGTGTTATCTTAAAAATAATAGTATGTATCCAGCGGGTGAAAAACAATATTATGCTGGAAGTGGAATAACTTTGGGTGTAAGAAAACCTCAAATTAGTGCATCTGTAAGTGGTTCATGTAGCAAAACAATTGTTGATGTTGACTCTATTCAATACGATCATTATAGTAAAGGAGAACAAATGACTTCAGAGTCTACATGTGGATCATCAATTGTGTTGGATAATGACAAAAGAGTTCTAACAAATCTACAAAATAAAATGGTATCAGTTGGTGATCAAATTGCTACACAAACGAATGATTTAAGTTCCAAAAATAATAATATTTATAGCACAATGTCTAAAAATTCAGTTCAATTGAATAAAAACGTGGACATATATAAACAAAATGATAATAAAATTAAAACCGAATTAAATATACCTGTAAGATTTCAGACAAATACAATCTCAAATGCAAATTTGAAAGAAGGAATGCAAAGCCTTGGACGAAATCTTGAACAAAGTACTGATAAAATGTTAACAATGAATGATATAAATAGTATGCTATCAGATACAGATATAAGAGTTTTACAGGAAAATTATGGCTATATATTTTGGAGTATTTTAGCAGTAGGATTATTAACAATTACAGTAAATCAAATTAAGAAATAATGCATGTAATTTAAGGTTATAATCGAAACGGAAAAGGTTTTTGCAAAGCTTATAAATAATTATCTATCTATATTCTATATTATGACAGATAATTTACAAGGAAGAAATGGACAAATTATAGAAAACATTAAATCACTTCAAACAACTGAAATGAAACTTTACGACAGTTTAGAAAGTAAATCTTTAAATGCTGATCAAAAACAACAGATTATTGATAAAATAAACCAAATTTCCCAAATGAGAATTAATCTTTATGCTAATTTGAAAGATATGTATTCTTATTATCAAGAAGATGTGTCAGATTCGCGAAATGCGATGAATGATCAAATGGTTTCTGTTGATGTTATTGAGAATGAATTGAATGACTCAAAAAGACGAGTAAATTTATTGGAGTCTCAAAAAAACAATAAAATTAGATTAGTTGAAATAAATACTTTTTATGGCAAACAATATAATGCACATAAGCAAATAATGCAAATTATTGTTATTATTTGTATTCCAGTTTTAATTTTAACTGTTTTAGCAAGTAAAGGAATAATACCTCCAAAAATAAACACATTATTAACCGGAATTATAATTATAATTGGGATATATATAATTGGTGCAAAGATTATTGATTTATCAAACAGAGATAATATAAATTTTGATGAATATAATTGGTATTTTGATAAAAATGCAGCTCCTACTAATTCTACTGAATCAACTACTAATACTAGTTCTAGTAGCGACCCTTGGTCAACCTCTTCACTTACATGTGTTGGGTCTGAATGTTGTAATGATAATAGCACATATGATGAAGCACAAAATAAATGTATTCCAACTGCAACATATAATGCAAATCAATCAGCAGCTGCAGCTGATACAACAGAAGCAGAGGCATTTGGAGTATTAAGCAAATATGCTTCTTCTGCTAATTTTCCAGAAACTAGATTGCACGGAAATATAATGGCATATAATTCTTAAATGGGTTAAAAATTGTTTTAAATGGTTTTAAATGGGTTTAAAATGGGTTTAAATGGTTTTTAAATATGAAATTTTAATATAATAATATTACAAGATGGATAAATTATTTTCAGATTTACAAAATAATACAAATACAACTGAAAATGCAACTGAACCTACAAAATCAATGAATAAAGACTCTGAAAAATTATTAAAAAAACAGCAAGTATCTACTGAAAAACTAACAGCATTATTAGAACAATCATTAAAAACAATATCATGTGGTCCTGCATGTCAAAAAATAAAAATCGGAAAAGAACTTAATCAAAAATATTTAGACGCGCAAACAAATATACAAACCGCACCAGTTCAATTAGAAACTACTAGAAAAAACTTCTATGTTTTTACAGAAGGTCAGCCATATTACGATAATATGTTAGAAGAAGAACTTAAAAAAAAAGCAGATATCTTAGCGAAATTATTAGCAGAGAATTTTCATGAAGAAATATCTAATGCAAAAATGATGAATTCTTATTATAATACAGAACTAACAAATTCGTCATATACAAAAGAATTATATGCCATTTATCTAGAAAAAAATAAACTTGTACAAAAAACAATTAAAACACATCATTCAGATGTATTGACAAATGATAGAAAAACTTATTATGAAACAGAGGCATTAGAAGAGCTTAAAAATTGGCATGCATTTTTTTGGTATGCGTTCTATTTAGTTGCAATGCCATTATTTGCATTTACATTATTTATTAAATCATCATTACATTTTATAGTAAGACTTGTTATAGTATTTGTAGCATTGTTTTATCCGTATTTTATAGATCCATTGACTAGAACAGTATACGATTTTTTCAACTCTTTATGGAAAAAATTACCCAAAAATGTGTATAATGATTTATAGGGCTTATATTATTTTGAAGATAATAACTTAAAGAAAAAAATGTAATATAATATTTGAAGAAATATTATGTTATTTTAGAAACAGAGCTATTTAGTTGCAATGCCATTATGTAGTCTAATGCTCTTCATCTAATGCATCATCGCAATCTCCATCATCGCTCTTTATTTTTATATTTATCCATTCTTTTACACCGCCTTTATTTAATCTACTCTCAAATTTCTTATCCATCGCCTCTTCTATTTCCATAAATTTTGGAGGTTTCCCTTGTCCTGAATTATTTTGAAACCAATCTTTGAAATTAGAATTTAAAATTTGTTTCTTTACAATTCCTCCCTTAACTAAAGTTATTTTATCTTTAATAAATCCAGCAATACAATCCTGATTTTGTCTATATTTATTTGAAGCGGCTTTTACTTCCTCACAATCAAGAACCTCTCCATCTGTCTCAAATGCACGCTTTACTAGCATACTAATAAATACTACAGCCCATGACGGTAGCTTCTCTTTCAATCCTTTATCTTTGGTAAAGATATGTTTAGTATCATCGGTATAATGTTCTCCTTGTGAAACAAATTTGGACAGGAAATTTACTAATTTCATTCTTCGCCATGTTCCATCATCATTACTCTTTATCTCAAACAAAGCATTCGTACACACAACTAAACTAAACTGTGGAATAAATATCTCACTCGCACAAAACAATGCTCTTGCTTGAATTGGATCTCCACCAGTTAGCTCCTTCATTATGCCTTCATTAATTATTGCACCTTTTGACGGCTCTTGCATGACTGCATATCTAATTCCTTTTAATTGAATTACTTCAGAGGATGTTCCACCTATCGCATTTCGCTTCTCTGTCACTAATGTTATCGGAACAGTTCCCTTATATTCTCCTAGTGCTTGTGACATTAATTCTGTTAAAATTGATTTTCCATTTGATCCAGACCCACAATAAATATTGAATGCATGTTCCTTCTTTATACCAATCAAGGTTGCAGCTAAATGATCCCACATATATCTGCATAAATCCTTCTCTGGAAATAATTGATCCATAAATGTTAATAGCTCATTAGCAATCTCTTTATTGGCTTCTGGATTAAATGCTACATATGGAATTTTTGTTGTCTTGGTTATATAGTCTTGAGGATATCCGTGTCTAAATTCTTTGGTCTTGAAATCAACCACTCCATTTGTAAAACACATTAGATGTGGATTAGAGTCCATATTTTCAATAAAATTGCGATCAAAGAAGATTTCCATCGCTTCTCGCATTATATTATTTTTATCTCCTGTTTTCTTCAATTTTATACATATTTCCGCTATTTTTTTAATCTTCTTTTGCACCATCTCCTGATAATCATCTGTTGCCGCTTTATCATTATTATTATTATCTTTAAAGCTTTGCATGTCTGCCAAATATTCTCCTTGTTTATCTGAGTATAACTGGAATAAATCTTTTGATATTGCCATTCGTAACGTCATTCCTTCGTCTTGTTCCCATCTATGATTATTAAATACATACCATGTTTTGTTCGTTAAACTACAACACACATATTTATCTTTAAACATATGATACAAAACCATTGCATAATCCCAATCTCCCACTTCAAATATCGTCTCTTCAATATAACTATTTATAGTTGTTCCTTTTACTCTCTCGTATTCTTCAAATGCATCTTGTTTTGCCCAATACATTATTGATCTTCGTGTCACTCCATCTGATTTTTTATTAAACTTGTGTTTCCAATCGTTATATAACTCTGGAATAGTATCATATTCAAAGTCCGATGCCTTACTTCTTAGCATAATCCATGACAGAAATAACCTTTCATCTGTATGTTTTAAAGCAAATGCAACTTGTCTATTTAATAAATGTGATCCGGGTTCAAAATATTTAGCAGGCAGAACCTGAGTGTATTCATGTGTTTCTTTTATAAATTGTTCATTTATTTTCAATGTCGACATAATATTATCTATGGCTTTCTTCAAAATTTCAAGACTTACAATGTCTGACAGCTGAATATTCAGATCATCTTCTTCTTCATCTAAAATTAAATTTACCTTTCCCTTAGAGGATTTTTTGGGTTTTTTGACACCAGTTGACAATAATTTATTATAGTGTGATTCAATCTTTGGATTAATTCCAAATTTTACATGCTGCGGATATTGCGCGGATAATAAATGAAAATCTTTCGCCAAATCAAAGTCCTTAATTGATTTGGCTACCGTCATAAACTCATTATCATTTGGATCAATTTCTGCAACCATATAATAAGTTAATCTATATGCTTCATTCCCGGGTTTCTGCGATCCATACATTTGCCAGTTAGTTGTCCCTTTACTTATTCCTTCATCTAAAACTCCCGCCCAATCATTCGTTAAAGGCAGTTCCCAAATATCTCCTAGCTTTGCCAATATTCTTTCTCTCAACATTTGCTGCAATACATGATCCATCTGAATTCCTATTATCATATGTATTCCATCTTTTGTAATATTTTTGTCTGCAACTCTATTTACATGCGGCTTTTCCATAATGAAAATAGGAAATGGGGTTTTCTCTGTAAAAACCAATAATTCCTTAAGTTCTTCCAAATACAGTTGAACTACATCCTGTATATGACCTGTTGTATGTATTCGCTCCGTGACATCATAACTGTAGCGAAAATCAAAGTCAACTAAAATTGGACTAGTTCCATCTTTTAATTGTGACTCGGTCAAATACTCTTTTCTACATTTCACAAATATATTTTCATAATAGAGACGATAATATAGCGGCAAATCTTCTGTTTCTATATTATAATTTCCTCCATAAATATTTAATGAAGTATCGCCTATTCTTGTATGCGTAGATGGTTTATTTAACGTCTTAGCATTATGCTTTGAAAGAAAATCGGATAAATCAGTAATTTGTGATGATGATGTCATTGTATTTATATTCATAGTTGATATAATATAACAAGATTTTTCTATTTCATTTTTTTTTTAAATTTAAATTATTGTTTTAAACAATGCTGAATTTTGCGTATAATATATACAAAGCATTTAACATGTATTAAGTATTTGAAATAATAGGTTTAATCTTTTATCAAAAATTATAATATGTTCTAAAATAATATCCATTTCTTGTTGAATATCTATACTATATATATAACTTATCCATCGTTTATGATGATCATTTATTTTCATGTGAATTTTGCTAATCTCATTGTTTAATATTGTTATTATTTCTAGAACAGAAATTAATGCAAATTTTATACTATTTGGTATCTCAGTAAAAACATTTATTTTTGTTTCATAGTTAATTAATAAAAAATCATCTTTTATGATTTCTTCTGTTGTATCATCTATAAATTTTTGTATAATCATATCTATACTTTCTGAACATTTTTTTTCATCTTTTATTTTATCATCTTTTATTTTATCATCTTTTATTTTATCCTTTAAAAAATAGTATTTTTTTATTATATCCTTTATTAGTGCAGAAATTATTAATAATTTATTGTGAATATCTGTTACTTTTAGTTCTTTTTTATAAATATTATAATTGCTATTTTTATTATCTATAAACCATACAAATAAACTATGTGTTGATACAATAGATGTTGTTATATTTGTTACAGTTCGCATCAATATGTCATTTGTTATGGTTGTTAACAAATTCATATATACTATTATACTATTTTACTATTTTACTATTTTACTATTTTACTATTTTACTATTTTACTATTTTACTATTTTATACTATTATTGTATAATATAGTATATTTTAAATTAATATAAATATTGTAATATATACTATAATATTACAATATAATACATTATGTCAAAGACTATTACCAAAGATACAATCAACAGATTATTAAAAGATGTTCGTCAAATCATGAAGCATCCTCTAACAGATAATAATATTTATTATATTCATGATGATACTGATATTTTAAAAGGATATGCGCTTATTATTGGTCCATCAGAAACTCCTTATTTCGGAGGCTACTATTTTTTTGAATTTAATTATCCTTTTGATTACCCATTTTCACCGCCAAAAGTAAAATATATGACCAATGATGGTGTAACTAGATATAATCCTAATTTATATAAATGCGGAAAAGTATGTGTTTCTATATTAAATACATGGTCTGGTGATAAATGGTCTGCATGTCAAACAATTAATAGTATATTATTAACACTTTGTTCTCTTTTAAATAGCACTCCTTTTTTGAATGAACCTGGTCAGCATCCAAATTCTCGCGACTATATTGCATATAATAAATCAATTGAATACTGTAATATAAATTTTGTTATTTGTGATATGATTAATCGTGACAAAAACAAAATACCTGAGCAATTCAAGATTTTTTATCCATTTTTAAAGGAACATTTTTACAAAAATTATGATCAGATTTTGGCCTTTGTTGACTCTAAAAAAGATATTTCAGAAGTTTTAATTGTCCAAATGTATTCAATGCAAACATTATCAGACTATAATAAATTAAAAACCAAATTAATTGAAACCAGACAGATTTTAGATTTAGATTTAGACGTTGATTTAGTAAAAGAAGAACTTTAGATTATTAATAAAATTGAAATTAATATTTAAATATAGTATCATTATATTATTATAAAATGCACTTCTGTTCTAAATGCCAAAACATGTACTATATTAGCATTGATGCTAATAATGCCAATAAATTAGTCTATTATTGTAGAAATTGTGGGAATATTGACGAAAATCTGTCTGTAGATAATGTCACTGTTTCAAAAATTCAATTAAAAAAATCCGAGCAGGAATTTAGTCATATCATTAATAAATATACTAAGTTGGATCCGACTTTGCCTCGTATTAGCACCATTTTATGCCCTAATATTAATTGTAAGACAAACACTGAAGACGTAACCAAGGAAATTATTTACATTAGATATGATGATACAAATATGAAATATGTTTATTTGTGCTCGACGTGTGATACTGTCTGGAAAACTGAAGATAATAAATAATTAGTTTGTTTAGTTTAGTTAGTATTTGTTATTTTATTTGTTATTTTATTTATTTTTTATACAATTTAAATAAAATTGAAATTATTATATTAAAAGTATCTTTCCTTATATTATTATAAGAATGAGTTACTTTGATGACAATATGAATGGAGGAGAAGGATCTGATGAAGAAAAAAAAGGATCTGATTCTGAAGATGATGTTTCTGAAGATGGTTCTGAAGTTGGTGAAGAAGTGGTTGTTCAAGATGATGAAGAGGAAGTTGATGTTGAAGACGATGATGAAGATGATGAAGGACAAGGACAAGATTATCCTTCTGATGAAGACGATGATGGAACTACTGTTATGAAAAAAAAAAATAATGAAGACGAAGGTTCTGAAGAAGAAATAGAAGTTTTAGAAAAAGGAGTTAAAACAAAAGTAAAAAAAATACCAACAAAGCAAAAAGCACAAGCATCTGTTTATGATGAAGACGATGACGAAGATCCTACAGGAGAAGTATATTTACAAAAATTTGATAAGGAAATAAATGATAATTATTTAGTAAATTTTCATCCAGAAAGTGCGGTTCATAATTATGACGAAATTCTAGCAATGACCAAAGTCGTTAGAGATAAAAATGGCATTATAGTTGATGATCTACATAAAACAATACCATTTCTAACTAAATACGAAAAAGCCCGAATATTAGGTCAGCGAGCTAAACAAATAAATTCCGGTGCAACTGTCTTTGTTAAGGTGCCTGAAAAAGTCATTGATGGATATTTAATCGCTGAATTAGAACTTATTGAAAAACGAGTTCCTTTTATTATTCGTAGACCACTTCCTAATGGCGGCAGCGAATATTGGAGTATTAAAGATTTGGAAAATATTTCCTTTTAACAAATTAACTATTTATACAATTAACAAATTAAATAATAATCTTTTTTATTATTATTTAAAGTCATATTTTAATGATATACAATGAATTACGTTTCTATGTCTACTATTGCGGCCGGATCTGGATTATTATTTGGGTTAGTTAAATATTTTGACTATATTCATAATATATGCACTTCTAATACAACTCTTATTATTAGACAAAATGAACAGGTTTGTTTTTTATTACAACGTGTAATTGCATTAAATAAAAAAATAAATAAATTAGAATTAGAATTAAATACTTATACTTTTGTAAAAGATTTACAAATAGATGAAAAAGTTCCTAGTCCTAGTCCTGTTGAAGTTTCTAGTCCCAGTCCCAGTGAAGTTCCTGTAGAAGTATTTGAACTTATTGAAGCAACTTGTCATGTAAATACAGATTCTAATAATAAAAAAGGATGGTTTCAAACTTTATTTTAATGTTTTTTGTGACTTTTCTTATGATGTCGTTTATGACATTTTGTTTTTGAACCTCCGCCATTGAACGTTTTATCATATATTTTAGTTCCCTCTTCCTTGATCTCCTTATTGAACATTCCACCAAGAAATGCAACACCAAATACTAGTAATCCGGAAAATAAAAGTATATTCCCTGTATCTCTATTCATTATATAATAATAATATATTTAAAAGCGTTTATAATATATAGATATAGTTCTATATATTATAATGAAAGTAGCTCTGTGCTTTATTATTAGTTATGAACATGTTTTAAACAAGGAACAGCTTTGGATCAACTGGATAAAAGAAAATCAAGACATTATTAATGTATACTTTCACTATAAAGATTTTTCCAAAATACAATCCCCTTGGATAAAAATGTATTCTATTCCTCCTAAATATATACATCAAACTACTTATTATAACGTTGTACCTGCTTATATGTCTTTGCTATCCTATGCTTTTCATCATGATTTAGAAAATAAATGGTTCTGCATGCTAACTGACTCTTGTGTTCCTATTATCAGCCCTTTAAAATTTAGACAACTGTTTTTTGAACACTATAGAGCTAGTATTTTTAGTTGGAAGCCCGCCTATTGGAACATTGACATCCATCGTCGTGCTAATTTACGCCTCTTACAAAAAGAATATCAGCTCGCAAATGATCCTTGGTTCACTATGAGTAGAGCACACGTTCATAAATGTATCATTTTTTTAGCCGCAAAAAATAGCATATATCAGCTCGTAAATGAAGGCGGATTGGCGAATGAAAGCATCTTTGCTATTATTTTGCAGACTTTTAAAGAGCTTTCCAATTCTTCTTCTTTAATCAATTCTGTTAGTACTGTAACCGACTGGTCACGAATGTCTAGCCCGACGAGCCCCTATGTATTCAAAAATGGAGATAATTTAGAAACAGATATTAATATCATTTCAAACCTACTTAAAGAAAATCCGACGGCAATGTTCTTGCGAAAAGTGGATCGCACGTTTCCGGATCAAGCCATTTTAGAGCTACAACAAACCGATTTTGCTTTTAATAGCGAAAGCAAAAGAAAGGAAATCCTGCTAATCGTTCCTCAAGATCACGGCTATTATATGTGCATTATGTCTTCGCTATTTTTACTATCCGGGATCTATGCTTTTACAAGGGGTAACTACGGCTTTGCGATAGGTCCATTAGGAGTATGGATTAATAGTGTAAATTATTGGAGCAACCCTACGTATGGTCTGAGACGCAACATAGATATTTGTTGGGGTCTTTTTGCACTAACATGTACTGCATTTAATGCATATAAATCAATACATGGACTAACATGGACATATATTATGTTCAGTTCATTATTAGTATTTTATCCTCTTGGTTGGCTTCTTTACATGTATGAATATTTTTGGTTGGCAACTATCGCTCACAGCTTGCTTCATGTGTTCCCTAATTTGGCAAATGTTATATTGTATTCTGGGTTATCATGTGAAACTAGTTAAAGACAATTTGACATGGTATTGTATAAAATGCCGCCAAAACTTAGACACGATTATGCTTTATTAAAAAGCATTTGTGATGAAGGATCTGTTACATTATTAGCTGATTATACAAACATATTTATAACAAGAGATACTTTGATTATTGGTAAGTGTATTTTATGTGAAAATAGTTTTAATAAATGTTTAAATAACTTGAATAAACAAAGAAATTTTACATGTAATCATTGCACCAAAATTGTCAAATTTGAACGCATAAAAGGGACCATGTTACAAAAATATGGGGTTGAATATGCAGCCAAATCAGAAGTATTTAGAGATAAAATGAAGGCAACTACATTTGAAAAGTATGGAGTTGAACATGCTACGCAAAATAATGATATAAAAATTAAAACAAAAGAAACTAAACTAGACAGATATGGACTACATAATGAAGACATTAAAACTAAAAGAAAATTAACTAATTTGAAAAAATTTGGCGTAGAAAATGCTATGCAAAATGAACAGATACGAGAAAATACTAAACTAACAAATTTGAAGAGATATGGAGTTGAATATGTATCACAAAATGCTGATATTATGGAAAAAATGACTACTAATATGTATAAATTTAAAGAATATATTACTCCTTCTGGAAATATATTAAAACTACAAGGATATGAACATTTTGCGTTAGATAAATTATTACTAAAGGAAAATGTATTAGAAAGTGATATTATTACCGGTTGCAAAAATGTGCCTACTATTTGGTACAATGATCTAGTGGGTGAAAAACATAGACATTATGTTGATATATTTATACCTTATCAAAATCGTTGCATTGAAGTAAAATCTACTTGGACCGCTAAATTAAATAATCATACTATATTTTTAAAACAAGATGCAGCAAAAAAATTAGGATATAAATATGAAATTTGGATTTATAATACAAAAGGAGAAATTGTTGAGTTTCATGATTAACTTGTTTTCCATCTGGCGCCGCACTCTAGGCACGAAATGTAGCAAGTCATGGGCTCATCTGCTGATTTGGTTTGCA
>TBL_comb47_HYPODRAFT_10006913_pt1 | contig 12098 bp, 10 predicted proteins | sample TroBogypolimnion_40_FD_10682 | JGI IMG/M metagenome (IMG submission 10682) | reverse complement strand
GCTATCAAAGCATTTGTTGAAGTTTATCAATTGAATGCCAAGCCATTTGTGTGGCGCAAGCGAGAAGTCAAAGGCTCACAGTTAAGAAATACTATCTCGAATTTATGCAAGTAAGCACTAGCAACTGAAACAGCAGGTAATCCATTTGCGATCAAATGGATAATAAACCAAATGTACTCTTACAATTGGACCATTGATAGTTTATCTGAACATTTGTTTGACAATAAATGTTGTTCTTTCTTAAAATATATTTTTCAAAAATCATATGATCAGCTTTCACCCCACTCCAGGATAATCATATCATCACTTTCATTGTTGCCCGTTCCTATGACCGGAATTTTCTTATCTAACTGTAATAAAATTGATTTTATGGATGCCAGGGATTCATTGTCACAACTATTAGAACATGGGCTAATTACAAAGAAAACGGGTGTGCGAGACTGTAAGTTGGTTAAACAAATATTTGAAATGTCACCTTTAGCAAAATATTTTTGTAGATATAAAATAGAATATGGAGAAGCCACGTTAAAAGAAAATATTATTTATTTTCTAGCCATTGAATTAACTAATAAAATTTACGACAGCATCATTTTTTCTGATACCAAAAGCTTACAAAATTACTTGGACGAAAATAGCGAATTAATAGCTAGTTTTGGAGATGAATTAAATCAAAATGACTCGTTAAACGATGCTAGATTTAAACACGCTCGGAATATTAGATTCCCACGAAAAAGAGCGACTGAAGAACTCATTGGATTTAATATTAAGAAGCCTTGAGGAAACCTCTGTTGAACCGAACACTCAAGTATCCACTAAGAGTCGAAAAGTGGTTCAGTTTGTTTGACAAGTCTTTTTGATTTAATGTGGGATCTCAACTTGTTCTTATGCCGCTTGCAATAGTAGGCATCCTCTGATGGGTTCACCTTTCCCCCATTCCATAAAATCCAAGTTACCATAAGCCTGTACGGGTCACGCTGTTTGGGCTTTTGTCTCAGTTGAGAAAAAGGTTGACCAGGGGTTGACCAAAAAAAGAAATCTTGAATTCAAAAGAAAAAAGGGGTTACAGCTCATCAGTTGTAACCCCTTGAATTTATTTGGTGCCTCGGGACGGATTCGAACCGTCACTCTCTTGCAAGAACGGGATTTTAAGTCCCGGGTGTCTACCAGTTCCACCACCGAGGCAAGATGCGTGTTTGTACCATAAGATATTTGAATTTGTCAATCTGCAAACACTACACGGTCGCTTAAGCAGGCTGAGATGTCCTGTTTTGCAGAGTTTGCCTGATGGATTGGAATTGATATCCAATGTGACATCGAGGCATGGTTCCTTCGGCTCTGTACCCTGGTCTCTTCACTTTGCACGCCACTATGCATGCCGTCTTGAGGGTTCCTTGCCCAGGAGACAGGATCGTCAGGTATTGCGCGGCCAGGCAATGAAGCGCTTGCTCAACGAAGTCCTTGATCCGCAGCCTGGATAATGGCGAGCATTTCCCGGACAGCTCTTTCCAATCCGATATATGCGGCCCGGGCGATAACGGCATGACCGATGGAGAGTTCTTCAAGTGCCTCCAGAGCTGCGATACGGCGGGTTGTCCGATAATCGAGGCCGTGGCCGGCATTTACCCGCAAGCCCAGTTGATACGCTTCCTGGGCTGCGGCTGCGATGAGCTGAAACTCATGATCGCGTTCCGCTTCGTCTGTTGCGTCGCAGTATTTGCCTGTGTGGATCTCCACGAATGTCGCTCCGATATCATGCGAAGCCTTAATCTGTTTGAGGTCGGGGTCTATGAAAAGAGAAACCGGTATTCCCGCTTTACTCATCTGTTCTATGGTTCCGGCAAGCTTCTTTTTCTGGCCGGTAACGTTGAGTCCGCCTTCGGTCGTCAATTCCAACCGTTTTTCCGGCACCAGGGTAACCATATCCGGTCTGATCTCCAGGGCGATATCGATTATCTCCCTGGCGGCGCCCATTTCAAGGTTGAGCTTGGTCTTGATGGTCTGTCTGAGGAGCCTGACGTCACGATCCTGGATATGTCTTCTGTCTTCGCGCAGATGCACCACAATCCCTGCAGCTCCCGCAAGTTCGCAGAGGGCGGCGGCGGTGACCGGATCGGGCTCGGTGGTGCCCCGTGCCTGACGGATGGTGGCTATGTGATCGACATTGATGGCAAGTTGGGTCATGTGTTTACTCCTGACATAGTGTAGTCTCGATACAAGTTCTGTTTCTTTTTCCTGCATACGCGCGGCTTCTGTCTCTGATCGCTCATGATCGTAACCCATCAGGTGGAGAAGGCCATGGGTTATCAGCCATGTGATCCGATCCTGCACAGACTGCCGGTATTGTGCGGCCTCCCGTCCGGCCGTGTCGATTGAGATGACGATATCGCCCAGTTCTTTGACCGGCAAGGCCGAAAGGGAGGGGTCCGCTCCGTCAAGAAAGGGGAATGACAGGACGTTGGTGGGGACGTCTTTGCCGCGATACCGGGAATTCATCGCGGTCATTTCCCCGTCATCGACCAGCAGGATGCTCAGACCGTAATCCGCTGCATGGCAGAGCGCCAGGAGCTGTTCGGCGCAGTTGATGATCTGCCGGGTGTTTACGGATATTGTTGATCCGATGGAGTGATCGGTGAGATAAACAGGCATGGCTAGGCGATGGAGGGGTGGTCTGGGTGACGATTCCGGGATCGGTTATTTGTTTTCATATGCCTGAATGATCTTCTGCACCAGAGGATGGCGGACGACGTCTTCCGCGGAAAAGGAACAGAACCGGATGCCTTCGATAGAGTGGAGAAGTTCTTTGGCTTCCAGGAGCCCTGATTGCTTGGGGGTGGGAAGATCAACCTGGGTGCTGTCGCCGGTAATAACCGCCAGCGAATCAAAGCCTATTCTGGTCAGAAACATCTTCATCTGTTCGCGCGTAGTATTCTGGGCTTCATCCAGAATAATAAAGGCGTTGCTCAGAGTGCGGCCGCGCATGAAGGCCAGCGGCGCAATCTCGATAGTCCCTTTCTCGATGAGTTCCTCGCTCTTTTCAGGGCCAAGCATGTCGTTGAGCGCGTCATGCAGAGGCCGCAGGTAAGGGTTGACCTTTTGGGCCAGGTCGCCGGGCAGAAATCCCAGTTTCTCGCCTGCCTCGACAGCCGGCCTGGTCAGGATGATCGACCGGACCTGGCCGCTGGTATAGGCGGATACGGCCATGGCCACGGCAAGGTAGGTCTTGCCCGTTCCCGCGGGGCCTATGCCGAAGACGATGTCGTTCTGGCGGATGGCGTCGATATACAGTTTCTGGTTCCTGGTTTTGGGCGAGATGACCCTGTTCTGGGTGGTGACATAGACCTTATCCAGAAAGATTTTGTCCAAGGCGGCATGCGGGGTCGATTCGAGTATCCGCAACCCAAACGCGAAGTCAGAGGAATAGATGGGATAACCCTTGACGATGAGATTGTAGAGTTGCTGGAGCAGGTCGGCGGCCAGAGTTACTTCATGCTCGCGGCCGGCAATGTTGATGGAGTTCCCCCGGACGTTGATTGTAACGCCTGAACTCTTTTCAACGATCTGCAGGTTTTTGTTTAAATCGCCGTAAAGCGCTCCTGCCAGCGCATTATCAGGGAAGTGGAGATCGCGGCTGAGTTGTTTGTGCATATTTAATCGTTTTTCTGAACCTTTTTCAATTCGTCATCGATGAGCTTCTGGATTGCAGGCAGGGTGCGGCTTCTGAGGGCCCTGCCATTGATGAAGATAGCCGGGGTTCCGGTAACCCCTGCTGTGTCAGCGTCTTGAAGATCCTGCTCAAGTTCTTGCCGGATTTTTGCAGAAGCTATATCCTTTTTGAACCGGGGAATATCAAGATTCAGCCGAGCGGCTATGCCATCAATGATCTGGTCATTCAGCTCCGGCGCGGCGAAAAGGGCGGTATAAAATTCCCAGAATTTACCCTGTTCCTTGGCGGCCAGGGCGGCCCCTGCGGCAATATCGGCATAGGGATGCGCGCTGAGCGGCATATTTTTAAAGACCAGTTTCACGGTGCCGGGGTTTTTCTTCAACACCTCGTCAAGAAACGGGACGGCTCGCTGGCAATAGGGACATTCAAAGTCCGAGAACTCCACAATGGTCACCGGGGCATTCTCTTTACCCCGAAAAGGAGAACCGACGATATTGATGGGTTGAATAAAGTCGATGGCCAGGGTCGTCAGGGTCTGTTTTTCGTTGTCGACGAGATAGAGACTCTCTCCGCGAGGAGAGATGTCCATGGCTACGACACCTTGCGGAACAGGGATGCTCCCTTCCAGCTTTCCTGCCGGGTCATAAACAAGAACCTGATGTTCTTTTGTTAAAACGAACACATGCTTCTGGTCAAGAGAGTAGGAGACCCCCAGCGGTGCCGCAGGGAGTTGCCATTGAGTCTGGGGTCTGCCAGTCAATCTTCACGGGGGGCTTTTCAGGGGATTCGGCGAAGGTCTGAACAGCTGAAAGGAAAAAGAGCGATGCAGCAATGGCAGTCTTTGTATGTTTGCGCAAAAAATACCTCATGAATCAGGATCATCCCTCGTGACGGATCGTTGATCAAAGCGTGAAAAGAGTCTTGGATAATAGCCATTGAGAAAAGATTTTGCAAGGAAGGAACAAAAAACCAATAATTTTCGTCTCAATACGCGCCAGGAAATGCAGATTACCGCCCGGGGAAATATCCGGTCAGTTGCGATGGGAAAAAAATTTGTGGTCATGCTGCAAATATGATGGTATTTATAACAGCTTTTTATGGCTTTATACGCACAGGGCGGACCTTGACGGCTGAAAAGATGTGATTTATAGATTGATACGTTGCTCTATCCGTTTTTTCCGTGGTTTTCAGGCAGTGCAGAGTATACGGATTGCCCTGAAACAGAAGTTTTCCCCTTCATGCGGGGATGCAAGACGAATTTTTTTGCAATGATAGGCTTGCGAGGGTGGCGAAACTGGTAGACGCACCAGACTTAGGATCTGGCACCTTGCGGTATGGGGGTTCGACTCCCCCCTCTCGCACCAGTTATTTGGCGCATAGGATGATTGGTCTGACCCGATAGACATTATGCACAATCGAATATTTTACTCTACCAATAAAAAGGATACAAACAGATGGAAGTAATCGTTGAAGAGATCAGTGCTCTGACAAAAAAGCTGACAATCACTTTGCCTGAAGGCGATGTCCAGAAGAAACTGAAGGAAGCATACGATAAACTGCAGAAGGAATCCAAAATGAAGGGTTTCCGGCGCGGAAAGGTGCCACGCTCAATTATCGTCAAATCATATAAGCCCCAGGTCGAGGGCGAGGTTGGCGAGAAACTTGTTCAGGATACATATTTTGACGCCATCGAAAAAGAGAAGATTGATCCTGTCGTTCATCCGGAAATCACCTCTCCTGAGTTTAATGAGGATGGTTCCTTTACCTATATTGCCCATGTAGACGTTAAGCCTGCCTTTGAACTCCAGGAGTATAAAGGTCTCGAAGTGGAGAGACCGAGCACATCGGTGGAGGAGGAAGAGATCCTCAAGGAACTCCAGGCCATGCAGAAAAATATGGCGGTCCTGCGTTCCGTTGATGACCGGCCTATACAGAAAGGTGATGTGCTTGTTATCGATTATCAGGGATTCCATAACGGTAATGCCGTTAAACAGGTCAAGAATGATAACTTTTCTCTGGAGGTCGGTTCCGGCAAGATGGGGCCTGAGTTTGAGGAAAAACTCGTTGGCATGAAAAAAGGCCAGGAGGCCTCCCATGAGGTCGATTTCCCCGAGAAGCACCCGAATCCCATTCTGGCAGGCAAAAAAGTCGATTTCCGTATCTCCATCAAGGATGTTCAGGAGCGAGTGCTGGCAGATCTCGATGATGAATTCGCCAAGGATGTCGGCAAGGAATTCAATACCCTTGATGAACTGAAAAATGCCATCCGGGATCGTATTCAGAAAAAGAAAAATGACTCCTCAGATGGGGAACTCATTGATAGGCTCATGCAGCAGTTATTGAAAAAGCACGATTTTGAGGTGCCGAAACGTCTGGTGAAATTTGAAGTTGAAGAGATGATCAAACAGACGGAGCAGCAGTTTGAGAAGTCGGGGCTGACCCTTGAGGCTGCCGGTATAAGCCGGCAGATGCTGGCTGAAAACAATGAACCTGCCGCATTGCAGCGCGTTCGTGGCGATTTTATTTTGAAAAAGATCGCGGAGATTGAAGATATCAAGGTCAATGACGAAGATATGGACCGTGGTTTTAAACGCATTGGCGATCAGTACAACATGCCGGTTGCAAAGGTGAAGGAGTTCTTTCAGCATCGCGATGACCTCCTCCCGTTCGTGAACGAGATGCTCAACGAAAAGGTCCTGCATTTTCTCCGTGATCAGGCAAAAATCGTTGAACCGACGGCAGCCCCCGTTGAAATTGTGAAGGAAGAGGACTGAAACGCGCAGGTTTGAGTGCACCTTCCGATAAAAATATACCTCACGATCTTCCTTTGCGTCGAATTTGCGGGAAGATCAAGGGTGTACATCACTTACGACTGCAGCGGGCTCAATGCTTCCTGCAGTCGAGTTATTTTAAGGAGTTCACATGAATCTTGTTCCGATGGTAGTAGAGCAGAGTCCCAGGGGAGAGCGGGCATACGATATTTATTCGCGCCTTTTGAAAGAGCGCATCATTTTTCTTGGCTCAGCCGTGGACGATGATGTGGCCAATGTGATTATCGCCCAGCTTCTTTTTCTTGAGGCTGAAGACGCTGACAAGGATATCACCTTTTATATTAATTCACCCGGCGGGGTCGTAACCGCAGGGCTTGCAATTTATGATACCATGCAATATGTCAAAAACGATATTGCCACGCTTTGCATGGGGCAGGCCGCATCCATGGGTGCACTTCTGCTCGCCGCAGGCGCCGCTGGAAAACGGTATGCGTTGCCGAACGCCCGGATTATGATCCATCAACCGACTGGGGGATTCCACGGGCAGGCCTCAGACGTTGATATCCATGCAAGAGAGATACTGCGCATGCGGGAGGATCTGAATCAGATCCTCGCCCTGCACACCAAACAGACAATGAAAAAAATCAAGGTCGACACGGAACGTGACAATTTTATGAGTGCCGCTGAGGCCATGAGATATGGTATAATAGATAAAGTGCTTCTCAAACGTGAAGAGTCAGTTGAGGAAAAAGAAAAATGAGTGACATCGAGAAAAAAGAACCGGATTGCAACTGTTCTTTTTGCGGCAAGAGTCAAGGCGAAGTTAAAAAATTGATTGCCGGGCCTGATGTATTCATCTGCGATGAATGTATCGAGCTGTGCAACGAGATAGTTCATGATGACCCGGGCGTTGCCGATGCGGCGCAGGAGGAGAAAGCGCCCAAGACGTCCTCGCTGAAGCCGATGGACATTAAAGCCCATCTTGATGAATACGTGATAGGCCAGGAGTATGCCAAAAAGGTCCTGTCCGTTGCCGTTCACAACCATTATAAGCGTATTGACGCTCCTGAAGACGATGGCGCGGTTGAACTGCAGAAATCCAATATCATCCTGATAGGGCCTACCGGCTCCGGCAAGACCCTGATCGCTCAGACACTCGCCCGAATTCTCAATGTCCCGTTTTCCATGGCCGATGCCACCACCTTGACTGAGGCCGGATATGTGGGAGATGACGTCGAAAATATTCTGGTCAGCCTCCTGCAGGCTGCAGATTACGATATTGAAAAGGCTGAACGCGGCATTATCTACATCGATGAGATCGATAAAATTGCCCGGAAATCCGATAGTCCGTCGTTAACCCGCGATGTGTCCGGCGAGGGCGTGCAGCAGGCTCTTCTGAAAATAATTGAGGGCACGGTGGCGTCCATCCCGCCGAAAGGCGGCAGGAAACACCCCCAGCAGGAACTGGTGAAAATCGACACGACCAACATCCTCTTTATCTGCGGTGGCGCTTTTGTCGGGCTTGAAAGCGTGGTGAAACGCCGATTTGGCACCAAATCCATCGGTTTTGGAGCCAAAGTGGTGGGAGACCGGAATATCAAGCTGGGAGAATTGCTGGCATCGGTTCAGCCTGAGGATCTTTTGAAATTCGGACTGATTCCCGAACTGGTGGGACGTCTCCCGGTGATTGCCACCATGGAGGAGCTTCTGGAAGAGGACCTGGTCCGAATTCTGCGGGAGCCCAAGAATGCGTTGACCAAGCAGTACCAGCGTTTATTTGAATTCGAGAACATCCAGCTGCGTTTTACGGAAGGCGCCCTGACTGCTATTGCCAAAAAGGCGCTGGAGAGAAAATCAGGTGCCCGTGGATTGCGGTCGGTCATGGAAAAAGCCATGCTCGATGTCATGTATGATCTGCCTTCCAAGACCGACGTGCAGGAGTGTGTTATCAGTGAACAGGTTATAACAAATGGAGATTACCCGGTTATTCTGTATTTGAACAGACCGGAAGAGAACGTGAAGAGTGCGTAAGCGGTGTTTACCTTTGGCGGGGAGTTATTGTAATGGAAAGTGAAAAGAGTACGACGAAATTGTATCCGCTGATGCCTTTGCGGGATATCGTAATTTTCCCCCATATGGTAGCGCCTCTTGTGGTGGGGAGGCGAAAATCGATTCAGGCACTGGAAGACGCTATGGAGAAGCGGACCGAGATCTTTCTGGTTACTCAGAAGGATTCGACCGTTGATGAGCCGAAAAAGAATCAGATCTATTCCACCGGTACTCTGGCCGTGGTGATGCAGTTGCTGCGGTTGCCCGATGGGACGATCAAGGCCTTGATCGAAGGAAAACGGCGGGGCAAGATCGTCTCTTACGTTCCCAATGATAATTTTCTGCAGGTTGAGGTCATGGAAGTTCCCGATGTGATGGATAATTCCGGGGAAGTCCTTGCCTACGAGAGAGAACTGCGGAAATTTTTTGACGAGTTTACCACCATCAATAAAAAAATTTCCAAAGAGGTGGTCAAATCCGTTAACAATATTGACGATCCGTCCAAACTTGTCGATATCATCTGCGCTCATCTGCCGTTGAAGGCCGAGGAAAAACAAAAGATTCTTGAAGGGGAATCGCTGGTAGCGCGGATAGAAGGAGTCCTCGAACTCATTTATCGGGAGATCGAGCTTGCCGAATTGGAGAAGACCATCAACGCCAAGGTGAAAATGCGGATGGGGAAGACCCAGCGGAATTATTATCTTGGCGAGAAAGTGCGCGAGATTCAGTCCGAGATGGGACACGGTGAGGATGGGCTTGATGAAATTGCCGAGTTGGAAAAGACCATCGAAAAGAAGAAAATGCCGGCACTGGCCAGGGATAAGGCGATTAAGGAGTTGAGAAAACTCAAAAATATGCCTCCCATGTCCGCTGAGACCACCGTCGTTCGCAACTATATCGACTGTATCGTCAGTCTGCCGTGGAAGAAGAAGAGCAAGGCTGAGATAGATATCAACAAGGCTGAAATAATCCTTGATGAAGATCATTATGGTCTCAGCAAGCCTAAAGAGCGGATCGTGGAATACCTGGCCGTGCAGGCTCAGGTGAAGAGGATTAAGGGGCCTATCCTCTGTCTGGTTGGCCCTCCGGGTGTCGGGAAGACCTCCATCTGCAAATCAATTGCCCGGGCTATGAACAGGGAGTTTGTCAGGCTTTCGCTGGGCGGTGTCCGGGATGAGGCCGAGATTCGCGGGCATCGCCGGACCTATATTGGCGCAATGCCCGGCAAGATTATTCAGGCCATGCAGAAAGCCAATGTTTCCAATCCGGTATTCTGTCTTGACGAGGTTGATAAAATGTCCATGGATTTCCGTGGAGATCCATCCTCGGCCCTGCTGGAAGTCCTGGACCCTGAGCAGAACATAGCCTTCAATGATCATTATCTGGACATTGATTACGATCTGTCCGAGGTCTTTTTTATAACCACCGCCAATAATCTCCACGGCATTCCCGTTCCCCTGCAGGACCGGATGGAGATTATCCAGATAAACGGCTACACGGAAGAAGAGAAACAGAAAATAGCCGAGGGATACCTGGTACCTAAACAGTTGGAAGCCAACGGTTTCAAACAGGGCGATATCTGTCTTACTGACGGCGCACTCATGGAGATGATACGGCGGTACACTCGGGAAGCAGGGGTCAGGAGCCTGGAGCGCAGTATTGCCTCGATCTGCCGGAAGGTTGCCCGCGACCGCCTGAAAAAAGAGCAGAAAGAGAAGAAATACCGGATCAGTGCCCAATCCGTGGTAAAATATCTCGGCACTCCGAAGTACAGGTACGGACTGGCGGAGGAAAACGACGCCATCGGCTTGACTACAGGGCTTGCCTGGACAGAGGTTGGCGGAGAGTTGCTGCAGATTGAGGCTACCCTCATGCCGGGTGGCGGAAAATTGATCATTACCGGCAAACTGGGCGATGTCATGCAGGAGTCCGCCCAGGCGGCGCTCAGCTATGTCCGTTCCAGGGCCTCGATGCTTGGCCTGGAGAGCGATTTTTATCAGAAGCTGGATATCCATATCCATGTGCCTGAGGGTGCCATCCCCAAGGACGGCCCTTCGGCGGGAATTACCATAGCGACGACCTTGGTTTCGGCCCTTCTCAAGGCGCCTGTGCGGCATAAACTGGCCATGACCGGGGAAATTACTTGCGTGGCCGTGTTCTCCCCATAGGTGGCCTGACAGAGAAACTTCTGGCAGCAAAAAGGGGGAATATAACCGATGTCCTTATTCCCAGGGAAAACGAACGGAACCTTCATGATGTCCCTGCCAATATTTTAAAGAGCCTGAATATTAATCTTGTCGAGCATATGGATGAAGTGCTTGAACACGCCATCATCGTCAAGGAAGGAGAGACCCTTTTTAAAGGCGGCGCAGGCGGGGCTGTCTTTGGCGAGAATACAGCGCTTGAGTTAGGGACCCGGCAATAATGCGGTTGCCGAGAGGCTGAGACGTGCGGCGGGCCGTGGCCTGAATTGAATGTCTCTGCATTGAGTGAGGATGAAGGTGAGCTTTCCTGGACGGAGCGGCTCACCTTTTTTTTATTGGGTGATGCCGCAGGAAAGTTCCTGCAGGGTGCCTGCGCGTGAATGGAGCCTTGTCTTGCCGTCCTGTTGTATTTTTTTTCTTGTAATCCTTCATCCATTTCACGATAAAACGCAGAGATGATTAAATTGTCTTGAGATTTATGACGTCCTATTCGGGAGGAAGGGAATGTCGCCAACAAGAGACGTCTATTATGTTTCAGGGAATACGGGGATACTGGCAAAAAATATGGGAAAAGCCCTGCTGTCCCAGTTTCCGGGAATCGATTTTGCCGAACAGTTCTTTCCTTTTATCCGCACCGTAGAAGAAGCCCGGTCGGTTCTGGATAAAATCCTTGAACAATCCGTAGGCAGCCGTCCCCTGGTCTTTTCAACCTTGTTTGACCAGGAATTGAACGATGTCTTCAATAACCCGGAGATCCATTTCCTGAATATCTGCGATGGATTTCTCTTTCGTCTCGAAGGCCTTCTCCATGAAAAGGCGCTTCGGGTTCCCGGATCGTCCAGACAGCATGACGATATGATGATGAGCAAACGGGTCAATGCGATCCATTTCAGTATCTCACACGACGATGGGACCAACCTGAAAGATTATAATGAGGCGGATCTTATTCTGGTCGGGGTGTCACGCACAGGAAAAACGCCCGTCTCCATCTATCTGGCAACCCAGATGGGCATAAAAACCGCCAATTATCCCCTGGTGGAAGAGGACCTGAACGGACTCTATCTGCCGCCGGAGGTTGTTAAAAACAGAGGACGTGTGGCAGCAATCTCCACCTCTGCGCGGATGTTGCATGCTTTCAGGGAAAGCAGATATAAGGGCAGCCGATATGCCCAGCTTGCGACCTGTATCCGGGAGTTGGATCAGGCAGGGAAGATCTGCCGGAAATACTCTCTCCCTGTGATTGTTTCCGACGGCAGATCCATTGAAGAGACCGCAACGCAGATCATTCAGGAACTTGATCTCAACGTTGCGACCAGATTCTGAGAGGATAACGCCTCGTACGATCCGTGGAGAGCACGATTCCCCTGACATTGTTCTGTCATTTTCTGATCGAGGATTAGGCTTGCCTCA
>TBL_comb47_HYPODRAFT_10006912_pt1 | contig 12101 bp, 9 predicted proteins | sample TroBogypolimnion_40_FD_10682 | JGI IMG/M metagenome (IMG submission 10682) | reverse complement strand
GAATCTAGAATTAATCCGGCCATGCATCAGCACGTTCTGCGGCGAAGTCGTAGCCGTCATAAAACCCATTCAAGCTAGCGATCCACTTGAGAAGATCAACCCGCTGCTTCGTGACCACCACCTGATTATCTTCAACCTTGAAAACCAGCTCGTCCCCCACCTTGAAACCCGCCTCTCGCATCACATCGACCGGAATCGTCACTTGATGCTTGGAACTTAGCCTTGATGAATTACCGCGACCTTTACGGGTGGCCTTAACTGTGGACACACCACCACCTAGATCCTTACCCTTTACTTCATCGCCCATAAGCAAAGGCTAACAGAAGGAGAAACTATTTAGCTGGAACCCACAAACGATCCCCCGCAGCCAAATCGGTCGACACAAGCTGATTGGCATCCACGATCTCTTGCTCCACGGCGGTCACTGAACCATTGCCAGCCACCATAGAAGCAAGGGACCAAAGGGTTTCACCGGGTGCAACAACCACCCGGACATAGCCCTGCGATGCCGGCGTTGACGGAACGCCTTTCTCGGATGCGTTACCAACGGCGCTAAAACCAGCGCCAATTACTATCAATAGCGATGCGACAGCCGCACCGCGTACAACAACCCGGCCTCTTGAAGTTAATTTGGTAGCCATGGGGGAAGCTCCTTCACTTTCTAACAATGTTCCAAATCGGGGAAGATAAGGAATTCGAACACCTGTTCTAAAAAGAACAATACATCCCCCCACCGACATAAGCAAGAATATTTCGAACAGATGTTCGACTTTTTCGCCCCTTTGCCCTACCCTTAATCCATGACAAAGAAAGACGTCGTTACCCCAGCAACTATCTCCGAACTGCCCGATGGCCCGGCCGATGACAATGGCCTCACCACCCGCCAGCAGTTGATCCTGGATGTCATCAAGAAAGCCATCCTGACCAACGGCTATCCCCCTTCCATGCGAGAGATCGGCCAAGCAGCTGGCCTCGCCTCCCCCGCTTCAGTCAAGTATCAGATCGAAGCCTTGGTCGATAAGGGCTTTATCCGCAAGGACGCCTCCAAGGGCCGTGCCTTTGAAATCACCGATCCCAACGATGCCGATTCCATCAAGCCTGAAAAGACCGTCAACGTCCCCCTAGTCGGTCGTATCGCCGCCGGTGGACCAATAACCGCCGAACAACATATCGAAGAGGTCTTCCCTCTCCCCGAGTCCCTCGTAGGCCAAGGCGAGCTCTTCCTCCTGAAAGTTGTAGGAGATTCCATGATTGACCTCGCTATCTGCGATGGCGACTTTGTCGTGATCCGTTCCCAAAAGAACGCCGAAAAGGGCGAGATCGTCGCCGCCATGATCGATGGCGAAGCCACCGTCAAAACTTTCTCCATGAAAGACGGCCACTACTGGCTGCTGCCCGCCAACGACAACTACGCCCCGATCCCTGCAGATGATGCAGAGATATTGGGCAAGGTGACTGCGGTGCTTAGGTCAGTGCGGTAATTTCTCGTTCAACAGCTTGACACGAATCATAACTTCACAATGAATGCGGGACTTTCAAATTTTCTTAGTTAACCTTGCGAAATGCCAGACGATCAACTAACTCGCGATCGACTATCAAGAGCTCTGACTGAAAAGCTGGAGAATACTGAATCGAAGATAAAAGAGTTCTCAATTTATTGGGGGAAGAAAAATAGCCAAGTTGCTGCCGCAATACTGAAGGAATTCGCAAATGATGGCGATGTCATCCTGGATCCATTTATTGGAAGCGGCTCAACTCTTTATGGTGCAGTAGAGAGTCAGATTAATCTAAAATTTATTGGAATTGATGTCAATGAGCTTCCCTTATCTCAAATAAATTTCAACATGCTCAAGATAAACACTCACGCAGTGAGCCTGGGAGGAGAATCTCTAAATCAATTGATTGAGAAATTTAAGAGTCATTACCAATACTTAGTCCATGGCGAGATTTATGAAATTTCCAAAACTATATTAAATATCGATAATCATAATTTGCTTCCCATCAAATTCTGGGTGAGAACTTCGGGCGAAAAAAGAACTTTCGCCGTAGAGCAAGGATCCAAGACATTCGAAGAGCTGAAAGAGCAGTATGTCCGACGACAACGTGATCGAAACTTCCCGAAAGATTTTGAGTTGCCACAAAACTCAAGGATTGCAGTAAAGGCGGGAATGAAAATTTCGGATCTTTACTCATCCATAAATTTTAAAGTGTTACTTGCAATGAGAGACAGCCTTGATAGCGATATCTATCTGCGAGGGCTGCTCTCTTCGGTACTACACCTGGTGAAATTCACGGATCTTGGCTCGCAAAGTCAATTCCCATATTGGTATCCAAAGACCAACGCCGTCGATAGAAATTTGCTAGATCTACTGACTGACAAACATAAGCAGATATTCAACTCGATTAAAAAACTAAATAAAGGTGCCAGTGCTCCAGAACTCCCAGTGAAAGTAAACTACCTTTTAAAAAATATTCCGATTCAGAATTATGTTGCACCTAGTGAATTCGGACTTGCAGATTTGGTAATTACCGATCCGCCTTATTTTGACCAGGTAGCTTATTCTGAATATTTAACAGTCTGGGAATTTTTTACAGGACTAAAAGTAGACCTTGAAAATGAAATTGTTGAATCAAATCGACTGGGTAGCGGAAAAACTCGCGAGGCATATATCAGAGATATGGAACTTGCATTTAGAACAATTCGAAGAAACGTCAAACCGTCTGCGCTAATGTTTATGTATTATAAGGACTCGAGACTATCCAACATCAATGATATTCTCTCAATTCTGAAGAAATCTGGATGGCGGTTCACCGGCCAGTGTCACGTGAGCAAGAATCAATTCTCCTACAAGCAAAACACCAGCAAAGATTCGACGGTTGCCGGCGATTGTCTTATGATTTTCTCGGCAGACGAGCCCTCATTTGATATTCCAACCATCAAAGGTTTCGATGGTAAACCTTCCGAAATAGTGATAAAAATTGTCAAAGAATATCTACATCAACACGGTGCATCAACTATCAGTAAAATATATGACGAGACCCTAGTCCATGAACTGTATAATTTGGGTTTGCTGGCTGAGTTTCCTGACCCAAAATCCTTATTCAGTCTACTTCAATCAAGCTTTGAATATAATAAAGAAACGAGAAAGATTCATGTCGGAAAATAGAAATCAACTAATTCTGGGAGATTGTCTAGAACAGCTTGCAAAAATTCCCTCCGGTAGCGTGGACCACTGCTTGACGGATCCACCATACAATATTTCCGGATACGACGGCAAGAAGAGTATCGGATGGTTGAAGACAAATTCGACCTGGAGTGACGAAAAGAATTTTTCTAAAATTGATCAATCTTGGGATTCTTTTTCAAATGATGAGTACGCGGAATTTAACTTGGCGTGGATACAAGAAGTTAAACGAATTGTGAAGCCCAATGGAAATATTTTGATTTTCGGAAGCTATCACAATATTTATTTAGTTGGTGAAATTTGTAGAAAACTTGACTTACGAATAGTGAATTCAATTATTTGGTACAAAAGAAATGCCTTTCCCAATATCACTCAGCGAATGCTGTGTGAAAGTACAGAGCAAATTATTTGGGCGGTTAATGGGTCCCAAAAAAAGGCAAAAAACTGGACGTTCAACTACCAATTATTGAAAACCATGACTGAAAATGGAAAACAGATGCGGAATATGTGGGATATCCCAATGACCCCTACTCGGGAAAGAAGCCACGGCAAACACCCCTCTCAAAAGCCGCTCGAGCTCGGGAAGCGCTTAATCCTTGGATTTAGTAACCCAGGCGATTTAATCATAGATCCGTTTGCGGGCAGCGGGACATTTCTTTGCTCAGCCAAAATGTACGGGAGGGCTTCAATCGGAATTGAACGAGATCCTAGCTACTTTGACATTTGTCAGAATCGATTGCATGCCACCGAAATCTTAAACTAATTTTGTGCCTCCCAGATCAATCAAAGCATTTTTCCCAAGGGTAATGGTTACACGACGCACTTCAGTCTTAGCAGCAGCTTTTGCTTTGAGGCGTCTCCTAAGCTCGGGTACGAGAAGCTTGGGGCTGATTGAAATTATGGAAATTACGTTGAATTCCTGTTTATCCACTGTGGCGCAAATGATTGATTCTGTTTCGTAATATTTTTCGAGGACGGTTTCCGAAATATCTTGAAAATTCCATGAGGTGCTAACACCTACTTTATATTCATACCAATTTCCATCTGCGTCCAGTGCATCATGTGCCCCTGCCCTTCCTCCCTGTTCGGAATTTACAAGATGGTTGAGCCTTGAAGCGACAACTAGCTCCCAGATTTTATTACTAGTTAATAGTCCTTCGACTCCAGATTGCTGTTCTAGTTCGGCAATGGTCTCAAATAGACTATGCAGTTGTTTGGAATAGGGACCAGGCGAAGTGTTTGGAAGGACTAAGGACTTTGAAACAGAAAGCCGTTGTTCTAATTGCGAAGCAGAAACGTTAATCATCTTTCTATGATTTTTGATGGCTTGAGTATGGTTGCCTAAGTAGATGCTCATTTCCGGACCTGAAACTGGGTAATACCAATCAAAAACTGGGGGGTAGAGAGTGTCGTCGACATGGGCGAATATAACTTCAACACCTTCGTTATTTAGTTTCTCTATAGTTGCATCAGAGTAGTCATTGAACGTCCAAGTATGATTCTTTGAAAGTTCCTTAAAATGCTTATATTCGAACTCCACAGGCCCAGCTTTTGCATCCCGCGAACCTGAATGCCCTGGAATCAAGCGATGACCTAAGGAATCAGCTATCAAGATTTCATATATTTTGCTGTTGCTAAATATGTCGTTTACGCCAAATTTTTGCAAGATATCTTCTTGGATTATTTTTAAGCGTTGAATTAATTCTCCATACGAACTCATGTGACATTAAAGCATCAATATGGGATGAATGAAAGAATCAAATATTCAATAACTTCTATCTTCTATCTTCTATCTACAATTCTGATGATTTAATCCATTTAACTTGGTTCTCTATTCTTAGAGGTATCTACTTTGATGGTGCATTTTACTCATGTCAGAGTGACGCTTCTGAATCAAGGTTATTCGAATCTAGAGGTTTCTCCAACGCCAAATTTCAGAATGGCGCCCTTCGGTTGGAATCGATTGTATGTCATACCTTAAGCCACCCAGGCGTGGGTGGCCGAGCATTCCCCGCCCGCGCTCGCAGGCGTGTTGACACATAAGATTTAGTCTTTTACGAGCATTTAACTTCAAAATCAATGGAGTGGAGACGTAATAGCAGTCACTGCAACTGACAATCTCAATAATTTTCGAGAAGCCGCAGCAATACTTCAAACTACTGGAATCAAGTCGCGGGAGAACCTTAAAACTTAGTGCGAATCATTCTTTTGGTATTTGAGCTCCACGCCCATAATTCTAAGCAAACGTTGGGGCCTTCTGCTTAATACCCTTGCGGCTGCCATCAAGGTCTTTGAGGGTACTGATTATAAAAGGAATTTCAGCCAAAAAAGTTGTGAAATCAAATGACATTTTCTTATCCTGAGTAAATGGAATTCTAAATTGAAACTCGATTGCCACTTTGTAGGGTTCTTACTCGTCGACCCGGACCTCGATGGGGAGCATTGACGGAAGATTTCTTTTGGCCCTGACAACCACTAACCGATCCCTTGCCCTGGTCATTCCCACGTAGAGCAGATCATTCTCATTGGCGTTGGCATGGATTCCATTGATTGCTAGAACAACTACAGATCTCTCAAGGCCTTTGAATCCTTGAACAGTTCCATAAAAAACGTCAGTCCCCGCCCAAAATTCACCCCAATATTCATCCTGATCCATTCGTCTTTCGGCGTGTACAGGGTGACGATACTTTGTAGTCAGTAGGGCTATCTCTCCCGGATTCCAAAATTCTTCCTCGGTTATCCGGACAATTGCGTCATCAGCAGCATCCAGAACCTCATCTTCTGATTCGACCTCTATGTACTCGACCTCAAAGCTATTGGGTCCAAGTGCTTTGACCCGCTCTTCGATCAAAGATTCAACGCTCTTGGCTATTTGCTGGCTGTTGCGAAGATTTTCTGAGAGGCGGATCGTGGCAAAACCTTGAATCGGCCAACCCTTTTCGCCATATACAGACTGCTCTGGATCTCCGAAGATGGCAATCTTTCCCTTCGAGGGGTCTTTTAACGTAGTGAAAATGACATTCCACCAAGTTTCATGGAAGTCCTGCGCCTCATCGACCACCCACGCGTCAAAGCGTTGATCTGCAGATAATCGAGATAGCGCCTCTTCAACTTTCTCCGGATCCTTGAGCCACTCGTCTGTAAAAGTACTTATATTGTCAGAGCCTTGCCCCAGCGTTTCTGCATACTGATGAAAATGGCCAACGAAGCCAATTTCATTTTCCAAACCGGCTTCCATGACCTTCTGCTTCATGTAGGTGGCCAGGCCACGGTTGAAATTTGTGATTCCTACCCGTAACCCTTGCTCAGCCCACAACTTGGCTTGCTGGAAGGCCAGCCAAGACTTTCCCGAGCCAGCTGGACCTCGCACGTAGATACGATCATTCTCTTGAATCATTTCCAGGACAGCGCGACGTTCGTGAGTCAACTGCTTCACTTGTAAGTAGCTGTTGGCAACATGACTTGCCGGATCGGTCTCAAGAATCGAGTGGCCTCGTACTACCTCAAAAGCTCTGTCGACCCAATCAGCAAACCGGGGAGCATTCTTACTGGAATGGAAGTTCATGACCATATCGATGTTCTTCTTAACATCTGCCAGATCCTGGCTGTCAATTATGCGTTCCCGGTCAATCCCCGGGATGGCTATGGTCCCGATGTGGCTATAGGGGAAACCTAACATCCACTCTGTTTTCACGTTGCCATAGGACCAACGGGGGCGGAGAAAGGCCTTGAAGGCGTAGAGGTTCTTCAGTACTTGATCATATGGATCTATCTTCCGAGCTTCGCGCCGGTCAGACTGCACAAAGTTCTGCCCGTTATAGGTGATGTGGCCACCCTTGATTTCAAAGATGATGACACCTAGATCTTGAATCAGTGCGACTACATCAATTTCGCAATCACCCTCTTTTGGATCCGTGAAGTGCACATTTGTGAGAATTGCGTCCCTGGGAGAAAGAAGGGCGAATAGGGCATCAAAAACAGCCTTTTCGGCTGGATTCTTGAATTGCGGTTCAGCTGGCCAGATCCGCGGGGGCATGGCCGACTAAATCTCAATCGCTTGTAGATTTAATTCAGAAAATCTCTCAGGATTACAGGTATAGAGAAGTATTTGCTGAGAATCTAAATCACCAATCATTTGGAGCATTTTTGAGAGGCGGACAGGATCAGTAAATCCAAATTCATCATCCAAAATCAGAGGTAAAGGTTCTAGGTTCGCAGTCAAGAGACAGAGAGTCAGCCTAACCAAGATTGCGATCTGCTCTTGAGCCCCAATAGAGAGGAAATCGATGGGCAGCGACATTCCTTTATGTGCCCTAGTTGTGATGTTGAACTTTCTATCAACTTCGATTCCGGAATCTGGTCCGAAGAATCGAGAAGCTAATTCGTTAAGCTTTTCTTGGAATACGACGGCGTACTCCGCCCCTGCCCTCAAACGGTGGGACTCAATAGTGTCGCGTAAGAGTTTGACGGCATCCGCTTCTAGTTTGAGTTTTGCATACTCATTGTTACTAGAAATGAGTTTGGATTCGATATCGATCAGATCTTCTAAGTAGCCATGTTCTGCGATCTCGTCCAAACGACCCTTTGTAGTGCTCTCTTCGATCACTGCCCCAATTAAATCAGCTTCACTAACCTCTGGCGCAGCGATGGCTTCCTGCCAGAATTCTCCGTAGGCATCTTTCCGCTTCTCGGCATCTATAAATTTTGCATTTATCTCATCGACTGAGTTCGAATCAAGAAAATCTTCCAAATCGGCCTTTACCCCCTGGTAAGCGTCATAAATGCGCTTCAAGGTTTTGGCTTCATCAAAAGTGTCAACCCCTAATGCGTGCAGCGCTTCTTGGTGGGCAGCAGATTCACTCTCCAATCTACTACCAGCACCTTCCCCTTGAAATTCGATCTTGATGAGATCTTGGATCTCGATAAGTAATCCAGGAGTTAACGGTTGATCTAAAGTGTCCCCTTCGTTCAATTGCTTAGTGGAACCGTTAATTTCTACTGAAAGCTTTCGCAACGCGCTGATCTTAATCTTTTGAAATGCCTGCAGAGCCATATAAGAAGCATGGGTCGATTCTGCAAGCTCGAAGTTCTCGATGTCTAGATTTACGGCAGCAGGATTTTTAGACTTTGCCTCGCTTACAGCTTGCATTTTTGTATTTAGATTTTGTTTGGCGGCGTTGGCTTGTTTCCAGATCTTGGTTGATAATTGGGCTTCCCTCATTTTGCCAAGGTACCCGCGGTCAATCTCCTGAGTAACTTTAGCCTCTTTGATTAACTCGGCTTTTTCCAATTCTTGTTTGATCCGCGATTGATTTGCCCGTGATTCGCTAAGAGTGCTTTGTATATCGGCCATTCGGGCACCCTTTGTGCCTACTTTCGTAGTTAATTTTACTCCTGATGCAGTCCAGAACTCTAAATACTCCTTGCCTACTGCATCAAGAATTGAAGTCTGATTATCTTCTGTGACTTCACCTGCCAGAGCAAGATCTATTGCTTGACCAAGAAAATCGCTATCCGCTAAGTCCCCGGTTGAGGAAAAAATTTCAATGCCTTGACCTTGAAGTGAGTTTAGAATCCTCCAAAGAGTTTCATCTTTGCTATCTCCGAGAATCAATTTGAGTTGAGCATCCGCTTTGTCGCCAGTATATGTCGCTCCCTTTGGAGACAACTGCTGCAACTCTGTGGATTCATCTTTCAACCAGCGCTTGCTCAACTTGAAACGAGCACCGTCAATAGAGAATTCCATCCCCATCATTGGGCCTCGGTCAAATTTAGCGCTCTTGAGGTTCCGAATAGTCTCGTTCTTCACAGTCGATGGAGAGTTGAAGAGAAAGAAAGGTATAGAAGCAAGGGTCGATTTTCCGGATTCATTTGGACCCGAAATCAGGTTTATGCCCGAATCTTGGAGGGAAACCTCTTTAAGGTCACCAATACCTTTGACGTATTCGGCCGATAGCGTGTGAATAATCATGTGGTTTTCACCAATCGACTAAGGATCGCCAGTGCCTTAATGGCCTCTTCCGATTCCTGTTCAGTAGCTCTACTAAGCAGCTCTTGATAGGCATCTTTTAGGTACCCGCTAAGACCTAAAGAATCGGATGTGTCAGCATCTTCGGTGTCAATCTGCGGTTCGTTGCTGTGCTCTGCAATAACGAAACCAGCTAGTAAATCGCCGTTCCATCGATCAAATAACTCAGTTCGCCTGATCTCCTGTTCCACGTCAAGATAAGAGTCCATGTAGATCTTTAGCGCCGTGGTCCGAGGTTTGCGCATGCTCTTAACAAGGGCTTCTAATTCGTCCAGGTCTGCCGAAGAATGAATGGAATAGAGCGATGACGGCTTGCCCAGGCGATCCAATTTCCATTTGGCGGTCTTCTGCTTTTTAACTATGGGAAGCGATCCCTTTTCAACTGTAACATCCAAGATCAGTCCAACCTCATTCTGATCTTCGTCATAGTCTGTTGGTTCTGGAGCTCCCGAGTAGAAAACCCGGCCCAATCCGCCGACGTCCATTGCGCTATGTCGATCCCCTAGTGCAACGTAGTCGATCAAACCGCCATCCAGCGCTTTCTTGATTTCCGCAAACCGGATGATGTCAGATTTACCAACATCCATGAATTCGTCGACGGCCCCATGTCCCACCACTATTCGCACGTCATGGTTCGGAGAGAGTTTCTTCAATTGCTCGCCGATCAGGTCAAAATCATGACTCTTGCCTTCAAATGGAGCGGCAACTATTTCAAGACCTGGCTTAACCTGCAAAACGCCTGGTTCCAAGACATGGACATTGCTCGGCTTCAAATCAAGAAAAGTTTTGGACTGGTAGATGCAGTCAGTTCCACGCCACTCGTGATTTCCTATCAATACATACACTGGGCAATCTATTTTTTCTACAGAGCGCATTGTCTTTTCGATAGTGGCTTGCCCAACTCGCGGATCATCAAATAAATCTCCCGCAACTACGACAAAATCGATCCTTCCATCTTGGTCAGCCACATAATCCGCTATCGTGTCGATAGCATCTAAACGGGCCTCTCTCATTGATATACGCGCGTCATCTTCTAAAAACAGGAATGGCATACCGATCTGCCAATCTGCGGTGTGGATAAAGCGTGTCATCTGACTCCTCGAAGAGAATTATTCAATAATCGAAACCTACCCAGGTGGTCGTTCCTCTGTCTATTGTCGCTTGCTTAGAATACTGTCCACAGGTGGACAGTATTGATGGTCAGGTAGTTCTATCCCCTCGCGATCTCATCGCTGAGTTGGAATGTTCCCACCGCTTTATTCTTGATTTGGCCGTTAGAAAATTTGGCCTGCCCAGACCGGCGCGAGTCCCTAATCCCGCCTTGACGCTACTGGAAGATCTTGGAAAGACTCATGAGGCCCAAATAATTGAAGAACTTGAGGCTATCGGACAAACGCTAACGATCGAGATGAAGGACTTCACCAAAGCATCTCTAGAAAGGGCCTCAAAAGAAACTCGGGAAGCTATGGAGGCAGGAATACCAACAATCATCCAGGGATGCCTCTACACGGGCGATTTCATTGGTTATGCCGATTTCTTGATTCTCGCCAAGGACCCACAGGGGAATGCGATCCGCGATGATCAGGACCGATTTATTTACAACCCAGTTGATGCAAAATCGGCTAGGTCAGAAAAGCGGGCAGCAGTATTGCAGGTGGCAACATATGCGCACATCATGCGGGAGATGGGGCTGGCTACTCCCCTGAGTGTGCACTTGTGGCTGGGCGGCGACAAGGAATGGTCCTGGCCTGCTATTGATTTGATGGATTTGGCCGAGGAGTTCATCACCCGCGTGAGAAGCAGAATTAAGGATGTTTCTACGATTCCAACTCCGACTTGGGAGGCACCCAGGGAATCTTGTATCCGATGCCGATGGAAGAGTCACTGCGAAGAGGGTCGGATTAAAGCCGATGACATATCCCTCACCCAAGGAATTCGCTCCACAACTCGACTTGCCCTCATCCAGGCAGGGATCACCACCATGCCACAACTATCTAGCGCCCAAAAAGAGGATCGGCCGCGGTCTCCAAAAGAAGTATCTGAGGAAACTTTTAACACACTGGTGGCCCAGGCCAATATTCAAGTACGTGGCCGCAAAACACCAGACCAAATCATTAACGAGCCAAAGGAGCCACTTGCGCTGGGATTGTTACCAGAGGCCTCCAAGGGTGACATTTGGTTTGACATGGAAGGCGATCCATTTGGAGAAAATGGCGAAGGCCTTGAATACATGTTCGGATGGACTTTCTTGAGTGTCGAGGGTAAGCCCGACTTTAAGACCTTTGATGCAATTGATCGAGCAACTGAAAAAATTGCATTTTCGAATTTTATCGAGATGGTCATGAAGCGTAGGGACCAGTACCCGGATCTTCACATCTATCACTATGCAGCATACGAACCTTCTCGGATGAGAATCTTGTCCCAGCGGCATGGGATTCTTGAACGTGAGGTTGATCAATTGCTTCGGACCGGAACTTTCATCGACCTATATTCCATTGTGAGAAAGGCCATGCGCTTCTCATCGGATTCGATGTCGATCAAAGACGTAGAGCAGATATATCGCGGAAAGCGAATTAAAGATGAAGGCGTCACTACGGCTGTGGACAGTGTCCTGCAATTCGAAGCGGCATGCCTGGCTCTGAAACTAGGGAAGAAGGAAGAGTTTGAGCGAATCCTCTCCGAAATTCGTAGTTACAACAAAGTAGATTGCGATAGCACCCAACAATTGGATTTATGGCTGCGCCAACAAGCGCAAGAGCTTGGTATTACTCTTTCGGAAATCCGTCAACAGGCAGAAGAAGTATTTGGGGAAACTGCAGAGGTACTCGACCCGATTGCACTCCAACTCTTGGATGGCATTGAATCCAATTCAGATGAACGGTCAGTAG
>TBL_comb47_HYPODRAFT_10006909_pt1 | contig 12105 bp, 5 predicted proteins | sample TroBogypolimnion_40_FD_10682 | JGI IMG/M metagenome (IMG submission 10682) | reverse complement strand
CGAGACTGGGTGTGCCCAAATATTTTATGGGAAACGAATCGCTGCATGGCGTAGTGCGTCCCGGAAAATTCACCGTATTTCCCCAGGCTATCGGGTTAGCAGCTACCTGGAATACCGATCTGATGGTTAAGATCACCACTGCCATCTCCGACGAAGCACGCGGCAGATGGAACGAGCTGGCACAAGGGAAACTGCAAAAGGAACATTACAGCGATTTGCTGGTTTTCTGGTCGCCCGATATCAACCTTGCCCGTGATCCGCGCTGGGGAAGGACCCAGGAAACCTATGGGGAAGACCCCTTTCTCTCTGCCAGGCTTGCAGTGGCTTTTGTAAAGGGTTTACAGGGCAATGATCCTAAATATCTGAAAGTTGTAGCCACACCAAAACATTATACCGCGAATAACGAGGAACACAACCGCTTTGAGTGCAATGCGAAATTCTCTGAAAAATCATTACGCGAATATTACCTGGTTCCGTTTGAATATGCGGTTAAAGAGGGGAAGGCTCAGTCAATCATGAGTGCTTACAATGCCATAAACGGAATTCCCTGTACGGCCAGTAAAAAATTACTTACAGACATCCTGCGCAAGGAATGGGGCTTTAACGGCTTCGTAGTTTCCGATTGCGGAGCACCGGGGTTCCTGGTCACAGACCATAAATATCTAAAATCATTTGATCAATCTGCCGTAGCCTGTATGAATGCCGGTCTGGATCTTGAATGTTCAGGTTTTTGTGGTCCTGACTGTTTTGTGTATAAAAACTCACTGAAACCCGATTTTGACAAAGGGTTAGTAACGCAATCCCAAATTGACACTGCGGCTTATCGCGTCCTCCGGGCACGATTTAAAATGGGTGTTTTCGACCGTGACCTCTCGACGAATCCCTATAACAAGATTCCTGGTTCAGTGGTTGGTTGCAAAAAACATCTTGAACTCACCCGGGAAGCTGCCAGACAGTCGATTGTCCTGTTGAAGAACAAAAACAGTATGCTCCCATTGGATATGACTAAGATTAAATCTATAGCCCTGTTCGGACCAAATTCTGCGAATTGTGTCTTTGGCGGTTATAGTGCTGATCTGTCAGCTAATGAGCCGGTCTCTGTTTTGCAGGCCCTGAAAAACAAACTCGGCGATCATGTGAAAATTAATTATGTGGCGTGGGATGATAAAAATGATATTGAGCTTCCCATTATCTCCAGAGAGTATTTTCATCCTGAGAATAGCAATGTCAAAGGGCTGACCGCAGAATATTTTAATAATAAGAATCTGAAAGGAACCCCAAAAACAAGGATTGATGAATGTATAAACTTCAATCCAAAACAACAGGCGCCTGATCCGTTGACCCCTTTCGGCGAGAAATCGATGCGCTGGACCGGTGTGCTTACTCCAAAAGTTTCTGGAAAATATACGCTGGCTGTAAATTCAGATGATGGTGTCAGGCTCTATCTGGATGATAAACTGTTGATTGATAAATGGGTGGTCAGATATGACACCAGGGATACCATCAATATAGATCTGACGGGTGGTCAGTCCTACAAATTCAAACTGGAATATTTTGACAATACAGGTGAGGCAATTGCCCAATTAAGGTGGAAAATTCCAGGAACCAAACTGGAAGATTATTACAAGGAAGAAGAGGAGATTGCTGCCAAATCTGATTATGTGATTGCCGTTTTAGGTTTAAATACCTCTATTGAAAATGAGGGTCAGGATAAGAAGGATTTAAATCTCCCAAAGAGTCAGGAGGAGATGATCCGCATGCTGTATAAAGCGAATCCCAATACCATTGTGGTACTTGAATCGGGTAGCCCGATGGCAGTAACCTGGATAAACGACAATGTTCCTGCTGTATTGAATGCCTGGTATGCCGGTGAACAGGGGGGAAATGCCATAACTGATGTTTTGTTTGGTAATTACAATCCTGCAGGCCGTTTGCCAATAACTTATTATAAATCCACCAACGACCTTTTGCCTTTTGATGATTATGAAATCATGAAAGGGCGCACCTATATGTATTCCACAAAAACACCGTTGTATCCGTTCGGCTACGGACTGAGCTACTCCAGCTTTGAATATTCAGGGCTGAAACTCAGTAAACCTTCCATCACGAATTCCGGCTCTTTATCCGTTTCTGTAAATGTGAAAAACACCGGGAAGTATGATGGCGACGAGGTCGTCCAGTTATATATCAGGAATAACGCTTCTAAACAGGGTTTGCCGATCAGGGCGCTTCGCGGATTTAAGCGGATTAACTTGAAAAAGGGTGAATCAAAGACGGTTCAAATCCCTCTAAAATCGGAAGATCTGAGATATTTTGATGAGGCGAAAAACAGCTTTGTCGTAGATGCCGGAACTTATGAGGTACAAATCGGTGCATCCAGTGAGGATATCCGGTTAAAAACGCTATTGACCGTAAAATAATTCATGAGTCATAAAATTCAATTAGTACTCCTTGCTTTTTTTTGTGCTTTTATTGGAAAGGCGCAAACTGGTAATCAGATTACCTCGAATGGATCGACGAATGAAAACCGGATACTTACCCCGGCTGAGAAACCGACTCCACGGATCACTGGGGCCAGGATTTTCGGAGTTCGTCCGAATCATCCATTCCTGTTTAAAGTAACTGCAACCGGTGTCCGACCAATGACATTCTCAGCAGACAATCTGCCTGATGGCCTGAGTCTGGATGTTTCAACAGGACAAATTACAGGAGTATTGAAATGCAAAGGGGAGTACATTGTTACCCTGCATGCAAAAAATGGCGCCGGTTTAGCCTCGCGAAAGCTCCGAATTGTCGCCGGTGATCAAATTGCACTGACACCTCCCTTGGGATGGAACAGCTGGAACTGTTTCTCAACAGCTGTTTCGGATGCAAATGTGCGTTCAGCGGCTGCTGCCATGGTGAGTTCCGGATTGATCAATCACGGCTGGAACTATATCAATATTGATGATTGCTGGCAAGGTAACCGCAATAGTCAGGGGGTCATTCAAGGGAATCAGAATTTCCCCGATATGAAGGCCCTAAGCGATTATGTGCACGGGTTAGGATTGAAATTTGGAATCTACTCTGTCCCGGGACCAGTGACCTGTGCAGGATTTGAAGGAAGTTATCAGCATGAAGATCAGGATGTGAAACGCTATGCAGAGTGGAATGTGGATTATGTGAAATATGATTATTGTTCCTATGGCATGGTGTCAAGAATCCCCTCTGCAGAGGCTATTCTGTCTGAATTGCCCAAGGATTCGCCCGATGCCAAATTAGTCAGGAGACTGAGTGCTGAGGCAGTAGGCAAAGAATATAAAAAGGATTACGGAGAGCTCAACGAAATCGATAAACAGTTCGCCCGGATTTATATGAAATTCGGTGAGGAAAAGAGACGTAAGATTGATCAGTTAATTTATCAGGATCCTTTTAGACGTTTTAGGGAATCTCTCGACAGGGTTGATCGCGATATGGTCTACAGTATTTCGATCCAGACAGCAGCCAGGATCTGGGAATGGGGTATGCAGGTTGGATGTAACTGCTGGAGAACCAACAGCGATATTCGGGAGGAGTGGAACAGCCTGGTGGAAAATGGTTTCGGAGAGGCCGGATTTGAAAAATATGCGAGTCCAGGATCCTGGAATGATCCCGATATGCTGGAAATTGGGCATGTCCCATCAAAGCTGACTCCAGACGAACAATATACCCACATGAGTCTTTGGTCGCTGCTCGCAGCTCCTTTACTCATTGGATGTGATATGACCAGAATGGATCATTTTACCATTGGGTTACTTTCGAATGATGAGGTGATTGATATCGATCAGGATCCACTTGGAAAACAGGCCTCCCGGATCTCAAAAAACGGAGACATTGAAGTGTGGATGCGCGAATTGGAGGATGGTTCAAGAGCTGTCGGATTGTTTAATCTTGGAACCTCCGAAAACAAGATTACCGTCTTGTGGAAAAGTCTCGGTATTGTTGATCATCAAATGGTGAGAGATGTCTGGCGTCAGAAAAATATAGGGATGTTCAAGGATCATTATGAAACAATGGTCCCTTCCCACGGTGTCAGACTAATCCGGATTGGTTTATGATTCAATTAACCCCTGTCGTACCTGTAAGGATTGTTTAATCTAAAATATAATCGTAATCTATTAATTATAAGTATATTAAAATAATAACTAATTAAATTATCAACCATGAAATGTGTTCTTTCTTTAGCTTTGATCATTTGGGGGTTAGCACTGGCTGCACAAAACAATCTTCCACCTAAATCCTATGGAGTTGTGCCAAGTGAGCGTCAGTTAAAATGGCAGGAAATGGAACGATATTGCTTCCTCCATTTTACCGTGAATACGTTTACCGACCTCGAATGGGGGTTGGGAGGCGAAAAAGAGAGCATTTTTAATCCGACTAATTTCAATGCCGATCAGATCGCTTCCACGATTGCCAAACATGGTTTTAAAGGTGCTATCCTGACCTGTAAACATCACGATGGTTTCTGTCTGTGGCCTTCAAAATATACGGAACATTCGGTAAAAAACAGCATCTGGAAAAATGGTAAAGGTGATGTGGTCAAAGAAATTTCAGCGGCTTGTAAGCGGCACGGGATCAAGTTTGGCGTTTATCTTTCTCCCTGGGATCGGAACAGCGCTTTGTACGGGAAACCGGAATACATTACCTATTATCGGAACCAGCTTCGTGAATTACTTACCAATTATGGCGATGCACGGGATCAAGTTTGGCGTTTATCTTTCTCCCTGGGATCGGAACAGCGCTTTGTACGGGAAACCGGAATACATTACCTATTATCGGAACCAGCTTCGTGAATTACTTACCAATTATGGCGAAATCTCGGAAGTGTGGCTCGATGGAGCCAATGGCGGGAATGGATATTATGGAGGTGCAAATGAAAAACGGGAGATTGAGCGCAACTCCTATTACGATTGGAAAAATACCTGGAAAATAATTCGTGAATTGCAACCCAACGCTGCTATTTTCAGTGACATTGGCCCTGATATCAGGTGGTGCGGGAACGAAAGTGGATTTGTGCGTGATTCCTGTTGGGCTACGTACACCGCTCATGGCTTAAACAACGATACTCCAACCATTGGGTATACGATGCAACATGAAGGTGAAACAGGCACCCTCAACGGAGAAGCATGGATACCTGCGGAAGTGGATGTTTCGATTCGTCCCGGGTGGTTTTATCATCCCAAGGAGGATAACCAGGTGAGAGATTTAAATAGTTTGAAAGAAATCTACTTTAAGTCGGTGGGCAGCGGAGCTTGCTGGAACCTGAATTTACCTCCTGACCGGACCGGGCAGATTAATCCGAACGACGTTAAGGCACTCGACCAGCTTCAAGAATACCTGACTAAATCATTTGCGAAAAACCTGCTTCTGGGAGCCTCGGTTACTGCCTCTGAAACACGCGGAAAATCGGGTCAGTTTGCTGCTTCCAGGGTCCTGGACAATGACAAAAATTCCTACTGGACCGTGAATGATAATACCAAATCCGCCTCGCTTACTTTTCAGATGAAATCACCGGCCGAATTTAACTGTATGGAGATTAAAGAGCTGATCCGGTTAGGGCAACGTATACAGTCTTTTAAAATTGAAGTTGAAAAAAGCGGAAAGTGGGAGCAGGTCTATAAAGGGAGTACAATTGGCCACAAAAAACTTGCAAAATTTGAAAATACCAATGCCAGTAAACTGCGTATCACATTTAAAAATGCATTGGCCTGCCCTATAATTGAATCAGTTAAACTTTATAAAATACTGTAAACCCCCGTTCTCATGAATAGGGATATTAAATCGTAAACGAACTGTTCCCAATTTGATCGTTAATGAAGATTACTTATTGAGCTCAATTAATAAACAAACCATGAAATAGCCATGGGTGAAAAATCGAAAACTGAAATGAAAATGTCACCAGGGCTATTCCATCTGACCTTTAAAAAATAAATTATTTACAGATGAAAAATTGTTTTTATTTAGTCTTTTTGCTGATTGGACTGACCTTATCAGCCCAAAACAATCTGGCTCCAAAACCTTACGGAGTCGTACCTTCCGAACGTCAGTTACAATGGCATGAATTGGAGCGTTACTGCTTCCTCCATTTTACCGTAAACACGTTTACTGATCTTGAATGGGGGCTTGGCGGTGAAAAGGAGAGCGTTTTCAATCCGACCAATTTTGATGCAGACCAGATTGTTTCTACGATTGCCAGGAATGGGTTTAAAGGCGCTGTCCTGACTTGCAAACACCATGATGGATTTTGTTTATGGCCATCAAAATTCACAGAACACTCCGTAAAAAACAGTTCCTGGCAAAATGGGAAGGGAGATGTTGTAAAAGCAATTTCCGAAGCCTGTAAACGTCACGGAATTAAGTTCGGGATTTATCTCTCCCCCTGGGACCGAAACAGTGCGTTATACGGAAAACCGGAATACATTACCTATTATCGGAACCAACTCAGGGAATTGCTCACCAATTATGGAGAAATATTCGAAGTCTGGCTCGATGGGGCTAACGGTGGGGACGGTTATTATGGCGGTGCCAAAGAGAAACGCGAAGTTAACCGGGTTACTTATTACGATTGGCCAAACACCTGGAAGATCATTCGCGAACTGCAACCCAAAGCATCTATATTCAGTGACATTGGTCCCGATATCAGATGGTGCGGAAACGAAAGCGGTTATGTTCAGGACTCCTGCTGGGCAGCATACACTGCTCACGGACCTCATGGTGAAAAACCAGGGATAGGAAATACCCTGGGTCAGGAAGGGGAAACGGGTACCCTCAATGGTGAAGCCTGGATACCTGCGGAGGCTGATGTTTCCATACGTCCGGGATGGTTTTATCATCCCAATGAAGATTCTCAGGTAAGAGATTTAAATAGCCTGAAGGAGATCTATTTTAAATCGGTTGGGAATGGAGCCAGCTGGATACTAAACCTCCCTCCTGACCGTACAGGGCAGATTAACCCCAACGACGTTAAAGCCCTGGATAAATTACAGGATTATCTGGACCAATCGTTTAAGAATAACCTGCTGCAGGGAGCAAAAGCCAGTGCATCAGAAACACGTGGAAATTCCCGTCAGTTTGCACCATCCAAAGTTTTGGATAATGACAAAAATTCCTACTGGACGGTCAATGATAACACGACTACGGCATCCCTAACCTTTCAACTGGAGGCTCCTGTACCGTTTAACTGTATGGAAATCAAAGAGGTTATTCGTCTTGGACAACGCGTTTGTTCATTTACCATTGAAATTGAAAAGGGGGGGAAATGGGAGCAGGTATTTAAAGGAAGCACTATTGGACATAAGAAGCTTGCTAAGTTTAACGATGTAACTGCCAGTAAGGTGCGGGTGAATTTTGAAAATTCATTAGCCGCTCCACTGATCGAATCAGTTAAACTTTATAAAGTATTGTAATTTAAAAGTTTAAAAATTTGCTTTTCTAAATATTAAAAAATTCACTAACCGTTGAATGAAAATAATGGTGCAATCCCAACGATCAAAATCTCAAAACCTGATCAAAAATTTGAATGTGTTTCAGGTCAGAAATCAAACGATCCTTTCAAAAGAAAGAGTGATATCAGTAGATGCACTTCGTGGTTTTGACATGTTCTGGATTATGGGGGGAGAAAATATCTTTCAGGGTCTTGACAATGTCTTCCATAATAAAATTTCGGCATTTATTAAATTTCATATGGATCATGAAACATGGCAGGGATTTCGGTTCTACGACATCATTATGCCACTGTTTCTGTTTCTTGTTGGAGTTTCTTTGGTTTATTCCCTCCGGAAAAGAATCAGTTCAGGGTCGACGGATCAATCCATCTGGATTCATGTCATTCGAAGATTCATCCTGCTCTGGATACTTGGGATGATTGTGCAGGGTAATCTTTTAAGTTACCACATCAGTGAATTTCAAGCGTATTCAAATACGCTGCAAGCCATTGCCAGCGGGTACCTTATTGCTACCCTGATTATCCTGTATCTGCCGGTCATTTATCAAATCGCTGCTACAGTTGGATTGATGCTGGGCTATTGGGCNATTGTGGCNCTGATTCCGATTGATGGTACTACGGCAAACGCCTATTCCATGACAGCCAATGTTCCCACGATTGTCGACCATATGATCTTAGGACGGTTCCATGATGGATTAAACTATACCTGGATTATCTCCAGCCTTAATTTTGGGGCAACTACCATGCTTGGCGTTTTTTGCGGATATATGATGCAATCACACCTTGATAAGATCAATAAATTCAGAAACTATGTCCTGTTTGGAGGTTCACTCATCACCTTAGGTCTTATCTGGAATATCTGGCATCCCATTATTAAGCGGATGTGGACCAGTTCCTTTGTTTTATTCTCCGGTGGAATTTGTGTCTTGCTGCTGGCTTCCTTTTTCCTGGTTATCGATGTTTGGAATGTCCGTAAATGCACAAAATGGATGATTATACTGGGCTCGAATGCGATATTTGGATATGTGGCCTGGCATCTTTTTGCCCCCGATTTTATGGCAGTGGGAAGAGTATTTTACAATGGCCTAATTCCGATTATTGGTGATTGGGAGCAAACAGTGGCTCATGTCGGTGCATTCCTGGTACTTTACCTGCTCATGTGGTATATGTACAAAAACAAAACTTTTATTAAGATATGATAAATATTAAGTCATTTATATTCAAACTAATGGATCGAATAAACCTATTCTGCTTCATGGTGTTGCTTTTTTGTGTTTCGCTGGCACATGCCGGGGAAAAAGGGACTCCGCCTGGCGATCCGGGCCCTCTGAGGCAAACAGCCATCTATATTTCGCCGGAGGGGAATGACCGCTGGGACGGTTCCATCAATCACCCGCTGCGGAATATTCCGGCTGCCCAGGCAAAAATCCGTTTGTTAATGAAAAAAGGGACACAGGATATTATTGTTTTCCTAAGAGGCGGTGATTATCCAATCAGCAAAACCTTGGTTTTCGGCCCCGAAGATTCTGGGAAAGAGGGTCACCCTATAATTTGGAAGGCATTTCAGGGTGAACAACCCGTATTAAATGGTGGCACTGCCGTTATAGACTGGCAAAAAGGGGAGAATGGCATCTGGCAGGCAAAGCTCGACCGGAATGAGAAACTTCGTCAGCTTTATGTCAATGACAAGCCCGCAACCTTATCCAGGTACAAAAAAACAGTAAAGGGACTCGGTGGATATGGAAGATTTGAAATAAAAGGTGATGAGCCATGGGCAAATCATTCGGGAGCAGAAATTGACGGTGTCCGCGTAAACAGTTCAGAAATGCCCGTTGTTTCGCATCCTGATGATCTTGAAATTCTAAGTCAAACCACATGGACCACTAGTCGTTTATGCATCAGGGAGATCCTGCCCAAAGGCGATCAGCAGGTGCTTCTTCTGGCCCAGCCATTTGCCGCCATTTCACAATCGATGGGTTCTGGAACTGCATTTAGTTTAAAGACAGATTACACTTTATTTAATGCGAAGGAATTCCTTACAGAACCAGGGGAATTCTATTTTGACCGGTATTCCGGAATACTCTACTACAAACCCAGGGAGGGCGAAGATCTGGTTAGCGCTAAAATTGTTGTACCTCAGATTGAGTCATTCATTCAGATCAATGGGAAAGATTTGAAGACCCATGTTTCAAACATCGGGTTTGAGGGATTGACTTTTGTAAATACTGCCTGGAAAATGATGAAGGCCGGAGAGAGTTATGGAGCAGTCGGCAGTCAATCAAATTGCCTTACCGTTAAATACGGGGAGAAAAACTGGCACGATGATTTGTACCAGGCAACTGCTCTTCCGGTAGCAGCGGTAGAGGTCAACTCAGCCGATCATATTGTTTTTGAGGGGAATATCTTTAAACTCAACGGATCGATGAGCGTAAATTTTGAAAATGATGTGGTTTCAAGCCGGAACGAAGGAAATGTCTTTCAATATATTGGCGGAGTTGCGATTAATGTGGGCAATCCCCAACACGTTTATATCGGCAAACAGAATGGAGACAATGAAGGTTTTGGTCCCTATCATATCGACAACAGCCGGGATAAATACCCGGATGATGTTGAAGGATTATGTACTGATATTCTGATTTCAAATAACCTGATCCGCAATACCGGCATAGAACATCAACCCAGTGTGGTATTGATGGTTTACTTTGGTCATGGGATAAATATTACCCACAATGACATTGAATTTGCACCCTATACGGGAATCAATCTGGGTTGGGGCTGGGAAGAGTGGAACGGCACCATCAGGCGCTCCAAAGGAAAACCCTCCCTTTCATTGCGCAATAATTCGGTCACCTTTAACAAGGTAGGGCATGTTTTACAAACCTTGCACGACGGAGGGGGAATTTACCTGCTTGGGAGACAATCTGAAATCACTAAAGATGTTTCAAAACAACAGTTTACCCCGGTGTGTAATAACTATCTCTATGATTTTGGTGGAGTTACCCGTGCCGGAATCCATCCCGACAATGGGGCTGAGTATTTTCTCTTCCAAAATAATGTGTTTAACCATCTTCCCTGGTCCCTAATCAAGGTGAGTGATTATGGACTGAAAGGGCATTGCCGGGTTGAAAATAATTATGCAAATACCGCTTTGTACTTTACCGAAGGGAATAACATGTACGCGCCATACACCGTAATTAAAGACAATGTGGATGTCGAAAATGATGAATGGCCCAAAGAGGCTAAAAAAGTGATGGAAGAGTCCGGTCTGGAACCAAAATACCGCGATCTTTTCACCAAAATTGTAACTAAACTATAAAAGCTTACCTAAATGGAAAAACTGATCTGTATTTTGTGTTTTATCCTTATTGCCAGTTTGACAAGGGACGTAAAGACCAATATTGGCAATAATAACGTCACAATAAAATCAGGCCTTACAGAAAAGGAGATTATCCGTCTGGCGGCGAACGTGGCACCCTCCGAGCGGCAGTACCAATGGCAGCAACTTGAGTTTACAGCCTTTTTCCATTTTGGAATGAATACGTTTACCGACAGGGAATGGGGCAAAGGGGATGAAGACCCCAAATTATTCAACCCGACGGCGCTTGATGCACGTCAGTGGGTCAAAACCTGCAAAGATGCCGGTGTCAGGCAGGTGATTATCACCGCAAAACATCACGATGGATTTTGTCTCTGGCCCAGCAAATATACGGAACACTCGGTAAAAAACAGCTTATGGAAGGGTGGCAAGGGCGATGTGGTCAGGGAAGTTTCGGATGCCTGCCGCGAGATGAACATGGGATTTGGGATCTATTTGTCCCCATGGGATCGCAACTCCCCGTTTTACGGAGACTCCCCTAAATATAATGCGTATTTCATGAACCAGCTCACAGAGCTACTCACTGAATATGGTAAGGTAGATGAAGTTTGGTTCGACGGCGCTTGCGGGGAAGGTCCGAACGGGAAAAAGCAGATTTACGACGTTGATGCTTTTTACAGCCTGATTCGAAAGTTACAACCCGGAGCTGTGATTGCCATAGCCGGACCCGATGTCCGCTGGATCGGTAGTGAAAGTGGTTACGGACGGGAAACCGAATGGAGTGTTCTCCCCGTCGAAGCACAAAATCCCGATGAAATTGCTGCCCACTCGCAAAAAGATGTCAATAAGGTGCCAAATCTGGATTGGGGAAAACAGCTCCTGGGGGTTCGTTCCGTAATTACAGCGGCTAAAGCGCTCGTGTGGTTTCCTGCTGAGGCCGATGTTTCCATCCGTCCGGGGTGGTTTTATCACACAAATAATGACTCTCTGGTCAAAACTCCAGAAAGACTGGTCGATATTTACTTCAGTTCAATTGGCAAAAACAGTGGTTTATTGCTGAATATCCCTCCCGATAAAAGGGGATTGATCCATGAAAATGATGTGAAATCATTAAGTGAAATGAGATCAATTCTGGAGAAAACATTTGCCACCAATTATGCAACGGGTGCAACTTTAAGTTCTGACGGAATCAATGTGAACTCAATTCTGGATAACGACAAACGATCATTCTGGACAACTAAAGGAGACAAAGAAAACGGATATATACTTATTTCACTTCCGAAAGCCCAACGAATCGATGTTTTAAGTTTACAGGAAAACATCCGGA
>TBL_comb47_HYPODRAFT_10006908_pt1 | contig 12107 bp, 12 predicted proteins | sample TroBogypolimnion_40_FD_10682 | JGI IMG/M metagenome (IMG submission 10682) | reverse complement strand
TGCTCCAGCATACTCCACGCACTGCTATGGGGGATCCGTTATCGACAGTAACACTGCCACCTCCGTTGGCAGTAGAGGAAGTAACGCCGGATAAACTGGCGGTAGTCACAACCGGAGCCAGCGGAAGTGTATTAAATATCAATTGACTACTATAAACTATTCCTACACTGCTGGTAGCATATGCTCTCACATAATAGGTGGTTGCAGGATTTAATCCTGACAGAGTGCTCGAAAAGTTCCCAATTCCATTCCCATCACTGGTTTTAAAGGCTGAAATAGTAGGTTCAGGGGTTAAACTATAGCAAATGCCATAGGCCGTAACTTTAGCACCTCCGCTGGCAGTAACGGCTCCGCCGCTTATGGCAGAAGAGGAGGAAATATTAGTTACGTCGAATATTGCAATTGTGGGCAGAACATTTGGCACCTGACTCTTCTGGCAACCAAACAGTAAGCCCAATAATACTCCGGTAAGGAGTGTTATGTAAATTGTAGATTTTGTTTTCAATATTTTTTCATTTTATAATCTGCAAACATAACGAATTAATTTTTTTTATGGCTACACTATTTTTCGTTATAATTAATATCATTTAAATGCTCAATATTTGAGTTTATCAAACCCCTTCCCATAAACCCCCATCACCTTGCTAAGTGATATAAACGCTTCAGGATCAAGCTCTTTTATTTTTCGAAATATCTCGGGTGATTCCCGTTGCCGGACAACAGTCATGATCACCTTAACATTTCTTCCTGTATACCAGCCAGTTCCTTCAAATATTGTAAGCCCGCGCCGTGATTCACTATTGATGAAATTGGCTATTTGTTCATATTTTTCTGAAACGATAAATAATTGAACAGATTGCTGAGCACCAGTCAGAAAGGCATCAATAGAATAGGCGACAACCCACATTGTGACGTAACCGTATACCAGTTTTTCAATCGAATGGAGAACAATAAACGATGAGGCAATAATAATTACATCACAATACATGATAATCCGGCCGGGACTAATATTCCGGTACTTATTAATAATCATGGCAATGATGTCAGTCCCCCCGGTACTTCCCCCTTCATTAAAAATCAGACCGATGCCAACCCCGCCCAAAATTCCGCTAAGTACTGATGACAAAAACATATCTTTAAGAAGGGACTCAGTCACAAAGTTTTGCATCACCGTAAGCATTATCGCAATAATCGACATGCTGAAGATCGTTTTTAACCCAAAATTAACTCCCAGCACTTTAATTGCTATAATCACCAGAAATACATTTATTAGAAAATAGGTATACCCTGTTCCAAATCCTGTGGCATAAAAAATAAGCATTGAAATTCCTGTCACCCCGCCTCCTGCGATCTTTAAAGGAATCAGAAATGCAGTTATCCCAAAGGCATATAGCGCAAGGCCAATCACCATAACCGTATAAGAACGGATCTGTAAAAATATTTTAGATGTCATATTAACCTTAATTTTTGCGCAAAAGAATAAATTGTTACCTTATAAAATGCTGAAATATCACAGGTTTAATCGGTTTTTGTAAATTATATCTTTTTGTTCTAATATATTAAATCAGTTAACCAATTTAGAACTATTTTTGGGAAAATTATTATTCATCTAATTATCGAATAATAAGCAATTCACGACAAATCTAATAAGAATCATACACAACAAATCAATCTTGAAATGAAAATTCATGAATATCAGGCTAAAGAGATTTTAGCGCGTTATGAAATACCCGTTACGAATGAAATACTTTGCTATACACTTTCCGACGTTCAGGCAGCTGCCGAACAATTAGGATTCCCCTGCGTCGTTAAAGCCCAGGTACTTACCGGAGGAAGAGGAAAGGCCGGCGGAGTAAAGCTGGTTCGGAATGCAGAAGAAGCTACCATGGCTGCGGAGAAGATTCTCGGCATGGATATTAAAGGCTATAAAGTTGAAAAAGTGCTTGTCGCTCAAGGGGTCTCATTTGTAAGCGAAATTTATGCCGGTCTGACCATTGACAGAAATACAAAATCTGCTGTCTTCATGGTTAGCCGTGAAGGTGGTGTTGAAATTGAAGAAGTCGCAAAAGACAATCCGGAGGCAATCTTCAAATTTGCCGTCGAACCTGACCTCGGAATGGCCCCTTTCTTTGCCCGTAAAATCGCTTTTGCCCTATTCGATGATCTTAATTTGGTCCGCCAGGCAACCGATCTTTTTCAGAAATTATATAAGGTATTTATTGAAACCGATGCTTCACTGGTCGAAATAAATCCGTTGGTTATCACATCGGATAACAAGCTTCTTGCCCTTGACGGGAAAATGACTTTTGATGACAATGCTCTTTTCCGGCAACCTGAAATTCTCGCCCTCAATGAACCCTCAGAAGATGAGAAGAAGGAGATAGATGCCAAAGATAAAGGGCTCTCCTATATCCGTCTTGATGGTTCAATAGGCTGTATGGTAAATGGTGCAGGACTGGCTATGGCCACTATGGATATGATTAAATTGTATGGTGGTGAACCTGCCAACTTCTTAGACATTGGGGGGAGCTCAAATCCACAGAAGGTAATTGATGCGATGAATCTGATCATTTCGGACAAAAATGTAAAGGTCGTGATGATCAATATTTTTGGCGGGATAACCAGATGCGACGATGTGGCTAAGGGTTTGGTTGCAGCGCTCGAACAGATAAAAATTCAGATCCCTATTGTAATCAGGCTTTCCGGAACCAACTCCAAAGAGGGGCTCGAAATTCTGAAGAATGCCAATCTCCCTACGGTAGAAACCATGAGCGAGGCAGCTGAAAAAGCAATCAGCCTAAGCGTGGATTTTTTAAGATAATCTTAATAAAGCAATAAATATGAGCATTTTAGTTAATAAGAATACAAAATTGCTGGTTCAGGGAATTACCGGACGTGATGGCAGTTTTCACACTCAAAAAATGATCGACTATGGAACTAACATAGTTGGTGGTGTTTCTCCGGGTAAAGGTGGACAAACAGTGCATGGAATACCCGTTTTTAATACCGTGGCTGATGCAGTAAGAAAAACGGGAGCCAATACTTCGGTTATTTTCGTACCGGCACCCTTTGCTGCAGATGCCGTACTCGAAGCTGCTGAAGCCGGAATCGAACTGGTCATTGCGATATCAGAAGGTGTTCCGACACTGGATATGGTCAGAATCACCCCTTATCTGAAGAAAAAGGGAACGAAACTGGTGGGAGCAAACTGTCCGGGATTAATCTCTCCGGGAGAAGCCATGATTGGAATTCTGCCAGGAAGTATTTTTATGAAGGGGAATATCGGATTAATGAGCCGAAGTGGCACTTTGACCTATGAAATGGTCTATCAGCTAACTCACAGCGGATTAGGCCAAAGCACTTGTGTCGGAATCGGTGGTGACCCTGTTGCAGGACTCTATTACGAGGAGTTGTTGCAAATGTTCGAAGAGGATCCAGAAACTACAGCTATTGTACTGATTGGCGAAATTGGCGGCGATGCAGAAGAAAGGGCAGCCCAATATATAAAAGAACATATCACCAAACCTGTGGTTGCCTTTATCGGAGGATTGACTGCTCCTCCAGGGAAACGGATGGGACATGCAGGTGCGATTATCTCCAGCGGAACAGGAACAGGTGCCGAAAAAATTGCAGCTTTCGAAGCGGTAGGAGTACCGGTGGCAAAACAACCATCTGAGATTCCGGAACTATTGAAGAAATTGCTGAAAATATGATTTATAAAACCCGGTGAATTACCGGGTTTTTTAATCTCTGTTCCTGAATGAAGATTTCACCCTAATCTTTGAAAAGACCAGTTTAACAGAAAACCACACCAACGAAAAATAAGATCGTCAGGTTATGATCTGTTTAATTACCGAATCCACAATCTGATTCATCTCATCCGAAGCGGCAATCATTACTTCGCGGACATTCTCCGGCAATCCTGCGGCCAATCTTTCACCATCCCAAAAAGCTACATACGTCCTATCGTCCTCCTTCAGATAAATCGAGATACGGCAAGGCATAATAACTGAGACAATCCGTTCATCATTTTTCTCAAGCAGTTGTCCTGAATACACAGGTTTACAGATCTCAAGCACTTTCACCGACCTCACCGCTTTACCCGACTTGGCCAGGGATGCCTGTAGATCATGAGTCGCGGGGATCATCCAGTGCCGTCTTTCCGCTTCGGCAGTCAATAGTTCAACCGTTTTGTCGAAGCCATAAGGACTTACCTTTTCGAGAATTAACTGATTTGTTTCCATACTGTTTTAAAATTTATAAGAGGCAAATGAAATTAATATTTTTAGTTCCGGATTATGTGATCAAAGCGATAGGTTGGATTGGGCCGGCCCGGACTGAGGCAGCGCAATGCCATAATATTTGCGGTCAGGTTATCCTTGGTATAGTTATTAAGTGTCATTCGAACAATTAGTTCAAGCTCATCAGGACTCATCTCCACGCGGGCATTTAATGTTAATCTTGCGTTGGAACTTACACCTGCAGATCCCCGGAAATTCAGGGTACTGTTTAACCCTGTCAGGTTGGCGATCTGGTAATTTTCTCCAGATTCAATGATAATCTTGAGATGGCCTACCGGCGCTTTCAGCCGATCAAACTGCTGACTCAGCTCCTGCATGAGATTCCGTGCAAAATCATCCCAGTTTGTGGGTTCACCCCCGAGTTCAATCGTGGTATTGAGCCAGCCGAGAACCGCCTCTCCCTCTGCATAGATATCATAATCCACCTCAATAATCCGCTTACCTGCATCAGTCCGGCGCATTACTTCATTGAGCCATTCACCAATACCATCGCCTGAAACTGCACTGATTGTAATGATATCTGAATCCGGAAAATTCAATTTTACTTTTTCTTTCAGCAGAACCAATTCTTTTGGTTTGAGCTTATCTGTTTTGCTGATCAGGATGATGTCGCTTTCTTCGAGCTGTTTCCGGAAAATATAAGCCGCACTTGGGTGAAGTCCGGAGGTTCCGCCGTTTAAAATATCGTTCAGTCGTTCAGGATCGGCCATCACGGTAAGTGGGCTGATTAAAAGATCACGCCCAATCTTTTCCCGGAGTGGCTGGACGATGGTCGCTGAAAGATCGGTGCAGCTACCCACGGGTTCGGCGATAATAACATCAGCGTTGGCCTCATCGCGTACATCCTGCAAAGCATTTATCAACCCGTTAAAATTGCAGCAGAAACAACTGCCGCTGACTTCCTTCACCTTTACTTCATCGCGCGACAGGATTGCGGTGTCAACAAGGTCAGGCGCCTGATCATTGGTAATCAATCCAACCCGCTTTCCATCATCCATAATTCGCCGGGTGGCCTCCCATAACAGGGTGGTTTTTCCTGCCCCAAGAAATCCGGCCACCAAAATAAGTCGTGTTGTCTTCATCGAACTCTTATTATATTATCTGATTATCATTGTTGCAGTTGCAATCACACTTGGGGTTAGAACCTTTCATTGCAGGTTCAAGAATATAAACAAAAAAGAGGGAGGCCAATATACCGCCAACTACAGGCCCAAGCATATAAACGAAGAAAAAACCTCCAACCTTATCGGGAAATGCCGCGGGGCCCCATCCGGTAACCCAGGCCACAAGCCGCGGACCAAAATCACGTGCGGGATTCAGCCCGGCCTGTGTCAGAGGCGCAATAAGACAAATTATGGAACTTACTGCCAATCCGATAAACAGCGGAGCCAGAGCGTTGTTTGGCCGCCCAACATTACACCCTTCGGTAAGGGCAAAAATCATCAGTAAAAGGATAAAAGTACCAAAGGTTTCTGCTCCTATGGCAAGGGGCAATGATACTACCGCTGAACTGCCGGCATTTTGATAGTATTCGCCAAACATTTTGGCGGTCTGAACCGATTCAGGAGTTCCCCTGATTATGCTGTGGAGACTTTCGTATGCAGCGATTGAAGGTCCAAAAAGAAGATAGATCACCAACGCGGCAAGGATAGCCCCCGTGAATTGCGCGATAAGATATACCGGTAATTTGCGGGCCAGCATCCGTCTTCCGATTACCATAGCAATACTTACGGCCGGATTAAGGTGGGCACACGACAAATGTCGGGTCAGATAAATGGCAAGAGTGACTCCGATTCCCCAGACCATGGCTATTTGCATAATTCCCTGGTATGCACCAAATAACACAGACACCGCAACTGATCCGCACCCAAATAATACGAGCAGAAAAGTCCCCAGTGTCTCACCTATAAATTCTTTGGAATATCGCATTATTGGATTCTGACGATTCATAAATGTAGTTGAGCTTAAGTTCTACTCTTTTAATAGCAGTTTCCTGATAACTGCTTCAAAGGTATTAAAAATGGAAAGATACAAAATCGGATTTGTACCCTTCCATCACGATTCATTTCTTTTTCCTGCCTGTATTTATACCAAATGGCAAATACAACGGGCAAATGCTGAATAAGCTAACCAAAACAAATACAACAGCCAATATCAAAAGTACAATACCCAATATTCCCGATATTACCCCGGTGTAAAATAAAACAGCAATTGCGACCGCAACCACCAACCTGATTGCCTTGTCGATTGTACCAACGTTCTTTTCCATCTTCTCTTTTTTTAGTGAATAATTTTAATCGCAGAGTTATTCTATTGTAATTTAATCTTTTGCGGTCTTCTGCGGTTTTTCTTAGCGGCTCTCTGCGGTTAAATTTTATACTTTTGAGAGCCTCTTTTTCCAATTGCAGATTCTGTCTCTATTTGTTCAGGTTCTTTCCAATCTCCTTCTCCAGCTCCGTCCCATGCAGGTTCTTTGCCAGTATGACCCCTCGACCATCAATCAAGACATTAAATGGCAATCCCTGAATATTATAGGTTTTGGCCACCGGCGAGCGCCAGAATTTCAAATCACTTACCTGAATCCAATTTATTTTATTTTTGGATATGAAATTTTCCCAATTTGGTTTTTTTGCTTCCAATGCAACTCCATAGATCTCAAAACCCTTTCCATTTGCCGAAGATGCCTGCTTGTATTTTTTGTACAACCGGGCTAATTCAGCCTGTTCCTGTACACACGGAGCACACCAGGTACCCCAAAAGTCAATCAAAACCAACTTGCCTTTTTGAGAAGATAACGAAACTGTATCCCCCTTGACCGAGGGAAGTCTGATATCCGGAGTCTTATTCCCGATCTCAAGCCCGGTAGGCTGGGCAGTCACTGTTGAAATAAGACTTCCAAATACCAAAAGAGCGACAGCCAATATCAGAATTCTCATAAATAAATGATTAATAGATTATTCAGTCATTGGATAACCCTTGTCAATCCAGTCAACCTTAACGTTTTGAGGCAAGTTTAACAATTTATAATTGGTGAATTGCATGCTTTTCAGAAGCGCCATGGCCGGCCTCACATTAGGGCATCTTGAGAATGGACAACAGCCACAATAAACCACAATTTGTGAATTTTTTGGCAGTTTGTTGAGTTTTTGCTTTAGTGTATTCAGGTTCTCGGCTCTCATGGTAGGTCCGATATCAATTGAACCTTTTACAATTGCCTGCATGCCGATACTGTAGACAATTGGCTGGGGAGATTTTGGATTATTCAGAACTTTTGCAAGATCAGCCGGAGCCAATAATTGCTGTTGTGTCCATGGATCACTCTGCCCCTGAGAAGAAAACGGATTCGTTACAAGCATCGAAGTTGTAAACGCAAAGAGTAATAAAGTCAAGATTTTTGTTTTCATACTTTTAATCATTTGATAGTTAAAATATTATTAGTGTAAGTATACATTGATTTGCTTATCCTTCTGCCATTTATAGTTAATTAGCTTAAACTTTATACGTCAAACTGCCATTGGGGCACGAGGCGACACATTCCAGACATTTGGAGCAGGTATAACTGCTTCCGGGTTTCTCAAGTAGCGGTTTATAAAGGCTATATTTCGTTGGTTCCATTGCCACAATGTAACACTTCTTATCACAAATCCCACAGTTCTTACAGGTATCTTCATTGAGTTTAATCCTGAAAATTGAATATTTATTCAGGAATCCGGAGATCCATGCAATAGGGCAGCCCACTTTATGATATTGATACATCTGCCTGATCTTTCCGTCAGGGCTTAATCCCATCAACATCTCCATAATTAGCCCCATGGGGCAGACCCAACGGCAAAATACCTTCCCGAAGATCACCCCCATTATTGTGCCAGCTGCCAGAATATACCAGAGCGAAATATGATATTCCGAAATAGCCAGATAGAGGGAGACCCCTAAAACGGAAAGAATAATTATCCGGCTATTCACCAAAAACTTCAGTATTTTTCTCATTTAATCCTAATTACAGCCCAGGTAACCTTGGGAATTTCCCTACTTTAGTCAGCTTAGAGTAGATGCCCCACCCTTTTTTCATCCAGTGTCCTACAACAGGCATAGGGATAATAAATGCCATTGTGCCATTTCTGAAAACAAAAGCAGCTCCATCACCGGTATCCATCACACACAAAATATTCAAATGCTCCTGATACCCCTTTCTTTTGACACTCCCCTTTTCGGTTTCAAGAATGTTATAGGCAGCATTTCTCCCCATAAGCTCAGCAATATGGCCCTGTTTGGCGATCCATTCCGGTCCTTCAAAAGCAGCAATGTCACCGATTGCATAAACATTAGGGTATCCGTTTACCTGGCAATAGTTATCTATTTTGATAAAACCACCCTCGGATAGCGGAAGATCTGATTCTTTCAATAAAGCGGGGCCGGCTCCGGCTGCAATAAACATCGTGAAATCGGATTCTAATTTTGAATCATCTTCAAAAACAACCCCATCACTTTCGAACTCCTTAATCTTTTTGCCAAATCGTTTGTGGATCCCATATTTAGTGAACATTTTGTCCAGCATCACCAGCGCCCCCTTGCCCATTCTTGCCCCCGGCTCATCCATCGGTGCAAAAAATGTAAGTTCAAAATTCTGCCTGATCTTTTTGCTCTTCAGGTAATTGTGGATATTAAACATCAACTCAAAGGCAGGGCCTCCACGAACTGCTGATTTCTCCTTTGGATTACCGCCAAAACCCATCGCAATTTTGCCCGCCCCCTTTTGAACCAATGCATCAATTTTAGCACGGATCTCCAGGGCCATTTCAGGCTTTGCACAGATTGATAAGGTGTGATTTATTCCTTTATGCACCATCTTTTCAGATCCGAATGCAACAATCAGATAATCAAAGCTTAATGTATTATTCTCGCAAACAACCCTTTTTTCTGCAGCCTTGATCTGTGTAACTTTATCCACGATCAGTTTAAAGGGGTATTTCTTTTGAATTTTCACGATTGGGACCTTTATATCGTCTATCTCCTTCTTATGCACAGGAACCCAGATGGAGATGGGGAAGAGATACAAGTAATCGCGGTCCGAAACCATTGTAACCTCAAATTTTTTGCTTTTTTGCAATTCAATAGCAGTCTGCACTCCGGCAAAACCACCCCCAAGAATTACGACTTTTTTCATAGAACCCGAATCATATTATCTCAATTTATTATTCAGACTATACCAACTACCACCATTATGGACATTGGTAAAACCATTTGAAGTCAAAATTCGCTTTGCAGAGGAACTTCTCATCCCTGATTCACAACAAGTAATTAAAGGTCGTTTTTTGTCTTTTAACTTGTGAAGATTCTTGTGAAGTTGCTCAACCGGAATATTGACAGATCCCCGAATATGTCCGGATCCATATTCCCCTTTTGTGCGAACATCTAAAATAATTGCACCTTCTTTTACTAATTCTGAAAGATCAACTTTGGGACCAATACCCAGGATTTTTTTTATTGCTAAAAACATAATTATTTATATTAAATTTCTGATGAGTTGTTAAATTCTGATATCCTTGTATTTTTTATCGTTGCATCATCATCTGCATTAACCCGCCACCGTTTTTTACATTGGTAAAACCAAGCTGAAGCAGTACCCTTTGTCCGTAAGCCGAACGGGCGCCTGAAGCGCAATAGAGTGTTAGTTCTCTCGACCTGATGCCTAATTCCCCGATTCTTTTGGGCAATTCATCTACCGGAATATTGACTGCCCCGGGGAAAGCGCCACCTGAAAATTCTTCCTTTGAACGAACATCCACGATGAGAGGTTCTGACGATACCGCTGCTGCTGGAACCTTTGTACTGTGCTGCGCCATCATTGAAGCAATACCTCCGCCATTTCTGACATTGGAATAACCTATCTGAGCTAACATCCGCTGGGCATAGGCTGAGCGAGCCCCTGAAGCGCAATAAACAACGATATCACGTGACTTATTATTTCCAAGTTCACCATACCGCTCCATTAATTCGTCAAGCTCAATATTTACGGCATCCGGATAAGCGCCCGATTGAAATTCATGGGGAGTACGTACATCAACTATAATTTGTGAATTCTCATCGGCAATTTTTTCTGCCGCTTTTTCTCCTTCTTTCGAAACCTCCTCTTCCAGCGTTTTTAACACAACGGGTAAGAGATCTATTTTCAGATGTTTAAATCCGATGGTACGTGCCTGCCGTTGAAGAGAGGTATGTCCTCCTGAAATATTGGTTACATCCTTTAACCCGGCACCCAATAAGGTTCGAAGCGCCTGGTGCCCTTTCTTTCCGGTTTCGTCGTAAACGATCACAGGATGACCTGCCGGTATGGTATTGATTTGTTGGGGTAAAACTTCAAGCGGTATATGAACTGCACCCTTTATATGACTTTTTTGGTACGCAAAAACATCACGCACGTCGACAAATACAGGATTCTTTCCTTCAACAAAATCATCCAGTTCTGTAACGGTAACCGAGGGGCTGAAACCCGAAATCCGGTTCTCAGCGGTGTAAGCGGCCATATTAATTGCATCGTTAGCCGTGCCGATAGGTGGCGAATAGGCAAAATCAATATCTGCAATATCGCCTATTGTCAATTTTGCGGCTGTAGCAGTCGCGATCACATCAAGACGTTTATCGGCACCCTTATACCCGGCTGCTTGTCCGCCGAGAATAATTCCCGTGTTACGGTCATAAATCAGCATGGTTGTGACTGTCTCAGCTCCCGGATAATAAGAGGTGTGGTGTTCTTTATGAACAACTACTGCATCTGCATCCATTCCGGCCGTTCGGGCTTGTTTCAGTGAAAGACCGGTAGTCCCGGCAACTGCCTCAAAAACACGAACTACTGAGGTCCCGATAGCTCCTTTATACGTGTGATTTCCGCCAAGCGCATTTTCTGCTGCTATTCGTCCCTGGCGGTTAGCAGGTCCTGCCAATGGAATTCTGACTTTTTTGCCATTTACACGATGTTCAATTTCAACCATATCGCCAGCAGCAAAAATGTCGGGATCAGAGGTTTGCAATTGTGAATTGACCAGCAATCCTCCAGCTTCACCAATTTCCAGACCAGCTTCCTTTGCCAGCTGGAGTGTTGGGCGGACGCCAATTGAAAGGAGAACCATATCTGCCTCAAGAACTTTCCCATTATCAAGTTTTACAGAATGAGGCATGATTTGGGTCACTCCGGCACCGGTATGAATACTTACACCATACGATAGTAGTTCATTCTCGATAAATCCAGCCGTTTCGGCTTCCATAAGGGCCATCACATGGGGCATCATCTCCACCACATTTACCTTCAGACCCCTTTTTACAAGAGCTTCAACCATTTCGAGACCAATAAATCCACCTCCAACAACAACCGCATTTTTGGGTTTCTTCTCCTCCAGATGATGCGATATTTTATCCATATCTTCCAGAGTCCATAAGGTAAAGACATGGTCATAATCTGCTCCTGGCAAGGTTGGCGTTATCGGCCTTCCACCCTGGGCCATAATTAGTTTAGTGTATTCAAAAGTTCTCTGCTCGCCGCTTCGTGTATCCATCGTTTGCACAGTATGGGCAATCCTGTCGATAGATGAAACGATGGTATGTATATGCACTTCAACTCCATATTGCTCATTAAAGCTTTCGGGACTTTGAAGGATGAGTTTTGATCTGCTCTTTATATCACCACCGATAAAATAGGGTAATCCACAATTGGCAAACGAGATGTCCGGTCCCGCTTCAAGCATGATGATTTCAGCGGTCGGCGAAATACGACGTACCTTTGCTGCTGCTGTGGCTCCGGCTGCAACCCCG